>Ga0335398_10009533_pt1 | contig 11194 bp, 16 predicted proteins | sample BON03_FD_205742 | JGI IMG/M metagenome (GOLD analysis project Ga0335398, IMG submission 205742) | Freshwater microbial communities from Lake Bonney liftoff mats and glacier meltwater in Antarctica - BON-03 (spades assembly) (version 2) | ecosystem: Environmental > Aquatic > Freshwater > Ice >...
CACACACACACACACACACACACACTCACCTCTCAATAGGCGACTCAGAGAGTTCCTCGACATCCCCATCCTCCTCACACCCTCCCTCGCGCACCGTGTTCGCATGCGGATTCTCATGGCGAGCCTCCACCCACGCACCACCCACTTCTCGCTCGCTCAGTCCCTCTCTCTCTCTTTCTCTCTCTCTCTCCTCTTGACTGTACTTCGGCGACCCAGCCCCCGACTCACGTTTCCCCGATCCTCCCCTAGGGTCCAGAGGCGCATCATTCTCATCGGTTTCCCCCACACTAGGCGTGTCTGTGCGTGGAGACTGGGGAGAAGACACTCTCGCTCTGCGTACTTTGGTTTCTCCGTGGTAGTCTGCAGCACCACCCTTGCGGAATTTAGATTCGTGCACACGTGGTTTGCTAGGGCCGCGATCATGGTCAACAGAGTGTGCATTCGCAGAGGACGGCAATTGTCGACGTGCGCTTGATTTGGGGCCGCCAATCTCCTCCTGTGCACGTTTGCGCTGGTCGTGGACTTCTTCAGTAACTCTGCCAGCCCGAGCAGCCGAGTTGACCGATTTGTCCCGGGCTTTTAACGTTTTTTTGTCCTGATGTTTTTGTGCTCTCTCGGTCTCTTCTGCCCACCGGTCATTTCCATGGGACCCCTGCTCGGGCTCGCTCTCCTGGTCGTCATTGGCGGCCTTTGGCACGGCATGTCCGCAGTTGACACAGAAGTTTGCCGATCGTCCAAGTTTGACTCCGCATGTCGCGCAGAAGAAGGAATATTTCTGGCCATGACCGACATCTCGCTGGAGCGCCTGTATCTCTGTGCCAATACGATCTAGGCGCCGACGCAAGCTCATTATTTTTCGTGGATTTTGTGCGCGAGCAGGCGCCGTGGCAGGCCGCGCCGGGCCGTTGAGGAATGGCGTAGTGTACTGCCCTCCTTCGAAGTCTGGGCTGTAACCGCCCCGATCGTGCGCCCCGAAAAAGAAGGGATGCGGGCTGTACTCCATCAGCATTGGTGCTCCGCCCGGCGCGTAACCATTGCGCGGTGGCTGGTGATTGTGATACATACTGTTCATGTTTGCAGATGCCATCAGCTGACCGTAGCCAGTTCCACCACGCACATACTTTCCAATCGAGGGCGGGTATTTGCTCCAGGGGAAATTGGGTCCGCCCTCTGCCCGCATATGGCGTGGGTCCATGTATGGGTTCGCCTGCGCGTATCTATCCGCTCCCGGATCAAACGGCAGCGTCGACCAGAACGCCATCAAAAATAAATAATTTATGTTGAATGAAAAATTTTCAACCGTCCGCAAAAGTTCATGACGTGGTCCCCTGTCACAAAAAATGCATTTGACGTTTGGAACATGTTTATAGCAAATGCCCGCGGCGGCCGCTAAGATATAAGTGAGGAGTCAAGAATGTGTAACTCCATCTCTCTTTCAGGAACAGCTTTGTTAAGACGCAAGAGCAAGCTAAAAAATAAGTAATAATGGAAAAATCACTATAAATTATTAGTCTACTTTTAGAATAGATAAATACATCTATTCTAATACATCTCATAGTGCAAATCCAGTAGTACAATTTCAGTAAAGAGGAATTTGAGGCATTCCGTGAGTGCGGTGGACACAGTCTTGAGCGGTGGCTGTCATTTCTGCTTGCTGTCTGATCGCTATGGCGCGTGTCGGCGCCCTCGCTACTATATCCCTGGTCTGGGCCCGCGTGCCCGCTCCGTCTGGCGCCACCCTGCAATCCTTCTCGCGCGTGACGTTTCCCTGAATTGATTTTTGTTGCTGCTCCAAGCGCTGACATGAAAAATATCCTCTACGTCCAGGCAATCGTGCTGGGGATTTCTGCCGATGCCTCGATCCCGTCCGCAAGGTGTGTGCCCGCCTCCTATGCAATCGCTCTATCGCATGTTTACAGTGCCATGCCGTGCTTGTGTTTGAGGCTTGTGGCAATTATAGCACTTATCCGTGTAAAACAACGGATTTTTTTGTTTGCACGTGCTTGTCATCATCATGCACGGATCGATCCCTGCTGATTTCAGCAGTTGTGATGCATGGCCCTGTATGTGGGAATGTCTTTGAGGACAAATCACTCCATCGTCTCTCTTGTTGTTGTATGTCTGTCCTCGCGCGATGAAGATTACATACGCCTTGTCCAAATACAGGCGGAAAAGACACATCGCTGGAAGAATTCTTCTTCTCTCGATCTTGCTCTCTTCTTGTGTTGTTTCTCTTTTTTTTGTCTCTCTCTTTCCCCCCCCTCTCTCTCTTCCTCTCTCTCTCTCAATGTCTCTCTCTTTCTCTCTCTGTCTTTCTTTCTCTCTCTCTCTCTCTCTCTCTCTCTCTTTCTCTGTCGCTCTGTTGCTCTCTCCCTCTCTCTCTCCCTCCCTCTTCTTCCCTCGTTTCCTCTCTTCGTGCACTCCCTTTCGCTGTTTCTCTTTCTTTCTGTCTCTACACATACACTTGGTTTGTCTTTAGTTTCCATTTGTTCTAATTCGTACACCAATGACAGTGCAAACCTGAGGCTTCGCGGAGGAGGCATGCCGAGTTTCCTATCCGGCACCAGCGGCAAGCCCGGCTCTGTTGTAAACGCCAAGGCAGCACCTATGCCAGATTGGTACAAGGGCGCTGCCCCCAGCAACGGCCTGATCAATTTTGTGGTGAGCACCGCATGTGTGTAGATACTCAATGTGCTCTCATATAATCCACACGTGCGTGTACTCGTAAAAAAAAATTATGCGTTGCTCGCTCGCATGCCAGTGGGTATGCTCATGTTGTGCGTGGGTATACAGGGCTCGACCGTGATGCCTGCTCTGGTTGCGCTGGGTGTTAGCGCCATGGCTGGCAACGTCGGCGGAGGTATTCTATTCTTTTGCATCTGTTTGGAAAGATTTACATGTATTTATCACATCCGTGGTGTGCGTGTGTTTGTGTAATTTCCTACGTGTGTGCTATTCGTGTGGAGTATGCCTGGCATATATATGTCAGTGGCGACTCTCTTGCTCTGTCTCACAATCACACAAACACACTCTCTCGCGCTCTCTCTGTCTCGTTCTCTGTGTCTCGTTCTTTCTTCCGCACGCTCTGTCTCTCTCACACACACATACACACAGCGCTGCGGCACACACTGCACCACACTGTGTGCACGCATTGACACGGGTTCGTGTGTCTTATTGTTTCGCTTGCCGGATTGAAAACGTTTGCTCTTTCGCTCTGTCCCGTTCGTGTTTGCGCGCGCTCTCTCTCTCTTTCCCTCTCTCTCTCGCACTTGCCTTTCTCTCCTCCCTTCCTCGTTCATTCCCTCCCTTGTTCGTTCTTTCTTTCTCTCACACACAAGCACACGCACCAGACAAATCGTGTGTTTGGCAACTCTCTCACATGCGCACACACAACAGGCAAATCGGGTGGAGGTCAAATCACAGTGGAGCAAGTGCGACAAGCGCGTGACATGTGGATTAGTTCAGTGCAAAGATTGTCGGTGGCTGAAACGGTTGCCCTTTACGACACCCAGAACGTGCGTCTTCTCGGCACTGTTGATACTGAAGGTACATGTGTGTGTGTGCCAGAGAGAGAGAGAAAATGGCCTCGTATAATACAATTCCCTGTACTACACTAAGAATGTGCGTCTTGACGGCGCTGTTGGTACTGAAGGTGTGTGAGTGTGTGCATGCGAGAGCGAGAGAGAGGGTAGGGTGGCCTCTTATATCTTAAATCCCCTTGAGAGAGTAAGAACGTGCGTGTTAACAGCACTATTAATAGTGCGTGTTGACAGCACTTTCATAATGTGTGTTAACAGCACTCTTCATACTGAAGGTATGTATGTGTGTGTGCGAGAGTGAGAAAGAGAAAGTGGCCTGTTCTAGTACATATGTCCCTTTTCGCGTCGATTAGGTATGGGGTGGCTACGATTAGCAGGCCTCTTAACATTATAGGTCTCTCTTGCAGAATATCGTCTCTTTTATAGGGCTCTTTTTCACAAGAGACACAAGAGACCTGTCATTTTAAGGAGCCTACTAACCGTAGCCACCCCATATGTATGTGTGTGTAGGCGAGAGTGAGAAAGAGCAAGGTATGTATGTACATACACATGTGTATACATAAAAGAGAGAGGGAGAGAATATGTGTATTTGATGCTGTAGGTGTGGGTGAATGTTGCAGAGAGAGCGCGCGCAAGTCGTCGCTCATACTATCTATACACGTATAGTATATACATGCCTGTGTAGTATATACATGCATGTATATTTGCATTTGGTGTGGAATTAAATCTGTTCAAAGTCTGGCCTCATATATGATATACATGTTTGTGTATGAATGCTTGTCCCTTGTGTCTCTCGTCTGTTTGAATTGAGAGAGAGAGATAGAAATCCGTTGGCGATGAACTGTACACACACACACACACACACACACACACACACACACACACACACACACACACACACACACACACACACACACACACACACACACATACTTCGCTGCACACGCACACGCACACACACATGTGTGTGTGTGTGCGCGTGTGTAAGAATCGTCCGATGGGTGGCACCGAAGTGCGTGCTCCCGAAAGTGCGAGGTCTCTCTGGGAAACATCTCTATTTTTGAGACACTTTTGCGAGCACATTTCAACCGGGTTCTTTCCCTACATATACATTATATATATTTAAATATATATGTGTGCGCGCGCGCGCGTATTACAAGTTTCTAGACCGTTTAGGCAGCCTACCAATGCTGGCCAACCCATACCAGACGATGACAGCATTTTGCTCTTACACTGATGTGTGTTTGTGTGTGTGTGCGCGCAGCAGTGGACATACAACTGCGCAACAGTAAAGACGAGTATTACTCTTTGTTGCCATTGTGCTGCTGCGTGTCCACACTGCAGCACGCACTGCAACGCACACTACGAAACACTCTGCAACACACACTGCAACGCGTCGTCGTGAGCTTATCATGAGCGTTTCTCTTCATCTAATACGTGTGTGTGTGTGTGCAACAGACAACAAGCTGCGCAACAGCCACAAGTTGATTCACGAGTACTTCACACACTTCTTGGCGCACGACCAGATTGTCGCCCACTTTCCGGTAAGCACAACGCACTGCAACATAATGCAACACGCGCACTTCCCAGTATGCGCACGGGCGTGCTGTCTCTATCCTTATTCTCTCTCTTCCACCCTCCCCGTCGCGCTCTCTATGTCTCTCGCTCTCGCTCTCAAACACTCGTTCCCTCACTTGTTCAGCGCAAGCACCATTATTTGGAAATTATATGCACACCACGACAGCAGCATTGCCCCCTCTCACTCACATACATCCTCTATTCCTTACACACCCTCCTGATGGCACGACAGGAAGTGACAGAGGACAGTACTATCCGGCTGGGCTATATATGTGTATGTATGTATGTATATATATATATATATATATCTGTATATTCATTTATTTATATATATACGTACATACATATATATACATCTATATATAAATATATATATATATATATATATATATATATATATATATATATATATATATATATATATATATATACATACATACATACATATATATATATACATACATACATTTATTTACACATCCAAATACAAATATACATGTGTATACACATATGCAGGAAGTGACAGAGGACAGTATGATCCGGCTGGGAAAGCACCACGTCATCTACTCGGGCTACTACACATTCGAGTTGACTAAAGACGGTGTTACCAAGGCAGCCAAGGCCAAGTTCTCGTACCTGTACGTGCGCAAGAACGGCCACAACAATCTCCTCATTACCACACACAACTCGGGCATCACCCCCCAGGTAATACATATATGTATATATATACGCATATGAATATATTTATGTGTGTATATATAATGACATATGTATATATATATGTATTCGTATCGCCCCACAATAGAACATGCATATATGTATGTATATATGTGTATGTATATATAAATACATATGTTTATGTATATAAATACATATATATATATATATATATATATATATATGTAGTCGTATAAATGTACATGTACATATATATTTGTACACATATTTATATATATATATGTAAACATTTATATATACATATATACGTATATATATATGTATATGTATAAATATATACATGTAAACATACACCTATATATATACGTATATAATTTCTGAACAAGTCAGCTCGCTTCTCAATTGACAGTATAAAATGAATAGAAAGCTCACTCTTGAGAATTTCTGCCACGCAGGGTGTTACGGTCGTTGCTAAAAAGCGTTTTGGCGGCGCCCCCCCCCCTCCTCCTATCTCAGTGGAGGAGGTGGCTGCAGCCAGGGATGCTTGGATCAACAGGTGTTTTGATGTCCTTGTGTATGTTTGTTGTGTGTTGACGTGTTTGTGTATGTATGTATTGTGTGTGTGTATGTTTGTGTAGTGTGGTGGGGATATTTTGATGTCCTTGTGTGTGTGTTTTGATGTCGTTTTGTATGTGTCTTGTGTTTGGACGTCTTTCTGTATGTATATGGTGTGTGTGTGTATATGGTGTGTGTATGTTTGTGTGGCGAAACGTATTGTGTGTTTATGTTTATGTGGCGTGGTGGAGGTATTGGGATGTCCTGGTGTATGTGTTTTGATGATTGTGTGTATGCGTCTTGTGTTTTGACGTCTTGATGTGTATATATTGTTTGTTAATGTTTGTGTGGCGTGGTGGAGGTATGATGATGTCTTTATGTACGTGTTTTGATGTCTTTTTGTATGTTTGTTGTGTTTTGATGTCAGTGTGTTTGTTTATTTTGTGTGTTTATTTTCATCATACGCACTTTTGTTCATATTCTTGTGTGGTGTGGTAGAGATATTCTAGTGTTTTTTGTGTACGTGTTTTCATATCTTTTTGGGTGTATATTGTGTGTGTGCGTATGTGTGTTGGTGTATTTATGCTTGTGTGATATAATCAATATATATATGTATATATTAATATACACGCATAAGCGTATGTGTGTTGGTGTGTTTATGCTTGTGTGATGTAATCAAAATATATATATGCATGTATATACACGCATACATATATTCTGTGTATACAGAGACGACAGTTATTTTGATATACATACAAATACATGTGTGTGTGTATTAATATTAGATGAGATATCACATAGAAGGAGAAGACGCCACAATGTCGTGTTATTTTGATATACATACAAATACATGTGTGTGTGTATTAATAATAGATGAGATATCACATAGAAGCAGAAGACGCCACAATGTCGTGTTTTGCCTGATGTGAGGAGCATGTACATACGATTTATGTGTACTCGTGTGTTGGCTTTTTTGGAAACACAGCAAGTAGCAAGTGACTATTCAGATAATATACGTGTATATGTATATGCATATATATATATACATATATACGGTATAGGTCTATGATACGCTCAATGTTCAGGCATACAACCCTGTATGCATGCATTTGCATGAATGCATACAGGTAATCACGCACACACACAAAGCACAGGTAAACATCCACGCTCACATGCAGAGACACACGAAGCGTGTAGCACTGAAGACACACAAGCGAAGACGCAGCTCTACAACAAAGAGGATATATATACAACATACATGAAACCCATACAAACACACATATCCCATATACATGCATACATACATACATGTATACACGTGAACACCCATTCACTTTTACACACACAGCATGCATCAGTAGATGCGACGACGCAGCTCTACGACACACATGCATACATAAATGTGCAAAAAAAATGCATCCATACATTCATACATACAAACGTTGATACATATAACACGCATACAAACAAACCTACATATATAAACACACATACACTACTATGCACACACAGCGTGCAGCAATTAGACGTAGACGCGACAACGCTGCTCTACGACACAGAGAACGTACGGCTGCTGGGCACTGTGGATACCGAGGACAACAAATTGCGCAACAACCATGCGCTCATCCACGAGTATTTCACCCACTTTTTGTCCAACGATAAAATCGTTGCCAAGTTCCCCGAGGTGATCTATGTGTATGTATGTGTGTGTGAATGATTCTCATTCACGAGTACTTGAGTTCCCCGAGGTGATCTATGTGTATGTATGTGTGTGTGGATGATTATCATTCACGAGTACTTTGTCTACGTGCTGTGCAACGATCAAGTCGTTGCCAGGTTTCCTGAGGTGATGTGTTTATGAGTATGTATGTTTGTATGTGTGCTCGCTTGCATGTCAACATGTATATATGTGTATGTATGCATGCATATACATATGCAATGCCAACCAATTACAAATACCAGGTGACTGGGGACAACACGCGCGCGTGTATATATATATATACAATACTAACCAATCGCAAACACCAGGTGAGAATTCACAACATCATCCAGCACACGCGCGTGCGCGCATGTATATATATTTATATACATTGCTACAACTAATTGAAGAGAGAGTCGCACAGAATGTTTCGTATTTATAAAACTTTGTCAACAAACCAAAAGGCTGCCCGTGGAATTTACAATTAGTACCACGTAATAACATGGTACTAATGATAATTCCCATGAAAACCCTGGTACGCCTTGTACTCAATCGAAATGGTTTAGAGTAATCTCAAGATTCTGTTTCGCCCTTTCTGCAATATCTTCGATTGGCTGTAACCAATCACACACATCAGATGATAATTCACAAAATTATCCAGCACCTGCGCACGCACGCGCATTTGTGTGTGTATGTATATATACAATGCTACATCATCACACACACCAGGTGACGGAGGACAACATCATCCAGCACACGCATGCGCGCGTGCATGTTTGTGTGTGTGCATGTGTGTGTGCATGTGTGTATAATTCTAACCAATCGCACACACCAGGTGACCGAGAACAACACGCGCGCGCGCGTGTGTGTGTGTGTTTATATACAATGCTAAACCAATCACACACACCAGGTGACGGAGGACAACATCATCCAGCTGGGCCCGAACCACGTCATCTTCAGCGATTACTACACCTTTGAACTCACGAAACACGGCAAGACGCGCATGGCCAAGGCTAAATTCTCATACGTGTACCGCCGTAAGACTGGTCACCAGGGCCTCCTTATTGCCACGTGAGTTGCGTGTGTATCTATGTCTGTTTTTGTCTATGTTTGTGTATGTAGTGAAGTGTCTTGCGGCCTCCTCATCGCCACGTGAGTGCCTTGTATGTATATACGTGTACCGACGTGAGACTGGTAACCAGGGCCTCCTTACTGCCGCGTGAGTTGCGTGTGTGTGTGTAAAGGTGTGTGTGTATTGAAGGATCTGTTGGCCTCCTTATTGCCGTGTGAGTTGCGTGCGAGAGAGTGTGTGTTGCTGTGTGTGTGCGTAGATAAGTGTCTCTTGGCTTCTTTTATTGCCCATGAAATGCCTAACATATGTATATTTCTATTTATATATATTTCCGCAAAAGAGCCATGTAAATCCGCCAAAGGTCCTCATATTTGCCCATACGTCTACCCCTGTAAGACTGGTCACTAGGGTCTACATATGGCGAAGCGTGTGCATGTGCGTGTATGTGTGTGTGCGCGCGTGTGTGTGTGTACATATGCGCCTCATTTCACACTCATTCACAAGTAGAATTTGGGGCTCACACATGGGTCATGTCACACAGACACAACTCGGGCATCACCCCGGAGGGCATCATCGAGATGTAAAAAGAAGAAAAGAAAGAAAAAATCTACAAACTAAAGACAAAGTTACGACGATCCCAAATTTCCTTCAACGTCCTGTTGTAATTCTCAAGAGTGAACTCTCTACTGATTTCAAACGGTCAATTGAGTAGCGAGCTGGCTTTTTGAGAAATTATATCCCTCCAACATCGGAAGACCCGAGGGCTTGCGCACGTGTGTAAGTGCAGACATATGTCGGAATGTGTGTGTTGCAGATATGTATAGTTCTATATATGTGGGGCACTTAGATTGCACCGGCAGCGTTACTATGTGGGCATAGTGCATGGAAGATATATGTCAGATATCGTTTTGCAACACGCTGCAACACGCTGCAACACTCGTAGTACACGGGAAATATATGTCAGATGTTGTTTTGAAGGCACGTGCCCGCGAGACACACACACACATATACATATATATACAGCCATAGGCACACATTTGTATATACATGCACATAAGTTAAGTGCACGGAAGACAGCCAGTGTGCTGCAGTCGCATATATATGTATATCATATATATAGATATATATGGAATAAGTGCACAGAAGACGCCAGTCGCGACAACATTGTCCATGGTTATTTGTGTATATTTTTGTATCTATATATATAACGATATATATGTACAACCAAAGACTGATGTGCATATATATATATCTATGCATATATATATCTGTATCTATACATGTATATGGATACAAATATGTATGCGCGGCTCAACCGTGATGCACACGAGAGAGAGAGAGAAAAAATATTGTATTAGTGCGCAAAGCAAGTAATGTATGTGTATATGTTATATATATATATATATATGTACATATATATATAAATCACATACACACACACACACCAAACAGCAAAGTTGGCAGATACAGATACCAGAAATAGAGGTACAATCCTTTTGAATCTTTGTTTTTGCTCCGGATCTTTTTTCCAACACGTAATAAAAATATTTGAAATTTGCGTGGTTCCGTGCTCTCTCTCCTCCTGGATGCTGCCAGTTCACTCACACGTCACACCGCAACGTCACACCGCAACATACTGTATCTCACTGCACCACATGGGTATATTGCAGTGTGGTGCAGTGTCATGCGGACGCAGCGATACAGACTGCACACAGTCACGTTCGGGTCAAAGACCCAAAACGTGACAGTCACATTGGACATTCCGGGAAAAATCGAGAATATCAACTCACATTCGGGGTAAAGGTGACATTCACGTTGGACTTTCTTTCTTTCTTGGGTGTTGACATTCAAAATGCCTTTTCCGAGCTCCGAACGTGTCTACGCGTCTATATAGTCTACCCAGAAAACGTGACTACAGTTTGTGACTCTTTCCGTTACCGCACATTTTTCCCCATCTTTCGAATTGCTTTTGAAATGGCACTTTATCGTAAAAAAATTAATACCAGAAGACGCATGTCTCGGGATAATGTCACTGTCATTACTGTGACATGGCCCCAAACCCTGATGTTCACG
>Ga0335398_10009534_pt1 | contig 11193 bp, 6 predicted proteins | sample BON03_FD_205742 | JGI IMG/M metagenome (GOLD analysis project Ga0335398, IMG submission 205742) | Freshwater microbial communities from Lake Bonney liftoff mats and glacier meltwater in Antarctica - BON-03 (spades assembly) (version 2) | ecosystem: Environmental > Aquatic > Freshwater > Ice >...
AACAACAACAACAACAACAACAACAACAACAACAACAACAACAACAACAACAACAACAACAACAACAACAACAACAACAACAACAACAACAACAACAACAACAACCACAACAGCAACCGCAATTGTCTAAACCACAATCACAATTGCAACCTCAACAACAAACTCGTAAACAAGGTGTAACATTCAGTGATCCAATTGTTCAAGGACCATCGCAAGTTCAACCACAAGACACACAACCACAAGACACACAATCGCAAGACACACAATCGCAATTCCAAAAGATTCAGGAAATAATTAAGAATACAAATATTTTGGACGACATGTTTGAGGCTCCGACCGGTCCTGTCGGCTCTTCAACTATAACAGAAGAGCAACAAATAGCGATGGAATCAATTCGACGATCAGTTGAATTGTCTCAAACACAACCTCAAACACAACCTCAAACACAACCTCAAACACAATCTCAAACACAACCTCAAACACAATCACCGTCACAGTCACAAGCACATTCACAAGCACAATTGCAGCAAATACCTGTATTCGTTGTTACATCTGTATTCGGCGAAGAGACAAGTATGAGTGATCAATTTAACATTAAAAATAAGACTGTTAACAAAAACATTCAAGAAATAACAGGCGATATTGATATCGGTGACGTTATTTTTGAATAAACACAATATGTATTACATCTATGCATGGTCTTTCAACTATATCAGATCTGGTTAATCTCTCATATAGCTCCTGTTAATCACTGCCTTATTACCTATGTATAATGAATTTGTGTTTTTTTCTTTTCATCTTACCTATGTCCTGTTTGTCTCATATTTGCATCTTCACATCTTCACATCCAATCATATTTACTATTATGTTTACCAGGTCCTGTTTATCCCACATATTTCTACTTCATTAATGAAAACGAGCCGGAGGCTTATAACATTAATAATACAGAAATGTGCGGGACAACCAGGACCTGACAAACATAATAGTAAATATGATATGATGTGTAGTGCAAATATGTGTAAAGTACTATGGCGCGACAGAGTCGAGAATAAAAAAAGAAAGAGAAAAGAAAGAAAAGAGATTGGAAGGTCTTAGGAAACCGAGACACAAAGTGGATTGGTGTCCTATATTATTTAATTATTTTTTTATCAATATATACGAATCGTAATAAATTAGGTACATATAAAAATCCAATTGAAAGTATGGTTTTTTAAGATATGTTTGTACACATACAATACGCTTTAAAGCCCCTTAAGTTCTTCAAGTTCTTACGATAAAAAATGTCTGCCACTATCGCTGATCAAGCCCCTGCTGCTCAAGTTGCTGAAGTCCCTGCTTCTGTAACTGATGCCCCTTCTACTGACGCTCCTGTCACTGCTGAAACTAAGCAACAATCAAAGCGTAATCAAGTTGTTAACACTCTTGGTATCCGTATCGCTCCTTCTCGTTGTGTTCATGGCGTTCGCGATGAATTGCTTCCCGAGGATACTGGTGCTCTTGACAGCCTTGAAGCTCAACGTGAAGTTCTCAAGAAGACTGTTGAGTTGCCAAAGCGTGATCCGTCGGTCCCCGTTCCCGAAGGTCAAAAGGGAACTCCCCGAAGCAAGGCTTGGACTACTCGCTTGAGTGAAGTTCAAACTGCTCAACTTAAGGACATCGATCGTCAAATTCGTGAAATTAAGGATGTTCGCAACAGTCGCGATACTGCAGTTATGACTGCAGTTATTGCTGATTGTGTTGTCCGTGAGTTGGTTGATGCTTCGATTAGTGAATGTCAACAACACAGTGGAAAGACAGTCACTCTCGAGCATTTGCATGGATGTAACTTGCCAATGCTTTCATCGTACCCACTGTTCTCATCGCTACCATTGTTTACTCAATACACTTCTAAGGGTGAAAAGGAGGTCGATGCACGTGAGAGTGAGTTCCGATCAAAGCTTCGTGTTGCTGAAAAGGAGGCCGAGGTTGCCGCTCAGCAACTTGGTATTGCTGATGATAAGAAAAAGCTTTCGGCATATGTTTGTCAAAAGGCTACCGAGTATACTCGTGAGCATGCTCCATACGATGAACGTGAGAAGCAACACGAGTCACACATTGACAGCTTGTTCAAGGATGCTAAGAAGACACACCCACAGCCAGTTGTCGAAGGTCAAGCCGAAAAGCAATTGCATGTTGCTAATCGTCTTAAGCGTTGGTTGTCAGTCTTGGTGTGTGAATTGGTTTCATACTTGACTGCTGTTGCTCGGGATGTTGTCGATTTGCAAGATGTTAAGACATTGTCTGCTAAGCATTACTCACGTGCTCTTCGTCAAATCTATTTGATTAAGTCATATTCAGTGGTCGAAACTCCATTTGAATTGTCTGTTTCTAGCAAGTTGCAATGCTATCAAGATTTGATTTCCACTCAAAAGGCAAGCAAGGCTAAGGCAATTGATCCAGCTGTTATGGAGACTCGTCGCGTTAATGCACAAAAGCGTAAGCTCGAAACACTTAAGAAGAGTGCTGTCCGTTTGGCAGCACTCGAGGCAGAGATGGCAAGTCAATCAGCCACTGCATCAGTCGCTGCTCCAGTCGCCGCACCAGTCGATGCACCAGTCGATGCACCAGTCGATGCATCAGTCGTCGATGCAGTCCCCGCCGCCGATGCTGCACTTGCGGCTCGACCACGACTGTAAACGGTAAACGATAATCGATAATCGATAGATAGTAATAATAAACGATAAACGATAAACGATAAACGATAAACGATAAACGATAAACGATAAACGATAAACGATAAACGATAAACGATAAACGATAAACGATAAACGATAGATAGTAATGATAAATAGTAATGATAAATAGTAATGATAAACGATAAATAGTAATGATAAATAGTAATGATAAATGTCAAAAAAATAATCAAAAATAAACTAATCAAAAATATCATAATTGATATTTTTAAACTATCATATTATTGAAATATCATATTACATTTTTAAACTATCATATTATTGAAATATCATATTACATTTTTGAACTAACATATTATTGAAATATCATAATTGATATTTTTTTGAACTATCATATTATTGAAATATCATAATTGATATTTTTAAACTATCATATTATATTATTGAAATATCATGTAATATTATTGAACGATAGTATTGCATTTAATTAATTGCGTAAGTAAACAGAGTAACGTCAATTTAAATTTGTGAAAGAAAAATCTTAACAGCCTTACTGATTTCTTTTTCTGTATTCATATCACCAATTGAAATTCGTAAAGCATTGCCAGCAACCGATGCAGGCACACCCATAGCCTCTACTACATGTGAAGGTGATCCTAAATTTGTAATTGATGTAACTGTATTACATGATGATCCTACCGCAATAATAAGACCATTGTCGTATAATTCACGTTTAAACGCAATATTACAAAAGTTTGGCAACATTACAGTTAAAAAGATAGTGTTCTCTAATACATATTGATTATGTGGATATTGTGGAGTTATTAAAAAGATGGTGGGTTTATTATGCTTATAATTGTGTTTACTTCTAGTTACAACTTTTTCTTTGTCGAAATCTAATATATTAAATACATCTATTTCTTTACTTAGTCGGTTGATAAACTCATTTTTCATCTTAAGTAGTTGCACCGTTTTTGCTTTACGATCATGTGTTGTCTCAACAAATGCATTAAAAGCTGCAGCAATACCTGGTATGTTAAAAGTACCACCTCGTAATTTATCATTTTGTTCTCCGCATATTTGAGCACATAAACCATAACCTTCTATGAGTTTATTTTTAATTACTAGTATGCCAACACCGATAGGGCCATGCATTTTTTGAGGACTCATCGAGAATGCTGTTATATGCATATCATTTGGATATAATATATGTTTTCCACAATACTGTGAGCTATCGACAAATATTGGAATATTACGATCATGTGCTATTTTACCAAGCAAATGTAAACGGTTTGTACACCCCGATTCATTGTTTGATGCCATAATTGCAATTAAACAGGTATTGGGTTTAATAAGTTTTATAAGTGTACTTGGATTTATACAACCATAATATTCACCCTCTGTGTCAACTGGTGCAAATGTTAATTCTATGAGTTTTTCATCTGCAAGTAATTGAGCAGCTAATATCATAGATTTATGTTCAACAGCACTTACAATAATATGTGGTTTTAACTTTGTAGAAGAAATATACGCACGTGTAACACTATTGATTATAAATGAATTACCTTCGGACGCGTTACCATTAAAAATAATTGTATAACTTTCGGGATCGTCTTTGTCTATACTAAAATTGTATGTTTTGGCAATTACTTCTCTAAATTTTTTCATCAAGCCGGTTGATATCTTTCCACCATCATGTTCACTTGAACTGTTACCAAGGTTGCAAAATTTAACCATATATTGTATAGTGTCCTCGCTCATAAATGTGTTCGCATTGTTATCTAAATAAATTTTCTCATGAAATTCCTCGATCTTCTTTTCTAGACCTTTATCCATTGTTGTACAATTATATTTACACAAGTACCAAATATAATACTAAATATAATACTATTATTTTTTTTATTTTAATTTAATAATTTTGTCTGTATAGTCTTATGATAAAATTTGTAAAATTACTTACATATATTTCTGTTTAGATGGCAACAGTTCAACGTGGTCCGAAACTGCCTGGACGGCATAATAGACAACTGCCTAGACGGGCTACTGATTCCTTACCAGGTAAAGATAAGGGCTCACGGCAACAAGAGTTTTTAGAAACGCTTAAAAGTATTTATAATGAAATAGCGGAATTGGATAGTTTGTTTGAAAAAATAGACTTAATCAGTATTAAATGTATTGAATATCATAGTATGGATGAAAAAATCAAAAAAATAAACGTTTCAGTTGAAAAGTTAAATGTGCATGAATATTACAATCTTCCTACGTACGAAATGATATCACAAATGTTATCAGAACCTACAGAACCTATGTTTAGGACTAACAAAGAGGCTAATACTATAAATATATATCCATTGTTACAAAAGATCATTGATAAATATAATATCATAGAAAATGAACGCCCATATATTAAAACCAAAGTTATATCAGCTGGCACATCTGTATTAAAAATTATTTGGCTATTAACTAATCTAAACATATATACTATTAAAATTAAAAGTAAGATCCCAGAATCAAAATCAAACGTATACTATATAAATATAAATTGTGGCTTAGCTGAAAAAATTGCAAGGTTTCTTAATCGTACAAAAGCATACAATACAACATATATCAAAATTTTAATATACAAGATTTTATACAATAACTATGTTAACACTATACTTTTATATAATTTAACAGGATGCAAATATCCCAACATTATAAGCCAATATAGAAGTAGTAATTGTATTATTACTAACTTTAGTGATACTTATAATAAGTTAATAATTAGCACTAGTGCAAAAAAGACAACTGAACCATCAATCGGTATTTATTTAGATGCCAATTTGTTAATAATAATATTATCAGTAACTAATTCACTTATACAATTAAATAATTGTATGTTAGGTATTGATATGATTATGCCAAGTCCGACGCCATATCTCAATCAGTCGACAAATCTCGCGACGAGAATTAAAAGTATATTTACTAATTACGATGTAACAAAATATAAACAATTATATGACACATTTGCGGAAAAAATATATTTAAATATGCCAATTACAGAAGATTTCATTAAAACAAATATAAAAAATATTGGTATAACCGAGTGTCCAGCTGGACAACCTTTTACCTATACACTTATAATGCTGTGTCAAATTGATATAATGTTACAATTATTAACTCCATTACTTAGTAATTTTAATTGTTTTAAATATATATATACAGATGACAACGAACCTATAACTAAATTGTATGAACTTTGTATTTTATATATAGTATTGTGTAATAAACATATATATGACAGATTAAAAACAATAAAACCAGAAAACTATACCGATCTTGAGTACAATGCACCAGATCCTATTGATACCTTATTACTAATAGACTGCAACTTACTATTACAAGACCCAGCCATAACACAAAACCCAAATGGAAAATCAGTCCCAGGTATAAAAGCTATCTACGAAACTATTTTTAAACATACCGAAAGTATTAATGGTATGCTTAATACAAAATATAGTGAAAAAACAGCTATAGCGTGGTTTAGTGAAATTACTAAATCCAACCCAGTAAATCTTCCTAATGACAATGTAATACATAGCTTTTTAACAAACGACAAGGCTATGAAGTTATATACTATTCAGAGTCAATCATGTATTTCATAAATGCTTGATTTTGACACATATATAGAAAAAGAATAAAGTATATAGTACTTATTAATTTTTTATATTATTACAAATTTTTAAAAAATAATATTAGTATATTAAGGTCATTTAGTATATTAAGGTCATTTAGTATATTAAGGTCATTTATTCGAAACTATTGAATAAATGGCATCGTTTAGTGAAAGTACAGAACAAACCGAACAAACCGAACAAACAGGACAAACAGAACCTCGGGCTGGTATAGTCGATAACGATATTATATATAACCCCGAGATACCAATAATTAAGGCGGTGTCGGAGTTTATAAACTATAAAATAACATATTTTACATTGTGTACTACCATACATACAGATTTATCAAATTTATTTAAAATACTAGATTTACTTAAAGTAGAAAACCATATCGATAATACTAAATATACCACTTTATACACGCAATATAATAAATTAAATGAAGTTATAGGTAATCCGTATAAAAATATTAATGATGCTGTTGATGGATTGAGAAAAAATCTATTATTACATGGTTATGAATTAAATGATTATGAATTCGATAGTATGTTTTTAAATTTTAATCGGATAAACGATATTATGCGTGCATATACAAAATTACTCGGTATAGTTAACAAATCACAATCCGCTATTATTGCTTTTCAAATCAATGAGGCCGCTTTAAAAAAAGCAGAGCAAAACACGAAATGTAGTGATGAAATAGCTGAAATTGAAAGTCAAAAAAACACAATCACAGCCACTGACGGGGAAAAATTAAATTCATTGAATGTACTTCTTGCAAAGTCACGCAGATATCAGCGTTGGTTGTATATGACAGATGATGTGGATACGGAAATTGATTTAATAAATGCTCAGATAAAATCATTTATTGACAAAGTAATAGCGCTTGATGAGTTACAATTATATTTACAAAACGATGTGCCTAGTATTATCAATAAATCATCTTTAACATCATCACAAAAACAAGAGTATACTAAAAAATATGATGAATTGCAACAAATCATAGATAAAAATAAAAAACCATTTCTAGACGCACAGACAATCTTTTTGCGTAAAGTACAACTTTCACATAAAACCTTATTTGTAATGATTCGATTTTACAGCCGAATAAAAAATGTTATTATATCATATGATGATTGTATTAATGCGTTAAAACTTCATAACTTAACAAACATTAAACCAGAATTAATTGACTTGATACCTAAAATTACAAATTATCAACAACTAAATTTGCAACCAAATGTACAAGCGAATAATAGTCATTGGACTGATGTAGAAACTGTATGTCATCTTATAAAAGAGATTAATACTAGTATTGATAATAGTATTCCTTCATCTATGAAGGAATTTGCAACACTTAAAAACAAAATTAATATTGTTAATACACAAATACAGGACTTATATAAATCTAAAAAGGAGTTGTCAAAGTTACAATATGATACGGGGGTGCAAATAGTACCTGAGCCTGGTTCATTATTAGTAAACCCATCAAATAAATATTTGATCGATATTGCTAATATAAATGAAAAAATAAAAACAATTAGTACATCTATACGCACCGATGCTATTCAATCTAATTATCGCACATCTGTTCTACATACACTACTTATGATTTTAGATTTAAAACAATTTACTACAAAAATAACACATAAAAACAACAAACCTACGCCATTGAATATTAATAAACTTGATAAGGATCAACAAAATTTTTACATATCAATCTTAAATAATATATCAAAATATAATTGTCAATGTAACACTATATTGATATATAGAGTTGTATATACCAATTTTATTAACACAGTATTATCATACAATTTAAATGGATATTGTTCATTTAATACTGTAAATAATCATATATATAATAGTTCTATTATTAATATATATGGCGAAAACTATAGTGTTGAAAAAATATCATCAGACATAAATGATGAACGATCAAAACAATTATTGGTTACAATACTGTCTATGACTGGTTCACTCATACGTTTATATAATAGTATACTAGATATTGACGATGAAAAAAGTATTGAACATACACAAGTATTAAACAATATACCTGGTTCTAATAGCATTAATAAGATTATACATAGTATATTCTACAAAAAAAGTGATAGCACTATTAGAGATTTTTATTCGCAATTTTGTAACTTTATATATCTAAATATACCAGTATCTGTAGATTATATTCAAAAATGTATGGACCCTATATCATTACCCCCGAATGATAATATTGTAATGCCAGATCTTGATTTTTATTATGGTATTTTATTTCAAAAAATTTGTACTATTTATGCTCTATTAAACCCATTATTAAATTCAATACCATTTAACCATAACTGCTATAACTATGTGTATAGTGGATACAAGAGCGATATAAAAGCTCTTTGTATTAAATTTGGCCTTTATTTAGAAAGACTTAATTATCTTCGTGACAATATGACAGACAACATAAAATACAACATATCAAAATCTAAAGACCAAAAAAACCAATTGAAAAAAACCAGTAATAACATAGAGAGTATTAATAACGACTTAAAAACATTTATAGAAAAATGTAACAAAATATCTACAGATAAAATAGATATAGATGAAATAGATGAAATAGATAAAATAGATACAGAAAAAATAGATACAGAAAAAACAAATGATAATTTATATAACTTTTTAACAACCATCATGGTTAAAAATCCTATCACTCAACAAACTTGTTTATCGCAATTCGTTATCACTGATTAGTCTAAAATACTGTTGCTTCGTTGTGTTGAATTTATTTACACCGGTATTTTAGACGGAGATTGTGCGTACACACAATCTTTATCACTGACTAATAAAGACTAATAAAGACAAATAAAGACAAATAAAGACATAAAGATAAATAAAGATAAAAGATAGGGTATAACGATAAATAATAGGTATATAATATAAATTGAATATTACAGATATATAATTACTATAATTACTATAATTACTATAAATACAAATAATATAATAGTAATGAAAGGCTATTTAACAGAAGATGGTGTATTAATAAAAACAGCTGAACTTGAAGAGAAACTTAAAACAAAATCAGCAATTAATACATTTTTCAAATCACTGATAACAGTAGAGAAAAAAGATCCATCGCGAGCAAAGATGTATGGTATGGCAGATAAACGAATTGCATACAAAGAACATGATGATTTTATTATTATTCCTAAGCAGAAAGCAAATGAAATGTTGGGTATGATGAGTAAAGCAGGTAAACCTTTTCTTGATGAATTAATATATTCAAGATCGCTTATTAAAATTAATGAAGAGTTTAATCGACCAGAACAATTAGCAATACCAGATGAATATAAGACATTAGCTAGAGCGCCTTTTGATTATCAGACAACTATTGTTGAGCATCTTGATAAACTTAATAAAGATATATTATACCTACAGTGTGAAACCGGTACAGGTAAAAGTTCTATCGCGGCGTTATATGTAATCAAAAAAGGTCTTAAATGTTTATGGATATGCCCTACTGAACTTATTGTTACCCAGAGTATAGACGAATTTAGTAAAATGTATCCCAAGTTACGTGTTGCATTATTTGAAAACAAAAACATAGGCCGTAAGAAAAATCCAAATCCTATACCCCAAACACACGATGTAGTATTTTGTATCATAAACACCTTTCGTGCAAAAGATTCCGATTTTGTAAAAGGATATGGTTGTATAGTATTCGATGAAGCACATGAATTATGTTCGCGTGAGAATTCCAAAGCATTATGGCTAGCAAGTAGTATCAAGCATACACTTGGATTATCAGCAACTCCAAATGTAAGACCTGATGGAATGGATTTATATGTATACCATCACTTGGGAGCTCCTATTTACGCACTTACGGATATAAAAGATGTTAGTATGCCGCAAGCTACCTTTAATGTTAGTGTACAAGTGTACAAATACACGTGCCCTGAAGAATTTGCCGGAAATGAAATGGTTAATGGAGTTATTTCATCTATATTAACAATATCAAAAATGGTAAAAGATCAATTTCGATGTATAATGATAGCAAAGATGATATCGGAAGCATATAGAGCAGATACAGGAGTACCTGGAACAACACATTCTATTATTGCATTTTGCGAATTACGAGAATATGTTATGACTATACAATCGGCGTTATTGAGTCAACATGATCCAAGTGATATAGTGTTGAATATAGATGACCCCGTGGATGACATTGATGAATCCGTGGATGACATTACTGACCCCGTGGATGACATTGATGAATCCGTGGATGGCATTGATGACCCCGTGGATGTCATTGATGACATTACAGAAGCAAACACAGCTATTGTAAATCGCACGGTCACAACTACAACCGACATATCAATTCTTCGCGGCGGTACCGATATTAGCTTTGAGGAACTTAGCAAAAAAAAATCACAAATTGCACTTGCAACATATTCATTTGCTAGACGGGGTATTTCTATCAAAGCACTTACTACACTATTTCTGTGTACACCACGTCGATCAGGATTACAACAAGTGATTGGTCGTATTCTCAGATTGGGGTCTAACGTTGAAATACCTCGAATCATTTATGATTTTGTGGATATGGGTAATAGTTTGAGCAATCAATATAGTTCACGTAAGAAAGTTTATAGATCACGAAATTATCCAATTATTGAAAAGAAGTTGTTGTGGTCTGATTTCAATTAGGATTAGGATTAGGATTAGGATTAGGATTAGGATTAGGACACCAATCCGCGTTGCGTCTCGGTTTCCTAAGACCTTCTTTAGGACACCAAAATTAGGACACCAAAATTAGGACACCAATCCGCGTTGCGTCTCGGTTTCCTAAGACCTTCCAATTTCTTTTCTTTCCCCTT
>Ga0335398_10009542_pt1 | contig 11190 bp, 9 predicted proteins | sample BON03_FD_205742 | JGI IMG/M metagenome (GOLD analysis project Ga0335398, IMG submission 205742) | Freshwater microbial communities from Lake Bonney liftoff mats and glacier meltwater in Antarctica - BON-03 (spades assembly) (version 2) | ecosystem: Environmental > Aquatic > Freshwater > Ice >...
GAGAATATTGTCTCTGAAAACCTTGAGGGAACCTGAAGGAGAACTGTTCACGGTCCGCTGTTTCGGAATCTTCACGGTGGGACAGTTCCAAGGTCTTCGGTGGGGGCGGTGGTCCGGGTCTTCGGCCGGGGCGGTGGTCCGGGTCTTCGGCGGGGGCGGTGGTCCGGGTCTTCGGCGGGGTGGTGTCTGTCAACTCGCAAGCAGGGAAAGGGGGGTGGGGAAATGTGTCAGAAACCGCACGGAACAAAAACAACGGAAAACAAGGGGTGGGTGGGGGTGGGGGGTGGTTACGTACCTGTTCCGGTGGTGTACTTCGTGGTCAGTGTCGCGCTTTTGTGACCATACCGATCGCGCTTTTGTTTTAAGACTATCCAAGATTTTTGGTTTATGGTCGTTTGAACGCGCTTCAAAATTTTGGACACGGTCACCAAGAATGAACATCACCATCACACTGCTGGACCCGCAAAAGATGGTGTATGGTGTCACTTTTGACACGCGGTCGTTTGAGATGCGAAAGTGTGGGATTCATCCGATGTGGAGCATCGTGTTTCGTAGTGAGAATAAGTGGAGAAATGTTTGTTTTGTTTCCAATGCCCACCCACCACTACGGTGGATGGTTCGTTTTATTAGTTCAGGTGCACACACCCTTCGATCCTTACGCGACCTTGTTTTATTCAATAAACTGTCCCCCTAACCTTGCATATTCTGCCACAATATGGATGCATCGGTCGACCCGAAATGATAGTTGCCACCACCCCGCAATGCCTGAATGTTGGTGTTGGCCCCGCTTCCACGAAGGGTCTCGGGGACACCATGGTTCAACACCTCGGCGGCGTTCCCACCTCCCCCCAGGCTCGCACCCACATCCGAATCCACCCGTGCCCACATCTGGGCATCGTGGTCCGTGCGCACCTGGTTGTTTTCGCGCCGCATGGTGACGAGACCCCTGAGGATGGACCCAACTGGTGTGTTGGGGGGGGTCAAATTCAACAGGGCGTTCAACTCGGCGGAGTGGATGGACCTATCATGCGCCAACTTCTGATTAAAGTTTGTGTGAAGCGCGTTGCTACGCTTTGCACTGTAGTGCATGCCCCGAAGTGCCGCATCAGAGTGGTCGGCGACTTCTCCACCAGAAAGCGTTCCCCCGTTGTGACCCAGGGCGCGTGTGAGCTTCTTGTTTTGCATGGTGAGGTCGGCGGCGTCGAGCACCATTTTCCGGTCGTTGTACATGCTTCGCTCACCAATTGTGTTCTCCATCATGGTGAGGTAGGCGCTGGGCATGCCGGTCACAATGGACTGCATGTACACACTTGTGAGATCATGCATGTGCAGTGCCCGATCCTGTTGAACCCGTGCCGCGACGTCATCGACGGCCGCGTCGTAGTTTTGAATTACGGAGGCATAGTTTCCGTGCGACGGCATTTTTTGTTGGCTCTTATTTTTTTTAACTCTGTGCTCTCCAACGTCTGACACTTTCCTATAATGACCCAGTCGGCCGCGATTCTGCAAAATAGTAAAAGTTCCAGGATTACGCACGTCCAGTTTGGGTTGCTCAACCCGGACGAAGTGCGTCGCCAGAGTGTGGTTCCAATCACCACATCCACCCTGTACACCCGCATGCTTCCCACGGTTGGGGGGTTGAACGACCTGCGCATGGGCACATGTGATCGTCGCCTCTACTGTGGCACATGTCGTCATGATGTCATCAAGTGCCCTGGCCACTTTGGGCACCTCGACCTTGCGGTGCCATCCTACCATGTGAGCATGGCATCCATCATCATGAAAGTTCTCCGCTGTGTGTGTTTCTTCTGCAGTGAGTTGTTGGTGGAAATTTACGAAGATGACCCACGGGTGGGACCGCTCGTCGGGCGGGATCGCCTTAACCTTGTGTCGGGCCTGTGTAAGAGTCGGCGGCCGTGTCGAGGGTGTGGGGGCTCGCAACCCAAGTATGTCTTTGTTCGGGCCACCACCTCCATCACCCTCGACACCACCGACATGAAGTTTGGGAGCGAGGAGGAGGAGGAGTATTTGAAGAAACCATTCACGGCGGCACGCGCCCGTGCGATCCTGGTCGACATCTCCGACACGAACGTGCGCTTGCTGGGGAGCAACCCCACGTTCGCCCGGCCCGAGTGGATGGTGCTCACGGTGCTCCAGATCCCCCCACCCATCAGTCGGCCCTGCATCACCGCAAGTGACGGAAGTCGGACCAAGGGGCAGGATGATGTGACAATTAAACTCATTGAAATCTTCAAGGCCAACAAGGTGGTGGACACCCTGTTGCGCGCGAGCGGCGCGACGTCCGGCTTCATGCCCGACGGTATCTTCACGGAGTGGACGCCCGGTGAGCCCTGGGCGCTCAATGTGTCGGCGGAGAAGGGCACCGCCATCTACACTGCCATCGATATGCTTCAGGCTCACCTCATGCAGTACTTTCACCATGGTGCACCGGTGGACGCGAAGGGTGGTGGGGGGCGGTCGCATGCGCGCGCACTTCGTCTCATCCCCGAGAGGTGGCGGGGTAAGAAGGGGCGTTTTCGGGGCAACCTGGCGGGCAAACGTGTGAACCACAGTAGTCGTACCGTCGCAAGCCCGGCCCCGGACTACGATGTGGACGAACTGGGGGTGCCGGCGATGGTGGCCAACCATCTCACCTTCCCGGAGCGGGTGACGCCCTACAATCTGGACCTGCTCACCGCCTGTGTTCACCGGGGGCCGGGCATACGCGATGGTGCATCGGCCGTGATTGTGCCGGGCGGTGACTCAATTGATCTCAGTCTGTGTGAGATGCGCGACACGCTTGTGCTTGAGGTGGGGTGGATTGTTGAGCGCCACCTCTGGGACGGGGACTGGGTCCTTTTGAACCGGCAACCCTCCCTCCACCGCATGAGCATCATGGCCCATCGCATTCGCATCATTGGTGACCGCACCTTTCGCCTGCCGGTGTGCGACACCACCCCCTACAATGCGGACTTTGATGGGGACGAGCTCAACATTCATGTGCTCCAGACCCACGACGCCCGGGCCGAAGCAGCATGCCTCATGAGCGTGACCACCCAGATGATCAACCCGGAGAACAACAAACCCATTGTGGCACTTGTGCAGGATAGTTTGGTGGCCGCGTTTCTCCTCACCCAACGCGACACCTTCCTCCGCCGCGACCAGGTGATGCAGTTGATGATGGATCTGCGCTACCTCGAGCACGGTCCGATGTGGTTGCCCCCCCCGGCGCTTCTCAAGCCGGTGCCCCTCTGGACCGGCAAGCAACTCCTCACGCTTCTCTTCCCCGCCCACCTCGTTTACACGGCGGTTGTGCGGTCGGGGCGGGCGGATGGGGTGGGCGCACCCGGCGGGGAGATGGATGTGTGGGAACGCCGCGTCGTGGTGCGCCGGGGGGAGTTGCTGGCCGGCACCCTGTGTAAGAAGACGTTGGGCACAAGCGCCGGGGGCCTTGTCCACATTCTTGTGCGCGACTGGGGGTTCACCCGCGCCGCAAACTTTGTCAGTGATGCCCAGCGCATCCTCCGGGGTTTCATGATGATTCGGGGGTTCAGTGTGGGGGTGGGTGACTGTGTGATGAGCGCCGATGCCCACCGTCGCGTGGATGACATGCTTAACCGCACGTTTGCGCACGCGGATCGGGTGCGCCACGACGCGGCAGGCGCCCCGCCGGCGTTGGTGGATGCGTGCGTCACCAAGATGTTGGGCAGTCTTCTCACGCGCGGGGGGGCCGAGGTGGTGAAGGACACCGATGTGCTCGACAACAACATTGGCATCATGATTGAGTGTGGTGCCAAGGGGAGCGCCATCAACATTGCGCAGATCCTGAGTTGTGTCGGTCAACAGAGTGTGGAGGGCGGCCGCATCCGGTTGGGAGTGGGTGACCGCACCCTGCCCTGCTTTCGGCGCGGTGATGACAGTGCTGGCGCGCGCGGGTTTGTGTGCAACAGTTACGGCACCGGGCTCACCGCGCAGGAGTACTTCTTCCACGCAATGGGTGGGCGGGAGGGGTTGGTGGACACGGCCGTCAAGACCGCAAGCACGGGTTACATTCAACGGCGCCTGAGCAAGGCCCAGGAGGGGCTCCAGGTCGCGTACGACGCCACCGTGCGCAACAGCAGCGGGAATGTGATTCAGTTCTACTACGGCGGGGACAGTTACTATCCGACCAAGTTGGAGTGTGCCTCTCTTCCAACCTTTGGCATGACCAACGCCGAGGTGCGGGCGGCCGTGGTTGGTCATGCCGCCGAGTGGGAGGCGGTTGGGGTGGACGCCAACGTCTGGATGGGTGCCCAGGCGAGCGGGGTCGCCACCATCCTTGCCGAGCGTGATACCATTCGGACCTGGCAATGTGCGATGGAGAATGCTCCCGAGGGAAAGATTGTCATGCCCGTCAACCCGCGCCGCGTGATGAAGCGGGCCGTCGCAAAGTATGGCCGCCACCTTCCGACCGCCTTCTCTTCCCCTCTTGAGGTCTCATCCGCCATAAGTGACCTTTTGGATCGGATTGAGGCCACCCGGCGACCCTACGCCACCTTCATCACACGTGCCTACATTCGGGCAACTCTCACCCCGCGTGATCTTGTTGTTGTCCACTGTTTGAGTCGCGAGGGGGTGGCCTGGGTATGTGACCAACTCTGGTTCCACTTTAACGAGGCCCTGGCCGAGCCGGGTGAAATGGTTGGCACGGTCGGCGCGTCGAGCATTGGGGCCCCCTGCACCCAGATGACCCTCAACACGTTCCACACCGCCGGTGTTCTTGCGCACACGGTGACTCAGGGGGTGCCCCGCCTGAAGGAGCTCATTGACCTCACCGTCAAGATCAGCACCCCCTCCTGTCGGGTGGTCATGGAGGAACCCTACTCCACCCACGAACACATGGCACGGGCCTTGGGTGCGGGAATTGAATACACCATACTTCATCAGGTGGTGGCGACAACGGAGGTGGTGTGGTCGCCCCCGGGCGAACCGGTCACGGGTGACGATGAGGCCATGGTGGAACTCCACGCCGCACTCAACGACACCGGGCGTGAGAAGTGTAACCACAGTGTACTGCGCTTTGTGCTTGACCGGACGAGTATGTGTCGGAAGCAACTGAGCGTGGGTGCGGTGGGGGAGGCACTTGCGTCCTACTTGGGTGACAATGCGGTCGTGATTTGGAGTGAAGTCAACATGTTGAACTGGTGTGTGCGTGTGCGACTAAAGGGCCTGGACCTCGCGCCCATCATCACGGCCAGCACACCCGACGAAGCGTACGACCTGGAGATGAAAGCATCGCGGACGGTGCATGACTTCCTGCTCGACAATGTGCCCATACATGGGGTGGGTGGCATCACGCGGGTGTTGGTCTGTAAGGAGAACGTGCGGGTCCCGGACCCGGCCACCGGCGCGCTGGTGAGCGTGGTGCGCTGGAGCGCGGACACGGAGGGTACCAACCTCCATGCTCTGCTTGCGCTCGATGGAGTCGACTCCCGCCGCACCCACACCAACGACATTTATGAAACGTTGAATGTGCTCGGGGTTGAAGCCGCAACCCACCAGTTACTGACGGAGATTCGCGAGGTGCTGAGCCATGATGGGGCCTACGTGAATGATCGACATCTTCAGTTGCTTGTGGATGTTATGACCCATCGCGGCGACCTTGCGCCGGTCACACGACACAGCATGCTCAAGTTGGGCGCGAGTGTGTACACCCGGGCATCCTTCGAACAAACCCAGGATGTTCTCACCTGGGCCGCGGCGATGGGCAGTGACAATCCCACCCACGGCGTGACCGAGAACATCATGTTGGGCACACCAATCAGTGGGGGCACGGGCGCGTGCGACATCATTACCCACGCGCATGCACGACCACCGGTGGTTAACCACACGCGGCCCGTGAAACCACTTATCCGCAAGAATCAGCAGCGTGTTGCGCCCCTTAATCGCATGCCATGCAAGCCGGTGCGCTCCCTTGTCACCCCCCCCGACCACCGCGAAGGGTTTGTGGGGAAGAAGAGACGTGTGGCGGAGGGGCGTCCGGAGGGCCGAAACTTTGTTTTGCATAGCCCCACCCTGAAGAGGGGTGTACGTATGTTTCTGCCCCACAGTCCAACCTTCAAATAAACAACGCTTTTCTTCATTTATTTGGTGGGGGTGTAGGACTGGTGGAGATTAAAAAGTCTATCATCACACACACCCAACACAATCTGAGAGAGCTCATCAAACTCCTCCGTCACACTACTGTTGTTGTTGGACCGCGCAAGTGTTGCTTTGCGCAGGAGGGCGACACCTCGTTTCACGGCGCGCACGTGGTGTTCCGCCCGACGCAGCGCACTGGTGGGGGGCGCGAGTTCGATAAGCAGAAGTTCCGCAACCGCGTCAACCATGGTGTTGAACGTCGCGCTGTCGGCCGACGCGTAGTCCGTTAGGCGCCCAAGAGCAACATTGAGGACATGATCCTGCGCAAGCGCGTCATTCTGGGGTGTGGTCAAATGGGTAAATGTGTGCGCCGGCGTGGGTGTTCGAGGTATCACACGGGAGGCCAGAAGCGCCACGACCCCGGCCGTTCCCGCTCCGGCCACCATCTTCACCCACGGTGCTGACATCCACGCGTTGTTGTTGAACATCCGGACGGTGCGTTTTTTTACGGTTCAAAAGTAAAAAAAATGAGCGAAGACCAACCCACCCCAATTATTGTGGTCCGTGATAACACCGGAATCCTTCTCCTTCTTCTTCTCTTTGTCTTTGTTACCATGGTTTTGCTGACTGTCACACTTGTGCGATTGGGGTCATTGGACCGAAAGGTGGGCCAGTTGCGCGCCACCCTGCCCCGTCAATTGCGGGGCGGGGGATGTGATTCGGGCGTTGACTTCTTTTACGTACGATGAATAAAAGGGAACTTTTACATGGCCCAACCTCTTGTCCTTGCGGTTGAGGGGATCGCCGGCTCGGGCAAAACAAATTTCCTTTCAACCGTTCGAAACTCATTCCTTTCGACCAAGTATGCGATTTACGTCGTGGAGTCGCCCCTCGCACGCTGGCAGAACGTTGTGGGAACCAACCTCTTAAAAATGTACCACACCGACCCATCGCGCTACGCGTTCTGCTTTCAGTCATGGTGCCTCTCCACCCGCGCCGATGCCTTCGCAAAACACTTGCGGCGTCGAATTGACGCCACCGATTACCGACCTATTGTTACTTTTGTGGAGCGCACGCACACGAGTGATATCGAGTGTTACGCAACTGCGCTACGTGCCAAAGGGATGCTCGCCGAGTGGGAAATGGAACTCTTGCGAACACAGGCTCGAAACATGATTCACACACTCCCACCCATCAATGGAATCGTCATGATGGACACACCGGTGGATGTCAGTGTACAGTGTGTGAACATTCGGGGGCGGGAGGGGGAGACGGTGGCCATTACACCCGAGTTCCAAACCGATGTTTTGGCAAACTACCGCACATGGTTCCGTAACATTGACACACCGCGCCTCTATGTGGAAACCCCGCCTGCTTTTCACCACCAACCGGCGTCGTATGACGCCGTTGTACGCGTTTTGAACGAAGTTGATTATTTCATCAAACGATTGCATGCCGAGAGCCATTGCCAACACACAAACAAGTGTACATTAAGTGATGAGGAGAGCGATGGAAACAGTAACTAACTGGCCGATACATTTTTCCGAGGAATGTGATTGGGTGAACCGAATCCGGAAATATTTTTTCCGAGGAATGTGATTGGGGGAACCAAAGATCTCGAAAAACGTGATTGGTTAAAAAAAGATGATGGGTCGGTGTTTGATTGGTCGGTGACGATTGGTGGTGGCGATCAATCATTCACCACAATTTCATTTTTCTTTTTTTATGGATACCTGGATCGATGATGTTGCGGAGTATGCATGGGACGTGGTCAACGAGATGTCGATCACCCCGGCATTTGTCGATGACAACTCCTATGTGGACAAAATGGACGAAATACGCGAGCTTGTCGACTTTGTTACCGGACTTGGTGACGATGATGTAGGCCCTGTGTCCACTATTGACATTCACTCTGCCTATGCTACGGTAGATCTGAATGATGTTGTCAACTCTGTTGTGTCTCCGCGAACAGCAAAGACATACACGCCCCAAAAGTATTCAACCAAGGTGATCTACACCGACATCGAACCGACGGAAAGTGATGATGGTGGTGGAAGCGACTATGAGGATAAGCCTCCCCCAAAGAAAAAGGCGCGTCGCGCGCCAAAGAAAAAGGCACACCTCGCACCCAACGTCGAGGACTTCCTTTTGTGTTTTGTTCGCGGTGCCATTTCAACCTCTCCTGTTAAGTGGACATTGGAAAGTATGAGGACCATGGCGGATGGTCTTAAAATATGTCCCAACTTTTTAGAAGCGAGTAGTCCACACTTCACACGTGATGAAAATGACGTCTTCCATCCCTCTGCCCAACTTGTGAAGAGCTTGGGGAAGAAAGCGAAGAAGTTGAAGAAAGCGAAGAAACAATAGAATTTTCTTGTCTTTGCTGTACTAATAAATCATTTTTGATATGACGCTTGATTACTCAACCTTACTTTTACTGGTCTTACTTGCCGGAATTGCATCCTACACCTACCTGAACCAAATGAAAATGAGGATAACATCTCAACTCATTTCGTCTCTCACCGTTGTCGTACTTACACATTCAAGGGGAGACGCGACTTCACACGATATTGAAATGGGGATGAAAATTTATTAACATCTCTGCTTCTTGCATGATGGCAAGACTTCGGCACTCTCCGCCGGTCTCGTCCAACAGGACCGCATGCATGAACCACATGCTTGGGAGGAAGGGTTGCACCCATCTCCACAAAAACAACAAACTCCAAATGGTTCAATCTCGGTCTCGTCCTTGTTCTCCTCGTCCTCGTTCTCCTCGTCCTTGTTCTCCTCGTCCTCGTCCTTGTTCTCCTCGTCCTCGTCCTTGTTCTCCTCGTCCTCGTCCTTGTTCTCCTCGTCCTCGTCCTTGTTCTCTTCATTGTCACCCGACTCATCGTCGGTCTCGGCCGTGCGGTCTTCCTCCTCAGTATCTTCGGAATAGATCGATGTTGACATTTAGAAAATAAAAGAATGATTATGAATTGAAAATTGGTTCGGAAGTTTTATTCGGAAAAGTAGTATTTTTATTTAAAGTTTCAAAGTAAGCTCAACCTCACCCTCGTCCAAATCACCGTTGTGCTTTGCAACAATGAGCGGCAGATAGGACTCGTGGTAGAAGGTGTACAGACCAGGATATAGTTGGTTTTGCCAAAAGTCGGCGTCGAAGTTGACGCGGGTGATCTGCATGTTGCCCGGAATCCAAACCACAAAATCACAATGCGGAAGTCCCATGGTGGCCATGACACCCTGAATCTGGCAGTTGTAGTAGGAAGGTACTGGCGGATCGTAGAACTTCTTTCCGAAGGGACATTTGATCTCCAAAAGAAACCTGCGGGTGGACCCATCGCGTAACGTAACATGCACAATGCCATCGGGACTTGACCCCAACCACGGTAGCTCGGGGTTCACATGAAGACCCGTTTCCTCCACCCGAATGGATGTGTACTCGCTTCGGTCCGCATTGATCTCCCTCTGAATGTGGGCGACGTACGCATCACGTGCCACGTCCTCGTGCTCACTTCCCCATCGAGTGGCCGTGTTACCTTTAAAGGTGTTCCAGAGCAGATCCTTGAGCAACCCCCGCGGTGACTTGTACTTGTTCATGTGAACCGCGGCCCCAAAGTTGGAGGCCGTGATGCGGTTTTTGCGCGCGTTTAACCACGCCGGCGATCCCTGTGGGATGTTGGCGATGGCACGTGCCTGTTCGGGACTGACTCTGAGGTTAAACAGAACCTCACTGGCGGTGATGGGCACGACCGGACGAGGACGCGGGGCGGGCGGCTCGGCAAGAGAAGGGTATTCGGTCTGGAAGGGGAAGTCCGACCTGCCGTACATCGTGGTCTGTCGGGGCGGTGCATCCGCGACGGCGGGGTAGTCCAGTTGGAAGGGGAAGTCCGAACTGCCTTTCATCGCGGTCTGTCGCACAAGCACCGGATGGGGAGGTGCACGCGCATCCGCGACGGCGGGGTGGTCAACACCCGACGAGTTCTGGCTCATTTCGGAAGATGAGCGCTTCGACATGTTTCAACAAAAATGAGGACAAAACAGAAATGCCTGCACCGAACGACATTTGGAACTTGGGCGAAAGACCCCAAACACTTGCCGACATCGCCTTTGCTGCTACATCGATCAATCATGTGGAATTCCCAGATGACAATGGGCCGGTTGAGTACCAGGAGAACCGCCGCCAGATGGCGCTCAACGGTGCCGATGAGTTGGCCGAGCTTGAGGCACGCAACCAACAGACAACAGCATATCAACACATCTCATGCGACGTCGGGCCGATGTCACCCACCTATCCTAACGCACCGGCATGTGGGGTTGCGGCAATGCAGGAACGTGTACATGGTATCACGGCGTACACCCCTAACGGTGAAGCACTACTGCCCCGGTTTAATACGGAACGTGCACTTTCGTGTGGAAGTAAGGAGACCTCAAGTGGGGTGGGGGCACGTGCAAATGTGCAAACGCACCCCGCCAAAAGAATTCCGTTCAACTACATCCCTATTCGAACATTCAACAGTGTAAGAGGCGCCCTCTATGACATGAAACACTTCAATGAGTTACCGCCGACACAAGAGGGTCAGTCGCCATCGGATGTTACGTCATTCGTACTCACACGGGACGGACGTACACCTTACCTTCTCATTTTTGTATCAATAATCTTGGGTGTCATCTCTCTTGTACTACTTCTGCGGTCAGTCACAAAGGAAAAGTCTTTACGATAGTACTGAAAATGAAACAGCGCCGTACCCGCACCACAAAGAAATCGATGCTCGACCTTTCGGTTACGTTGGAGAATGAAGACAGTGTGGTTGCGCCCGCGGTTCCTGTCGCGCCCGTCGCGCCCGCGGTTCCTGTTCCTGTCGCGCCCGTCGCGCCCGTGGTTCCTGTCGCGCCCGTCGCGCCCGTGGTTCCTGTCGCGCCCGTCGCGCCTGTCGCGCCCGTCGCGCCCGTGGTTCCTGTTCCTGTCGCGCCCGTGGTTCCTGTTCCTGTCGCGCCCGTCGCGCCTGTCGCGCCCGTCGCGCCCGTGGTTCCTGTTCCTGTCGCGCCCGTGGTTCCTGTTCCTGTCGC
>Ga0335398_10009546_pt1 | contig 11188 bp, 11 predicted proteins | sample BON03_FD_205742 | JGI IMG/M metagenome (GOLD analysis project Ga0335398, IMG submission 205742) | Freshwater microbial communities from Lake Bonney liftoff mats and glacier meltwater in Antarctica - BON-03 (spades assembly) (version 2) | ecosystem: Environmental > Aquatic > Freshwater > Ice >...
CTCTCTCTCTCTCTCTCTCTCTCTCTCTCTCTCTCTCTTTCTCTCTCTCTCTCTCTCTCTCTCTCTCTCTCTCTCTCTCTCTCTCTCTCTCTCTCCCTCCCTCCCTCCCTCCCTCTCTCCCTCCGTGTGGATACATTCAGAGGGCATTCGACGGCACCTTCTCTTCAAATAAGGTAGGGTGTATATAATAGGGTGTATGTAATAGGGTGTATGTATGTAATAGGGTGTATGTAATAGGGTGTATGTAATAGGGTGTATGTAATAGGGTAGTTTGCAGTGTATGTTGCAGTGTATGTTGCAGCGTATGTTGCAGTGTATGTGGCAGGGTATGAATAGGGCCTCTAGTCGAGGGGAGCCAACCAAAGGCGCGCGAGACTGATGCCAGACACATACCAGACAGATGCTGAGAGAGAGAGAGAGACAGAGAGAGAGAGAGAGAGAGAGAGAGAGAGAGAGAGACGAATAGACAAGTTTAGAAGTGGGGCAGAGGTCTGTAATGGTGCATGCCTATCGGTGCATGCCTATCGAAAGGGTGTCAAGGTCATGTGAGTTCGTGACACATATATATCCGTGTGCCTATCGACTTGAAGCTTGAGAGTGTGTGACGAGGAGCGACTAGCTTGCAGGAGGAGCAGCAAGGAGCAAGACCAAACAAGTAGGGAGCAAGACCAAAGCAGCGCGGAGCAAGACCAAACAAGTAGGCCAGCAGCAAGGAGCAGCAAGGAGCAAGACCAATCAAGTCACGCGTTGAGGAGCGTGCTCCACACTTGTTTCGGAGCGCGCTGCACACTTGTTTGGTCTTGCTCCTTGCTGCTCCTTGCTGCTCCTTGCTGCTCTTTGTTGGCAAAACATGTGGCAAGAACCAAACGGGTAGATGCATGCAAGAACCAAACGGGTAGATGCATGGTAGAACCAAACGGGTAGATGCATGCTACATATATCATCGGCATCTATCACGTGTCTATGACGTGTCTATGTGACGTGTCTATGACGTGTTTCTGACGTGTTGCCACAAACCTTCTGACCCAGGAAACAACTGTGTGTGCCTGTGACCTAGGAAACAGCTGTGTGCCCACACCCACATACACCTGGGTCTACGCCACTGGTGTGCGTGCACACACACACATAGACCTAGGCAATACATATACATATGTTTACATATACAAATCTTTGTATATAACCATCCGCATATATAACTATCCGTATATATACATATACATTTATGTACGCGCAACAGGTGTCAGCGATGGGCCTAGCAACAAGTCTCAAACAGGGCAATCAAACCCTCCACATTCTCCTCGCCTATGCGTGATGTTCATGCATCCTCCAAGCTCCATCATGTCTATCCGTCATGTCTATCCCAACATGACCCATCGGTGATGTTGATGGATGGTGCAAGCTCCGTCAAGACTATCCGTCATGTCAAGACTATCCGTCATGTCTACCCCATGGTCAGACATGTCTACCCCATGACCCATCGGTGATGTTGATGGATGGTGCAAGCTCCTGTGTAGGAGCTCCGTCGTGCGTCATCTGTCATGCGTCATGTGCTGCTTGCACAAGACATGCGCATCCACGTGTTTGGGCAATAACATGTGTGGTGGTTGGGCAACACGATGTGGCGCAAGACATGCTCACGCATGTGAGGTCACAGTATTGTGCCCTCTCAATGCATGCCATGATCAAGGGTTGCATCCATCATCAAAGCATGCATGATCAAAGCATGCATGATCAAAGCTTGCACCCTTCTCGCCTCCAACCCTCTCTTGTTTGTCTGTCTTCTCTTTCAGCCTTGTCGCCTCCAAGCCTCCCTCTCTTGTGTCTCTCACAACCAACCCTCTATTATTTGTCTCTCAACCCTCTCTTGTGTGTCTCTCTTCTCTTGCAGCCTTGGTGCCTCCAAACCGCTGTGTCCCTAATGTCTTGTCGCCTCTAACTCCCTGAAGCCTTCTCGCCTCCAACTCTAGTCTCTCTCTTCTCTCGTCTCTCTCTTCTCTCGTCTCTCTCTTCTCGCCTCTAACCCGCAGTCTGCGGCTTCACATGCTCTCTTCTCGCCATCTGTGGGCTGTCTTTGAGTTTAGTTTTGCATGTGAGACGGCGTGTGTAAAAAAAGAGGCCTTGACAGTATTGCTTTTCATAGATTGTCTCCCTTTTAAAGGTCGGTCTTCCTTCATAAGGTCGTAAAGGGCAACATCTCTGTTTACGAGGTCATGAAGGGAGCCTACTTGCCGTGCAACAACCTCTCTCTTGCCTACTTGCCGTGCAACAAGCTCTCTCTTCCCTACTTGCCGTGCAAGTAGGCGCTAGAAGAAGCAAGAAGAAGCATGTCCATGAATGCTTGAGCGCTTCAGACATGTTGCTTCAGACATCGCTTCACACATCTTGGTGAAGCAAGATGTGTGGTCCATCATCATCCTCCGAGTCGATACACATGAATGACGTAGCCATAGACCTGTCATTCATGAATGCTATGTCATTCATGACTATGTCGAATGCTATGTCATTCGTCATTAGTTCGTCATTCATGAATGCTCTGTCGTTCATGACATGCTATGTCGAATGCTATGTCGAATGCTATGTCGAATGCTATGTCATTCATGAATCACACAGCCATACACCTCAGGAGACATCTTAGGATACACCTGAGGAGACATCTGAGACATGCCTCATGACACATCTGAGACATGTCAGGATAGACCTCACCATACTCTTACTCCATTAGGCAAGTGATGAAGAAAGAAGGCCTTCCGGGAGATGGCGAGCTTTTCGCTCGCGATCTTCCAGGAGATGGCGAGTTCTCTTGAATATGGCCGTAGATAGCTTCTTGAATAGCCTCCGCGAGGACACGTTGAGACGCTGACGCAGCTGACGCAGCACACATGAGAAAGACGGCGGGCGTCATGCAGACGAGTAAGACGAGACAAACGAGGCAAATGCACCTCGATCAAGATGCGTGATCGAGGAGCATCTTGATCGATGGAGCATCTTGATCGATGCACCTCGATCAAGATGCGTGCATTACAAACTCAAGGGACGAGCTCACCTCACGTGAATCACGTGACACCTTATACACAGCTGGGAGGTCAAGTCGTTGGATCTCGAGATCAAACGACACTTTCCAAACGGCTTTGTTTGATCAAACGACACTTTCCAACAACCCCGAGGTGTGGCACCTCGGGGCCTACTGAAAGGATAGTGCAGTTAATAAACCACATCCTAAACCAAAGAGTTGATTTTTGAGACAGAAGTCTTGAGGGGCATGGAAGCATTCTTGAGACACAAGGTCTTGTTGAACCAATCTTGGCGAAGTTCCCCACAATAACGATCTCGAGATCGGACATCAGCCCGGGATCGGCTGATTAAGATACCTGCATCCCTTTAAACAGCCGACTTTGCCGACTTTGCCGACTTTGCTCCCTTTCGCTTATCCAGATGTTTCCCTCTCTCTCGACTCCTACGACCTCACCACGATTAGACCACGATTAGACACCACGATTAGATTTTATCATTGTGAAATGCGAGCGAGAAGACATGCAGCCTGCGACATGCAGCTGCATGTGAATCCATGTGACTCCGACTGCGACACTGATGATGCAGCCTGCGACATGCAGGCGCATGAAAATCCCCTTACGATTCACCAAACCTTCCAGATTCCTTGTTTGGTTTTGTACATCCATTCTTAATAAAATCACACTTACCAGCATTCTGAGAGACTGAGACACTTGCGCTCCCGTATTTGGTTGACAAGACTAACATCCTAGACGATAACTGACCCCTTGCAGACTGTCTTGGAAACACTCAAGACTCACTTTGCACCAAACCTTGCACCCTGTCACCGGGTGCTTGCCTTGCAACTAAAGACATTCCAACGTGTGGTGTTTCCATTCGTAGCCTGCTGTGCCACATTCACGTGACAGCATCTTGTTTGAACCGTCAGATCATAAAAGCTCTCGTAAGTGACAGGGAAGGAGAGGGGTAAGAGCTGGAGTGAGTGAGAGGCCTGTCACGTGGCACAGAACCCACCACAAAGGCTCGCTCATGAGAGGACTTGTCGCGCTCTCCTGCAAACTTTGCAAGCTGCTAATTGCAATTTGCCTATTTTTGTTTTCTGAGTGGCAATCGGTGTGACAACCATTCCCAATTGCTTTCTTGGCCTCCCTGAGACTTTGTCCGACAAAGTCGCTCAAATACTTTCCTTGTATAAACGATGATAGTCAACAATAAAACTAGCAACCAGCCAAAAATATGAACTTTGTAAGAGGAATTTTACGTGAAATTGCATCTTTCCACACACAATTTGATCAGGAAACAATTACTATCAGGGAATGCCATGGGCATGTTTCGAGTGTAGCTTTTTACAATCTTTGACATGGGCTTTTGATTGAATCGATCCGAATTCAAGAAAAATCCCTGCAACGCAGACAAAATCTGGGGAAAAATGTTTAAATCGTTTTGACGCCAGTAGCAGGATCGAATTCGCTAGGAGAAAAAAGTCTTCATTCTCCGAACTTTTCCTGAGAAATCTCAAATCTCGGGACATCCATTTTAATGTGTTCGTTCCTTGGGGCTGTGGGGTGGATTCATAAATCCCCCAATATTTGAGCGGCTCTTTTCGAAAAAGAAACGTACAAGGAAAAGCCCCAGTGGTTAATTAAGTAGTAAAATGCCGAGAATGTGAAGGAATAATCCGCTAAAATGAGTTTTGTCCATTTCACGAGATTACTGGTTTTACTTTGAAAAAGTTTTTCAGAATTCAAATTCTGAGAGAGTTCGGAGAATCGAGAAACTTTATGTTCGAGCAAATTGGATCCTGCGACCGGTGTAAGGTGGGGTTGGGTATTTCTCGAACGAACGCGGATTCTCAGTGGAATCTAGTTTACAAGGCATCTCATCGAATTCGTTGTTGTGCAAACGAAACAATTCGTCGGTAGTAATGTAAACGTGATCCTGACGCGGCAAACCTGCGGCCAGCGCTCGAGCAGGGCTGCGGGAAGCAAACACCGATCGCTAGAAAATTATTTTTACGAGCGAATTTGCTATATGTTCTCAATATCAAAATGTAAAGCAGACTGAGGTCTAGAAATATCTTGATGTAGCTGGAAATGGTAATCACTGATTACAGAAGTATCGATTTTTTTAATAGTGTATCGCAATTACCCCTCAACGCATCATTGTCATCGTAGACAGCAACGAAGAGAGCAGCGATTGAATGTGGGCACGAAGCGTAAAAACGCTAATTGAAAGGAACATAAGACATTGAGCGAATGTGCCCATGTTGAATGATGTTCTCTGATGTTGAGAGAGGCTAGCCCTCGTATCTTGTTGTTCTAGAATCTCACAAACACGCATCATGAAAGCCCGGGGCAATTGACACAAGCGAAATTTGCAGCGATTCAAAGTCAAACAGTGTGAAAATGCAAAGGGTCTAAACCCTGTGGCATTCTCAAATACATTTTGTGTCGCTGTCAGTTTGGAATAGAAGATTGCACTCGGTAGTAACCAGTTCAAAGACAAAAATTGTGTAGACGCAAGAGAGTCGAATTTCTTTTGCATTCTCAAAAAAACGTTTTCATCTTTAAATTCTGTATTTAGTGGCATCTACTTTTGGCAGATCATAACGAGTCATACAAAGAGGCATAGCGAGTTGTACTAGAGCGTTTTGCATTTGAAGATTGTGCGAGAGTGCTGCCAACATTCTCAACTGTACTGGTTGACCTTGCGAGTCACTGTGAGTTTAAAGATTTCAAGTGTTCCAACCCCATCTGCAAAAAACGTCTACACAAATGTTTTGAGCTATGGCTCCAATCTCTCTCGATATTTGCTCAATAGACACTATGTCTGTAAACCGTTTATTATGGGACTGGTGCAATGATTGCAGCCAGTTCAACTAAAGATTGGAAGACTGTGACTTGTTGGTACGTGGAGGATTTGTCATTTATATGGATCGCATTATATCGATCTAACACAAAGGCGCTAACCCCCTCCACCCAATGTTATTTATTCCCGATTCTGATATGCTTTTTCCATGTTGATACTCACAAAGTTTCCACCTCCATATGGGGTTCTCACTTTGTAGTACACAAGCCATGACATGTACAGGTTCATTCTGCACGTTCATCATGAGCGGCCCCTGAACGGGTTCGAAAACTGTCCGACTTTAGCTGAAAATAGAATAGAATACGTTTTGCTGACAACCTGAGATGGAAATTCCATCTTTTTCTCAGGGAACCGGGCTCGGCCCGGTTCGCAAAAATTATCGTTAAATGGCCTTATGGAATGGAATTTCCTTAGGAATAAGGAAAAAGCATTTCAGAATCGGGAATGAATATTATTGGGTGAAGGGGGTAAGGCCTACCTAAAAATTCCACCAAATATTTCGTGCAGGTTGCCGAAAATCCAGTCAAATGCCAGGCTTCTTAGTAGGGAGAACTTGAAGTTCATACCGGAATGCAATGTTTTGTAACATTCTATGTGTTACATGCGATGTGTAACATGCTATGTGTAACATGCTATGTGTTAACATGCAATTTGTGACATGCATTCTAAAAGATTCAATATGGCATGCACTGCAAAATATGCGGTATTTGAGCAAATTTTGAATTTAACCTTAACCTCATAGACAATGATTTTTTGTTTGTTGGCACAAAAGAGTCATTGCATGAATTAATGTAAAATGTACAACGAGCATATTTCATATATTAGGCATATTGTGATCTGCAAGCCAAGTCTTGAACACATTTGTAACTAATGCATTATTACGTTCTGTAGACCCGTTGAGAAAGTGTTCTCCACTGGATGCCTCTAGAACAGATACTTGAATTCAGTACAGGAGTACATATAATGGAGGAATACTCAATTCTTCTGCTTTTGAGATACACTACTATGTCTAAACGATCTCAAGCTCTTTGTTTGTAATGCCTATGGAGTTTCTCATACTCATCTGACGCAGCCTTTGTGCTGGACTATCTCAAGAAGTCAATCTGAGTCCAACAATGCCTCGGTGCATAGTTCTCCATGTAAAGAGTCTTCTTATCTTGAGCATTTCTGTGTCTATTTGAGCAGGGACTACTCTTACCGATATCATGAAAAGACTTGCACTTGATGCTGCGATTGAGAGAAAAGCTGCCATACGACACGCTCGCAGCACCGTTTGAGACGGAGGAATCCGAAGAAGATTTGCAAGAGTATGACGTGAATACTTCCAACCTGTCCTCTTCAATGATTTCCTGTGTGCGATTGTTTCTAGAGACAACAGATGAGTTAGAGATTGCAGAAATCAGCGAGCTCTCCAAGCTGTCAAAGATCTGAATATTGACATAGATAATCCAGAAATCAACGAGCAATGAAAGTCAAGATCCGAAATAAAAACAAGAAATCAACGAGCTATTAGATCAATATCTAAGATAGAATACAGAAATCATCGAGCTATGAGAGCTGTCAAGATCCGAAAGGAGAATCCAGAATTCTCTGAGAGCTGTTAAGATCCGGAAAGAGAATCCACATCGTTAATTAGCAGATTTATGTTTGAGATCTACGCGATGTTAGATGAGGAAAGAAAACAAGAATTGCTTTATTACACGATGAGAGTAAGTACGTTAGTAGAGTCAACCCCGTCCATATAGCCTCTTGATTCTAGCAGAGAACGCACAAAGTGTTTGCACACATGTGCATGGTTCCAACGCTGGCTAGGTGAAGCATTTATAGGGCACTGCATAACGTTGAACGTTATCTGTAACGCGTGCATAAAATGCGCAAAATGTAGTCATGCCACACACCTGAAATAATCATCAGATTGATCAGTGTACCTTTCCACTCACTGGACATGTGATGTGACAGAGTCGTCGTTATCCTGTTTCATATGAAAGAAAGAAACCTTGCTCACGCAAATGATCATCAACATCAATACAAGAAAAGTGAGTTTTAAAAGATGAAAGTGACTAGGTACGATGTTATGTCTGAAAATAAAAACAGATATGTGAAACACTGAATCAAAAAGTGTTGTATCGTAATCATGTTGTGCAACATTCAATGTGTGACATGCTATGTATAACAGTCAATGTGCAACATACTGTGTGTTGTTACATACAAGCATTCTAGCGCTGTTCCAAAATCTGCCATGTTATCAACGGAAGCTATATGAAGAAGGATCACTTGACCCGACTCTATGACAGCATTTACGAAACAAAACGAAAAGCAAGATCTTTGAAACGAGCGCGTCAATGCACGTGTTGAGATGTAAAATGCAACGTGTAACATGCAATGTACGACATGTTATGTGATGTAACAATAAATGATAGAATGTACTCACGAGTCTTGAGCTCCAGTTTGCAAATGGTGATTTCATTGTGACACCAACTTGTTGAAATCTGCGCATAAGCAAATATGACAAAATTCAGTTGATGATGATAATATGGTTGCCGAACAGAATGAATCATTGTCATCGAAATTGCACATGTGACAATGTCATGTCAGTCTCACACATGTGTCAATGTCATGTCAGTCAAATGACAGATACAGAGAGAAACAATGGTCTTAGTGAAGAAAGAGTCTTCACGTGACTGAATCATGCCACTTAGGTGACAGAGTCAACTTGAGAGACAGTGATGTCATGGGGAAAGAACCAGGTAGGGCAGACTCATAACAATGTTTACTGGAACGAGCTTGTCATGCCACCAGTACAGGTGAGATTCATGAGCTTGAAGGGCCTCAGCCAACTAGGGCTTTACACCTTGGTGGAGCAGAAGGCTTTTGACCCAGCATTCTTTACAGAATTTGTGCGTGGAATCAAAAAACAATGATCAAAAAATCTTTTACACTCAAAACAATAGCACTGCTGTTTTGACAGACACGGAGCCTTTGCAAGTTTTCAGAGTTATTTACTGGAACGAGCATGTCACGTCCACATTACATCTTCTCCACATCTTTCACTTCACTTGAGTGATGTGGAATAGGATTTAGGATCGACCGAGGGTAAACAGGGGGCACGGGGAAAAGGAGAAGAAGACGAGAGAAGACACACACGCCCAGCAGGTCGCACAATCTTGGAATGAAACATGATCACATAGAGTTTTGATGGAGTGTATCAGCAACTAGAAGCTTATGTGATAAGCAACTAGATACTTTCAAGCGCACAGATAAGTCACTAGAAAGGCATTGTAAAACTTATTGAGAGAGACGGAATTTCTACCTCTCCATGTATCTCTCTGCTAGAGGCTAACGTACCACACCTTGACACATTGTCCGTATCGCTGGCCGTACAAAGACGGGGCGAATGGACAAACACATCAAGGGGGCCTGCGAAGGTGTGAATGACGGGTGCCAGACCTCCCGCATCCCATTCTGGCACAGCAACCGTTTAGAACAGGTTGTGATTACCATCAGAAGAAAGGCCGCAACCTTCCCCCTCCCAACACGAGCCAACTCCTCCTGGTCCCCCCTTCCTTACCGCCACCGTGCGTGGCTTGTCGACAGTGGGCCATGCTAATCGAAGGGCTCTGCGCTTGCTTGCCAATGCTCGTTCCAGATTCATTGAGGGGTGCATCATCTCTGCGTAGAAGTTTGTTCTCATCCTGCACGGCTTTGCTTGAAGTAGTTTGTAGAAGGCACGCTCTTCCGCTCCCTTTTCCCTTGAAGGCAGGTCCAAGAATGGACCAATCCAGCCAACGACGAGAGGTGGAGCAGATTACACATGAGGCCCATGTCCGTGTTTCTGCAATAGCCTTGGATGCATGCATGCTGACAGGGCTTGCGTGATATCAGCCTGTCTTTGATCACCTCAGGAAAAGTCAGCGCTGCGCACAAAACGGCAAGAAGCTCAAGCGGCCAGTTTTACGATCTTCAAAGAGATTCAACAACCAAGCAGGGCAGGGCAAGCTGGATCTGTATGCGCGCCCATTCAAAAAAGAAGGAACTCTGTTGTCATCTTTATTTTTTGCGAAGGATGCATCAGTGTATACTAGCACCTTTTTTCGCAAGTGCTTGCCGAGGTGAGTGACCAGTGGTGGCAAGTCTTGGAAAAGAGCTATGAAGAATTGAAGCATCAGCTCCATGGCGCCTTTAAAAGGAGAAGCACCTTTTCCAGAGGCTCACGATGCTGATAGCTGTGATGAACGCTGCACCAGAGGCTGCGTCGCTGCTCTACGTAGCGCAGCCGAAGTAAGCCCCGGTGATGAGCAAGGAAAACAGCTTACCAAGGAGGTTGGATGTCATGCGTGGGGCGAGGTAGTTATCATTCTTAGCCTTCTGGAGGGTGTCGAGAATGAACTCTGTCCTGTCACTTGTAGGCTTGAAAATGACGCGCCAGCAGGACGGTTTACGCGGAAAGATCAGCATCGACGCCCAACGCCATGTTTGTGCTGTCTGCATACTTGTGTTTTTCCGGCTCGAGCCTCACGCCCACCAGCGAGTGGATCTCATCCAAGAACCACTGACTTCTAATGACGTGGTTGTTGTTGTTTGGTGTCGATGTGATGTCGCTTTCTTTCGAACTTACATCCATGTAGTCGTCGAACAAGTGGTCGCAACAGGAGGCACCAAGCACTCGTGCAAAAACAGACATGGCCTCACTCACACAGTTGAAGATTAACACAGCAGACTGAAAAGTTGTGCCTAAAAGGCACAAATGAGCGCCAATCCTGATGCTCGACCGAGAAAATCACAATTGCGCAGAAAATGTTTTCTCGGGAGGGTACTCGCCTATAGGATGCCCTGAGGTCATCCAGACCGAAGCGCAATTCCTGCATTTCCCTGGTGCGACATGTGAGATGCCGTCGTCACAACCTTCGTCACAAAGGCGAGCAAATTCAGCCGCAACGCACGCATGGAACTCAAAAGTTGGCGTCACAAGACTTTCGTGCAAGCGTGTGGACTTGTTTGTTCTAGATATGCATGCGAGCATTGTCAATTGCCCCGTCTTGTCAATCAAGGTGATATCATCTCCGGCAAGCTTCTTACCCCACCCCAGTAAACGTGGCGAGGCACGGGCCGGGCCCAGAGGACGAGAGGGGGGTAGCAGATTAGTTCGGCTTCAGTGGTTTTGTCCAGGTTTTTTTTTAACTCATAGGACCTAGACCCTACACAATTTCATAGGATGGGGTCGACACCCATATGTCAACTTACGGAAAAATTATTCGAATCCGCGTTGGTTCGATGTTTTACCTTGGTTCGATGTTTAAGGGGCCACGAGATA
>Ga0335398_10009551_pt1 | contig 11184 bp, 7 predicted proteins | sample BON03_FD_205742 | JGI IMG/M metagenome (GOLD analysis project Ga0335398, IMG submission 205742) | Freshwater microbial communities from Lake Bonney liftoff mats and glacier meltwater in Antarctica - BON-03 (spades assembly) (version 2) | ecosystem: Environmental > Aquatic > Freshwater > Ice >...
TCTTTAATAACATCTGAATAAGGTATATCAATCAATATATGGCCGTGCCAAAAATCCAGGAGCAAGCTGGGAGGAATATGCGAATCCGAGTTTGGATTTTTGCGGGGCTCCTGCAGCTGGTACTGACTTTTTTTTGCGGGGCATTTTTGCGTGGCATTTTGCGGGGATGTGCCCCGCAACCTTTAGCCCCGCAAACTTGAAGCCCCGCAAAACGAACTGAGCAGGTGCCTACAGGATTCTTTTAGGATTTTTCGAGCGAATGCAACGAGCGAGGCTCTCACAGAAAGCCAGAAAATTTGACGCCGGGTGCGAATCAGCGACCGAGAGAGAAGCATTCGAGCTGTACAGAAGCAAAATGTGACTTGGGGGAATGTATCAGACTGAACAGCAGACAAGAGGCTGAGACAACAGTTCATGCTGACACACAGGCTTTCAGGTGATCATGTCCATAACTGAGTGGAATCAGTAGCATTCAGAGAGGCTACTGAGTGCTGCTATGTTTAGGAGCTCAGATCCAAATGACAACTTTTTTTGTGAGGAGCTACTGTAGTCATCAGTACTCGGGACCGAGTCATATAAAATATAGACCCTTGCGACATTGGTCCTTCACGTCACAGCTGCACTGTCTTATTCACTCCCTGCGTCAATTTGTTGAGTCACTGGTTTGCTCAGCTGCTACTACATTGAACCACTAAGCTACGATGCTATGATGAGTCACTCACGCTTGCCTGGTGCTGACTCATTTCCTGCCTTCTGTCCATCATTCCCATGCCAACAGCAGGGACAAAGGACGCAGAAATTAATTTACATCTGCCAGCTCAGCTGCCAGAAAGCCTATTTTTCTATAAATCCATCTTTATGGAACCATCTGGCTTGGTCCTGTGACTTTTACCCGTCAAATGGCATATTACGAAAGGAAAAGTCGAAAGGAAATAATTATTTCAAGAAAACCCCCTGGGCATCTTTTCAATGTAACTTTCTAAAATCTTGTGACGGCGCTTTTGATAAATTCGATTCGACTGCAGAAAGGATTCTTATGGAATTTTCAAGGTTTTTCGGGCCTTTCCTCACTCAGATGGGACCAAAAGTTGATTTCGGTCTATTTTTTCGCGGGTAAAATGCAATTTCACGTAGAATGACCCAACCTTCGAACGTGACCACTTAGTCATCGTTGATTGCCAGCTTGGCCCAGCGGTCCAGCGAGGGGCTGTTAATCATTAGGTCGTCGGTTTGATTCCGTCTGCCGGCCGTCCCATGTGTAACATTTGTGGTTCAAATGGTTAAAGGTCGGGGTTTGCCCCTGGCCTGCCGGTTCGACCCCGGGACATACCTCACCGATGAGGCCGAACGAACTTTGGACCTGCCCAAACACGGAGCTGCCAGGGCTTGCCCCTGGTTGTCAACGGTGTTTGTTGCTGGGTCCGTTCGAAGAGGAAGAGGAGGGGACCGGTGTAGCCGGCGACGTAGTTAAGGTGAAGGGTGAGGATCCGGCAACCCCAGGTCCCCTGATTTAAGGACTGACACCGGGACCGTAACGATTCCCCAATATCGGGTCAACAAAACAAAGCAACACACACACACACACACACACCCAATTTCGAGCACTGGTCTAGGTTGCATGGTTTCGATGTATGTTTGGCGTGAAATTTGTGACACATAAATGATGACAATACCTGGTACCCACATGCAGGGTCTACACAGCACCCAGGTACACCACCATACCCAAATTGACCTGTTGACCCGTCGTATCTGTTTTGTAGACACCACCCTGGTACGCTACCATATCCGACTTGCTGGGAGTACTGGCTGTGCTTGTTTTGCTCAAAGTATGATGATGGTGTATCAACAATTCCCCCGAATCCGGTTCGTGGTCTAGTTTTGTTTAGTGTTACTAAGTTGAAAGGTAGTTCGCGATCTCTATCCACCAAATCGCTCATGGTTTTACCCCTCCCCGCGTCCAAAACCAATACATCATACAAGGCATGGGGGGACGCTGTTCGGTGGTTGAGGATGCGTCGGAGTGGATGCCAGCGTTGTCCAGTGATGCGAACCAGCCCGTCAACTTGTAGAGTGTTAACCATAGCTTGACACGTACGAGGTTTGTACCGCTGTCTTTGGTATGCACGTGGTTTGTGCCTATGCCCGTGTGTGATCACTCCCAGGGGGTTTACTTCCCTCCCAACAGGAGGCGGAGTATATTTTTTCGGGTTTTATTCCAAAAAACAAACAAACAAACAAAGCACTGCGGGTGTTTGACATCCGCTTAATCCAGTGATTAGGTTGGGTCTGCACAACAAAGGAAAGAAAGAAAGAAGCTATCCGAACGCTAACACTCTTACTTTGCTTGTCCGAACTTCTTTTAGTATTGTAAATCATTTTTAGTAGACGTGAAGTTCGCGTATCGGGAGCAAGTTGAGGAAGGAGTTAAAAAGAATCTTGAACAAATATGGGCATATTTGTCCGGGATTCTTTTAAACTCCTTCCCCAACTTCAGCCCCAACTTCTTTTTTTCTTTCTTTTTTGGTTTTGAATCCACACAGCTAGCGCGTCAATTACATCAGGAACGTACACAGATGGAGGTGCAGTAATAAGGTAGCCTGGAAGCACCTGCCGCGAAGGCACTCCCGCAATTCATGTCACATGTTTGTAGGTATCGTGGTATGTGCGTGTAGTCGACACGCACTCGATTTTAAAATGTTATTTCTTAGATCTTTCGTGAAACGAAAGCTTAGCAGCAGATACGGACGGTGACCAAGTGCCAAGTGATGGAAAGATGACATATCACAGTAGTCACCTTTCTGCACAAACGTGTGTTTCGCCCCAAAGCACTGGTTGTGAATGGGCATAAACCCCGAGAAAAAAAGGCGCTTAAACAATAAATGGCCCATAGATGCAATTTGTGGCCGCTTGATGCAATGACGCATGAGGGAGAGCGTATTCGCATTATTAACATCCATCAAGCAACAGCGAGACGGCCGGACCTTCAAAGACGCTTAAATACTCACATTCAGGCAGAAATGAATAAGTCAGAAGGGCGGTGAAGAATCATGGGAGGGGACCTGAATGCGGCAATGTCGCGTACAGGATATTCCATCTCGACAAAGTCTAATTTTGAGAAAGTAGATAATCAGTTTCAAGAATTTATTCAAAGAACAGGATCATCACTGATTCAATCTGAGGCACGCACACGCAAAGATCTGATGGGTGGTGTATCACTTGATGATATCAAAAGTGCAACACTTCACCACATCATGACATGGAATTTGTCCAATGATGATACGGCCGAAATGCTGGTGCCGAAGAGTACAGTGCATTGGGTAAGAGCGTGTGCGAACACTCATGCGCTGATATCGTGCACAATCGATGAGCAACTGTTGAGCCTATCAAGACCCTTGGGCGGGAGACCCAGGAGGCCAAACAGGAGCGATCAAAGCGAAAAACATTGATCACAAGCAAATACCGCGCATTCAATCGAAACTCGACGCAATCATGCGCCCAATTGCCCAATAAATCATCACTGACATTAACGAGGGAAAGCGTATTAAAGAAATGGGTCTCCGGTGTGTGGTTGAAAGTCGAGTTGCGGCCGCAGGCATGCTCGTGCACAAGAATACTTTAGGGGAAAATAACCGAGCACGGGAACGTGGCCCTCATAGAAGCCAGGAGCAGGTAGACATCGTGAAAGAATTAGCAATGTTGATAGCTGCACGAACCACTCGAGGAAGGCCAGGTCGAGCATCTGTAGCAATTCAGCAATGCATGACACAATTCGGACTTTATAGCGATTTCAAGATGACACCGCAAGAAGTGAATATGATGGCCAATCTCCCAGAATGGACGACAGTACTGGAAGTGATGATCAAATCTCTGCGAGCAGATCTAGCATTTAGAACGACGAAGCAAGAACGGTGGAATCAACGAGCGCAAGATAGACAGGCGCACAAGGATTTCCTGGAAAGAGCATCGAGGCACTGGCAAGTTTGCAGGTAAGTATGCACCGCAACCTCAGCAAACATAACTGATCCGGACCGTTGAATGCCGTGGGGTTGCTGGGTAGAGCTCGAAGACAAGGACGTGCACTGTAAAGAGTGGGAATGTATAATTGAAAACTTCACAGAAGAGAAAGCAGACACCACAGTGCATCAAATCTATGGTCAGTGCGCAACACTCAGCGTTAATTACAAGCCGGGAGACTGGGACAGTGTACGAGCTTGGATCCTGAAAGCGGGATCAGGTTGGCATCAGGCAGAAACAGGAGAGGATCCGCAGAATATGAACAAGTTCGCAGCAGGGTCACTAGGAGCGGCCACAGCGCACCGCATCAAGTGGATGCTCTCAGGTCGATCAGCGGAGGAGCAAATGCGACAGTGGCAGCAAGCGTTGCAAGCTGAGCAGATTATGGAAGCTGGGCCCAGGAGGGTCTCCCCGCTATCAATGTTTCAAATAACTGAAACAAAGGAAGGAGGCATGATGGTTATTACAACAACACGAGTTACGCAAATGCATGAAATAGTGAAAACGTTGCAGGACGAATCAGAAAGCGTTAAAGAGATCCTTTGGAGTGAAGGCCCGAGGCTGGGAGTAGAGCTCGAGAAAGCATGGGAAAATTACTATAAAGTACAGGGTTACTCGCCTTTTGCAACATTTGGGAACGATCAGTGTAGAAGCAAAGACTTCTGTGTGCTAACGGCCACTTCCTTGCCCTCCACTAGTCCTTCTTCCCTTTTGCACGCCCCTTTCACCCCTTCTACTCTAGGCTCTCAGGTGCCAGGCGTGGATTCACCATGCTCACCGCTGCACCAGGTGCGAGGTGGCGTCTCCACAGGTAGAGGCAATGCAAGCAAGACACGGGCTAGTCTGCCTCAAGCGACTGTTGAGCAGAACAGACGAGAGTTAGTCGCCTTCTGTCAACAATGCTGGCAGTTTACGAACTTCAGGCATAATAAGGTCGCGATAGGCACCCTGCCTTTGATGGTAAGATTACTGATTGACACTTATAGGACAGCAGAGCTTCAACCAGGCCGTTTGAGAGGAGAACTCACCAGCCAGGATATTGAGATATATGTCGCAATGTGTTCGAAACCAGGTAAAAGCACAGGTCCGGACAGATGCCCTAATGAACTCACAAAAACGATGACGGACGAGGAGTTCCAAATTGTGAAAATGTGGGTGAATGAAGTTTTAACAGAAGACACAAGTCGACAACGAGCAACGATGAACGGCACTATTTTGCAGCTTCGTAAAGGTGGAGGCACGAATAAAACGTCGGATCAACGACCAGTAGTCTTGCTAAACAGCGTGCATTAATTGCTGAATTATGTCATCAAAGAACGGTTAAAAACAATTGTCGAACCAGCTAACATCTTAGAACCAGGACAAGGTGGAGGCAGGCAAGGACGTTGCGTCGGCATTGACATGCAAAAGGTGCACTTCATCCAACAGGAAGCTCGGAGACAGGGCAAGAGAGTTTATCGAGTCGACATTGACTTTAAAAACGCCTTCGACACCATGTCTCAAGCAGCGCTCTGGCAGGTGATGAGGATGTTTAAAATTTCAGATGTGGACTTATTAGAGCAGATATATGAGGGCGTCGTTGTTAGAATGGCCCCAAACGACCAGGCAAGTGCGACGATCACCTCCAACACAGATGTAGCGCAAAGTAGTATCACGTCTCCACAGCTTTACAATTTTTTCATCAATGCCCTGCTACGCATACTCACGGTTACAGGACAGAATGAGGATACTAGTCACAGGCTGCAGATCGGCCCGTGTTGATCAGAAAGGAGACAACCAGCGAGATGGAAACGGTATGCCCCTATGAGGCGAAACACAAACGGTATGACCATGGGGTCTTGAGCTTCGCCCTCCCGCACGAGGATTTCATCACCCTCTCGACTACGCTCTGTACGCAGTGGTCGTACACGTTGGAGCGTCAATCCAGAGGGGACACTACGTCGCTTACGTTAAAAACCCTCGAGGAGGGTGGATCCAGATGGACGATCACAAGACAAGTCCTGTCTCTCTTTCCGAGGTACTCAAGGTCCAGGCGTACATGCTCTTCTACATCCAGAAAGTCCCTAGGGATGCAGGAATTGGCAGCGTCAGCCAGCAGACTGAACAAGTCTCTGACAGCATGGATGAGGACGGGACACTAGTCGCAGACGAGACACCATCCCTGCCGGACTCCAAAACACGTATCGAGCCCGAGCAAATAGCAAGGCACTCGGCTCCACCTGTTGCAGAACCCGCGGAGGAGCCATCAAAGTCCCACACAATTGTCTTGGAGCTACCAGCTATCAGCGGCTGGAAGAGGCCTGTCCAGGTAGACCCCCCAACCGAAAAAGAGAATTCTGACTCCAATTTGGACATGTCTGGCGTGCAGATAAACTATCTCCCCAGTGTGTGTGAACACAGGCAGTCTCCCACAGACCACGGCTCCACGGCGCAGGCACCACTGCGAGAAGGGAGGACTGACTCTATTCCAATCGACGGATCCCCCTCGAATGCCCCCCGCGAGCCGGGCTGAAATTACCCCCCCTCGAATTCCGACCGCACCCGTTTTCAGGCAGCAGCTGCACTGAGTGACAGACCCAGACTTCACTTGTGGATAGACCCCAGCCCAGTCGAGCTGACAGTGGGGCAACGCACCAGGCCGACATGGCTGATTTACCAGACCACGTGAGCCAGGAGATGACAAAATTGTACCCCCTCATTGTCGACCTCCATACGGCCAGTCTCGGAAACAACTTAATATTAGCTCCAGTTATCAGCGATCTTATGCGCGCCACCCAGTTCCTCCTCAGGTCGCAAGGTGCATTTTGCGCCCGCAAGACGATTGGTTTAGTCTCCCAGGCTTGGATACAATCACGTCCGCCGAGCTAGTCTCAGCAATCGAATCATTCATGACGGCGTGCGACCCTGCACAAATGTATGATGTTGATACTTCGACATACTACTAGACTCCGTACAGCCGAAACCATAGTAGGAAACATGTTGGACATGATCCTGGACTTTCACATTTTTGTCGAGGGTGACCTCACGAAGCCTCGGATCGGACTTCTGCTGGCTGATTTGGCTCCATCGCCACATAGGGGTGACACACTTCCAATGGAGATGACTAAATCTCTCCTCCAATGCTACTTGGGTACAGTCTGCTCATTCCCAAACATCCTACGCTGCTTAAAGCGTCTCATATATGAGCATGACTCGGAAGATAGACTTATCAGCGTAATCGCCAGCCACCTTCTACCCTCCCAGTCCAGACTAGAGCTTCCCGGTTCGACCAACCCTCCCCCGCGCCACTAGCTGGACACCTCCATGCCCGGCCCTACAGTACTGATCCGGGACATAGAAACCGCTTTTTTGACCAGCCAGCGAGTTTCTTAGCACACACTGATGAAGCCAGAACCCAGCCTGCCAGAGTTGTTTCTATAAACCATTGAAAAACTGCCAGCCAGCCAGCGGGTTTCTAAAGTACAGTGCAAGAAACCGGCCGAATTTTTTTTTGCATATTGAGATTTCATGTTGGATTCTTAAAGAGATTTTATGTTGATTTTTTAAGAGATTTCATGTTTTTTTAAGTGTGGACCTGACCCCTTGACAAAGAAATTCACGAGATCTTAGGTTCGAAACGTGAGGATCGATTTTCCAACCCTTTTTTCGAGCTGGTACAAAAAATGTGTCAGGTTCATTTTTCGTACCTGCTTCAGCTTGGTAATTTCTGTAAGGGCCCACGGACACTGCGAAAGTTCCCGCAGAAGTGCCAGAAGATAGCCGGGTGTTGAGGGCGTGCCGTTTATGTACGCAACCTCCAATCGCCTCGAAACCTGACTTTTTCATACGTGTGCCATGACTCGTTCTTGCATACATGGATGTATTGTACATATGCCTCGTTCATACATGTGACATGATTCGAGCATGTTTGACATTATTCCTTCAGATTTGTCACTCCTTCATATGTTTTGATAACTGGTTGAGTCTGACTGATCCAGTATTTCATGTGGTGCGTTCTCATATATGGCGCGTTTCATCTTATTAGATATGGTGCGTCTAATTTTTCCACGTGCATGTATACATATCATATGTACATGTAGGTGGGAAAGTTCATGGATGTACACACACACACACACATACACGCATACGCACATACGCACATACACACGCACACACACACACACACACACACACACACGCACACGTACACACACACACACAAACACACACACACACACATACACGCACACACACACTGGCTTATCCCCTCCAGAACGACCCGGTCCAGACAATATCACGAGTCAACCATGGTCTGACGCAACGTGCCTCTGTAACGCCGCTTCTAGCACTTGGTCTTGCCTTTTTCAAGAAAAAGAGCGTGACAAAGCGGAAGTAAGCACTTCAAGAGGTGGTATAGGGGCACGTTGCGTAAGACCATGGTTGACTCGTGGTATTGTCTAGACCCGGTCGTTCCAGAGAGGATGAACCAGGTGTCGAAGCGATCAGAAGTTGTGTACATAAACGGCGCGCCCTCAACACCCGGCTATCTTCTGGCACTTCTGCGGGAACTTTCACATGTCCCGTGGGGCCTTACAGAAATTGCAGAGGCGAAGCAGGTACGAAAAACGAACCAAAGTGGTATTTTGTACCAGTTCAAAAAAAGGGTCCGAAAGTCGATCCTCACATCTCGAACCTAAAATCTCGTTGATTTCTTTTCCGAGGGGTTCAGGTCCACCCTTAAGAGACCTTAAGAGATTTTGTGATGATTTTTAACTAGATTTCATTTTTTTTTGAGAGATTTTATGTTGGAGAAGTTTTTATAAATCATTCAGAAAATGCCCAAATTGCTGCCAGCGGGTTTCTAAACCCTCAGTGAAGAAACCGACCCAATTTCAGCCTGCAGTTTCTATCTGACAGTTTGTATGTCCCGGATCAGTTCTGTACCTGTAGTCTTTGGAGGGAAACCTTACGTGAATGGCTCATAGATTGTGAGGCCTTTGAGGCGGTTCCACAGATCGAATTTCCATGGGAGGACCCGGATTCCTCCAACCCAGGCAAATCCTGGGCAGATCTCCTTGACTTCTCCCGCGTTCTCCAGGGCAATGTCACGAATTGGATTCGCAAGATGGAACGCAACGGCATGAATACGCTTGCAGCTCATGGAAAAGACCTATTCGGGTCCGAGGGCGCCAAAGCCTCGATCAGAGCGGAGCTCCGGCTGGTTCTGAAGCTGAATAAGGACGCTTGGGAGCTGATGTGGGCGGGAGAAGCAGCCATGCGAAAGAGCATTCCCGCTCTAAGGCATGCTGGATACTAGAGTATTTCCGACTCGTCTAGAATTCATGGATACTAGAGTATCTCCGACTTGTCTAGAATTCAGCAGAGATGTAGAGAGAAAGCATTAGTGGTGATATCACCGGCAATGAGGATATGTGCAACGTCGTACGGCGAGCAAAAAAATGTCGAATTCGTTGTCATGTCTACTGACACTTTTGGAAAGTTTTGACAAAAACATTCCAGAGATGGGGATAGACAGTGTGGCAAGACAGATGCATTAAAAGGCGGTGCAGCATTACTGGGTCAACATAGTTAAGCAACAGGTCACGGGAGGGGGTTGTCCTACACTTGAAGACACGTTAATTCAGCCAATAGAGGCGGCTTTGAAATCAAAGCACGTTTCTGACAGAGGCATAGGCACTGTTAGGCGAAGCGATTAGCGAACATATAACGCAACAAAACGCAGAGGTTAAGAGTATCATCAACAAAGACCGTCAAGTGGCGCCCAAACGGATGCCACTTGGCGTGCGCTTAGCGGTGAGCACACATAACATGGGGGGGTGTTTTGTAGAATCCGAGTGAAGAATGCACGGTGGTCGATGAGCCTGCAAGAGGCAGGAGATGGATTCGAAAGCATAGTTGAGTTTCAGGTCCAGATTAAAGGACACAACCAGCGAGAGTATGAGGACAAATGGCAAGGATGGCAAAATTGGACTGATGAAAAGCTCGCGACAAAATTGACGAAGGATGACCAGAAGTCGGTCTTGTTACTACCAGCCAGGTGGTGGCCTGACACGTTGCCAGAGTTTGAAAGTGGAGGATGGTGGCAAAGGCCACACACGCGAGTGAGCTGTAGGCAGTGTAAATGTAGCTTAGTTGAGAATCTGAGTTTTAGAAGTAGCAAGTGTCAAAAGTAGCAAGTGTCATGCATCGGAAATGCATGACACGCGGAACAGTATGCCTTCGTACTGTTCCGCCCAGTTACAGCTGTCGACCTGATCGAAAATCTCTGGTTTTTGCTACAGAACAGAACTTCTGAAACTTTTTTTGAAACTTCCTCATGAATTAGAATGAGACAAAGTTTTGAGATTTTTGATTTTTTTGTTTTTGGCGCGAAATTTCAAATATTACATACACACGCCTAGAGTATATGGTTACATATACAGGCCTAGAGTGTTTTCCCGCCAAAAAATTGGGAAGTGCTCACATGCAAAGGTATGGGGGTCTTGCGCTTCTCAGCAGCACTCATTGAGTGGTCTGAAAGTGAATTGAACGACGTGAAACTATTGTGCGTCCAAGCCTACAAGAACGCTCGGCACTTGCCACGGTCAACCGCAAGTGCTCTCTTTATCTTCCCGAAAACACACGCAGGTAAGGAAAGCACACTGCCCATGGCAGTACTGACACAGGAGTTGTTGCTGCATGCCGAGAGATGCATGCGACATGAGGATGTGTCTAAAAAACTCATGCTGGCAGGCTTAAACCGCACTTTAGACGAGTGGTTATGTGACTCTTTTGTTGAACTAATTGAGGAAATAGAACTGTGGAAGTGGGATAACGCAACCAGAGACTTTTGGTCGAGACTAGCAAAAGCACTGCAGCAGAGCAACATCTCAGTCACGAAGGCAGAGCAGTTGGACAGCAGACTGGCATCAGTGCATACCACTGGAAAAGTGAGCTGGGCTACAGCAACTAGATCCATTAGGGAATGCAAAATGAGGATTGAAAAAATCGGGGGGTCGCGCCTAGATACTGATTCAGAGGTATGGGGTCTCGATCAAATAACATGGGAGCTGATGTGGGCGGGAGAAGCAGCCATGCGAAAGAGCATTCCCGCTCTAAGGCATGCTGGATACTAGAGTATTTCCGACTCGTCTAGAATTCATGGATACTAGAGTATCTCCGACTTGTCTA
>Ga0335398_10009558_pt1 | contig 11180 bp, 14 predicted proteins | sample BON03_FD_205742 | JGI IMG/M metagenome (GOLD analysis project Ga0335398, IMG submission 205742) | Freshwater microbial communities from Lake Bonney liftoff mats and glacier meltwater in Antarctica - BON-03 (spades assembly) (version 2) | ecosystem: Environmental > Aquatic > Freshwater > Ice >...
TAGAGCTGGAGGGAGATAGCTATAGAAAACGGCAGCAATTACTGCAAATAAAAGCTAAGAAAAGCGACGACACCTAACCGGCCATCATAATTGTCGCGGACCGGACAAGATAGTTGACGTCGAACAAGGCCAGGAGGTTGCGCGCTTGTTGCACCCTCTGCCATTCCGACTGACCTGGGTGGATGAGCGTGCGAATATCTTTCCCGCTGAAGCAGCTGAGTTTTGTACATTGCTTTCATCTGACCCTGTTGCGGCAGTATCAGAAGCTGACACCAGCAGCGTGTTCGTGGTGATGACCCACAGTCATGAACTGGATGAAGACATTTGCCATGCTGTGCTGTCCTGGGGTGACTTCCGTTGGCTGGGCCTGATTGGTTCAGGCACCAAGCGCAGGCGCTTTGTGCATCGCTTGGCGCAGTGTGGTATCGATGAAGAATTACTGTAGCGGCTGGTGTGCCCGATTGGTCTTGCTGGTCTTGCTGGTATCGATGGAAAGCAGACTGCTACCATTGCGCTCAGTCTTGCCGCACAAATGATGATGGCACAAAAAACAAGGACTCCAAGTGGACCGTAGAAAACAACTAATCGCCGACCTACCCAAAGCAGAATTGCATATGCACATCGAGGGTAGCCTGGAACCAGAAATGATGTTTGAGCTGGCACAACGCAACGGTGTGAAATTACCCTATGCCGATGTTGAAGCGGTGCGAACTGCCTATCAGTTCGACTGTCTGCAGGATTTTCTGGATTTGTATTACAAAGGCATGTCAGTGCTCCTGAACGAACAGGACTTCTTTGACCTTACCTGGGCCTACTTGCTGCGCTGCAAGGCTGACAATGTGGTGCATACCGAGATTTTCTTCGACCCGCAGGGCCACACGAGCCGGGGAGTGGCCTTTGCTACAGCCTTTGAAGGTATCTGGTCTGCCTTGCAAAAAGGCGAAAAGGAACTGGGTATCAGCAGTCGCGTCATCATGTGTTTTCTACGCCACCTGGACGAGGCGGATGCACTGGCAACTCTGGAAGAAGCAAAACCGTTTCTGGACCGCATCACCGGAGTGGGGCTGGATTCTTCCGAAAAAGGACATCCGCCGCGCAATTTTAAACAGGTATTTGACTATGCTGCCGAGCTGGGTTTGAAACGCGTAGCCCATGCGGGCGAAGAAGGGCCACCCGAATACGTATGGGAAGCAATGGATTTGTTGCAGGTAGACCGCATTGATCACGGCAACCGGTCACTTGAAGACGACGACCTGATTGCCAGGCTGGCGCGGAAGCAAATTCCACTAACGGTTTGCCCGCAATCTAATCTGCGCCTGGCGGTGGTTAAAGACATGCGCGATCACCCCATTCGCGACATGCTGGGTATGGGCCTGAAAGCCACCATCAACTCAGACGACCCGGCCTATTTTGGCGGATATATCAATGACAATTTCAATTCCCTGGTAGCTGCTGTAGGGCTGTCCCGTGACGAAATTATTGCGCTTGTGGTTAACAGCTTCGAGTCTTCCTTCCTGGATCCGGAAGACATTCAGCGTCATCTGCAAACAGTCAAGCAAGTCGCCTCTGCTTGATGGAAGCCTGGGCTCAAGATTGGTTGGGCTTGCTATTGCGCTGGGCGCATAGGGTCACCGGCATTGCCTGGATTGGTGCCTCGTTCTATTTCAATTGGCTGGAAAACCAATTGGAACGACGGGCTTATGCCGCCTGGCTGACAGGATTCTGCCTTCTGATGGTTGTTTACTGGTGGAATGCGCCTTTATTCCTGCTGAATCCGGAAAATTCCAGCTTGAGTGTGCCCATGGCGATAGGCCTGAGCTTTGCTGTACTGCTGGTTTCCTGGCTGCTGTACGATGGACGTTGTTGTTCACCGCAAGCCGTGTGCCTGATGGCGAAGCGGGGATTCTGCCCCAGCTGTGGCGCCCGCCGGATGGCCGAGACAGCGGCCCTACTGGCCGATGACGTATTTCCGGATGCGCCACTTCGTCAGTGGGTCATCAGGTTTCCATTCCCTCTACGATTCCTTTTCGCCGCCCATCCTCAAGCGATGGGCAAGGTGCTGGGCATTGTTTAGCTGGAAATTTGGCATTCAAACTAAGGTCACGACTACTACAGCATGGCAAAGAAACCCGCACGCTAAGCCTGCAGCAACACCTAGCCAATAGGATTCTGCGGAGACTCGCGTCAGGTGCTTTTTGATGATGTCGCGTCTGGTCATTGGGTAAGGATAGACCATGCTGCAAGAGGCGGCCGCAACAAATGCGCAACAAAGTATATTTTAGATACTGCCCGCCTGCTAGATGAGGCTGTAAAATCTGTATTTATCAGTTAGTTAGTGGTCCGCCCTCCCCGATTTGAACGGGGGACCTTCCCCTTAGGAGGGGGAAAAAAGCCCCTTTATTATCAATGCCTTACGAAATAAAAACTATTAATATCAACCGCTTACGTTTTTCTATGTTTTTTAAAGTTTGCCCATGTTAAGCTCCGTTGCACTTACATTGCACTTACGAGGTTTGCAGGCATGGCGGCGACACTCACAGAGAAAACCATTACCGGCGCAAAACCGAAGGCCAAACCCTACGAGATTTTAGACCGCGATGGAAAGGAAAGCGTGCGGGAACTGGTGTTGCGCATTCAACCTAGCGGCGCTAAAAACTACTACGTCCAGATCGCTCGCGGGAAGCGTGAAAAAATCGGCAGTGCATCAGCCTACACTCTGGCGAAGGCTCGCATTAAAGCAAAACTAATTCTTGGCGAGGCGGCAGGCGGGCACGACTTCAAAGCAGCGAGGCGGCAGAAAAAAGTAATCAATGCGACCACACTGGAATCATACCTTGATGGACCTTTCAAAGAATACGCCGAGGCGAGTATTGCCGGGCATCGTCAAATGCTGGCCGGGCTGAAAAAGAATTTCTCGTTTCTCATGCCCAAGTCTATGACGGAGATCACCGAGCTGGACCTCGCAAAGTGGCGGCGAAAGCGATCCGACGTATCACTGGCAACGCAGCGCCGCGAGCTTACCAACCTGAAATCAGTGCTAAATCATGCAGTAAAGAATAAGGCGATACCCGGCCACCAAGTGGCATACTACAGGGTCAAGGGGACGCTCACAGATATCGAGATTACCCGAAAGGTGCGGTATCTTACCGGCGCCGAGGAGATGCGCCTGCGGGCTAGTCTGGACGCTAGGGAAGCACGCCAGAGGCAGGAGCGTGCAAGTGGGAACAGGTGGCGGGCCGAACGTGGTCACGCTATGCATCCGGAGATTGGCCCGCTGCAGTTTGCTGACCATGTAAAGCCCATCATTCTATTGGCGCTCAATACCGGACTGCGGCGCGGCGATCTGTTTGGCTTGAAGTGGGAGCACATCGACTTAGGCAGGCGGCAGATCAGCAAGGTGATCGAAAAAACATCACACTCACAACGCAAGGCGGGCAGGAAGCCGGAGGCGGCATTGTTGCCCCTATCCGCTGAGGCGCACGCAATCCTCACTCAGTGCGAAAAACAGAAGCACCCGACCTCACAGTATGTCTTTACCTCACCGCGATCTGGTGGCCGACTGGACAACATCAGCAAGGCATTCCATGGTGTTATCAGTGCAGCGAAAATAGAGGACTTTCGCTTTCACGATCTGCGGCACACGTTTGCCAGTCGGCTGGTGATGGCGGGGGTGGATATCAATACAGTGCGCGAGTTGATGGCGCACTCTGAAATCAAGATGACGTTGGTCTACGCTCATTTATCGCCGGATCACAAAGCGGCTGCACTGGACCGCGCTTTCGGGGGCGTGCCGTGAAAGCACTCACGATACCCCAGCCATACAAGGCGACTGGAACCGCCGGGCACGCCATTGAGGACTGGCTGGAAATGACGCCAACAGAACAGGCAGAGGCTCACATTAACGCGATGCGAAACACTGCGCTGCAGTGGTCTAGTGTCCAGTGGCGCGAGTCTATGGGCGTACCGGCAACAGTCCCGGCAGACGCGCAGACGCTGCTGCGATTGTGCGATGAGGCGATTAAAGCTATCCGGCACGGCGACGAGGGCGCAATGCTCTGTGCGATGAAGGCCACCGCCCAGGCTGCAGAGCTGAATCGCTGGTGTGCGATCAACAGTGCGCTGGTACAGCAACAGAAATCAAACGTACCGCGATCAAGTGGCGGTAAGGCAACTGCTACAGCACGAAAGGAAAAAGCTGGAACAATGTGCGAGCAAATCGCGCAAATGTACTCAAGCCTATCCAGCAAAGAAGATCGCGAACGCGTTGGGATCATTGCAAATCGTCTATGCGTGGACGTGACCACCGTCCGCCGTCATCTCAAAAAAGCGGGTATACGCTAAGCGTCTGCCCGTTTGCATCCCTAAGCTGGGACCCTGACACACAAACAGGGATTTTCAGCCATGTCTACCACGATCAAAAAGCGCGCATACACAATCGACGAACATTGCGAAATGTGGAGCTATGGGCGCAATACCGCGTACAACGAAATTGCAAGAGGGGAACTTGAAACTATCAAGGTGGGCCGTCGTCGTCTTATCACTGAGGAGCAGGAAGAACGCTACCGAAAACGCAAAGAAAAAGCGGCATAAAAAAACGCCGCGAGTTTTCGGCTGCGCGGCGCTAAGAATTCACCATTTAACGAGAATGGCAACATGGATATTTTATCACACCCAACTGCTGCGCAGATAGCTTTTGCGCTCGACAAGCCGCGCCAAGTCGGGTCAGACAGGTATCAAGCCTGCTGCCCTTGCCACGAGGATAAATCACCTAGTTTCTCAATTGAGCAATCAGGCGACCGCGTACTGTTTTACTGCTTTGGCGGCTGCAGCCAGACGGACGTGATCGACGCACTGCGCACTCGTGGCTTATGGCCGGAGGAGCGCAAAACCGCCGATGTTAAGACACTGGTTGATCGTAATGAATTGCTCGCCTGTTGTTTGGCACACGAATTCAACCTGAAGCGCGGCACAGCTACTAGCACGAAGCATCAGCGCCTTTACAGGCAGTATCAGCGCGTGCTCTGCAGTCCATTCACGCCCGACGAAATAGCAGAGATGCATCTTTTCTGCCTGCTGTACCAGTCGGACGTTAGAGGCGGAGGGACGCCTACTGCTGGCGATGATTCTACCTTTATGGATTATCAGCGAGCGGTTCATTTAACGGAGTACGCTCCCGATGCATGGTGACATCAATAGCTTGAAATCGAAGGCCAAAGCGCACAACGCGGAAGTGGGTCTGGACTTCACAGAATTTGTACTTTCCGAGTCGGCTGCAGATATGGAGGCGCGAATGCTCGCAGATAGATATGTGTTAGGCCGAATGGCGATCATGGGGCAATGGACTGTTTTTTACGGCGGGCCGAACGTTGGCAAAACGCTGCTGATGCTCTGGTTGCTAATCGAGGCTATCAAACAATGTGATATTGATCCGGCGAACGTGTTTTATATTGATGCCGATGATACGGCCAAGGGATTGACGGAGAAAAAGAAACTGGCCGAGGAGCACGGCTTTAATATTCTTGTGCCGGGCCGGGAGAAATTCAAAGCGCCGATGCTGCCCATGATTTTAGCCAACCGCGTGCGCTCTGGACAGGCTCACGGCTGTATTGTCATTCTCGATACACTGAAAAAATTCACCGACCTGATGAACAAAAGGACCGGCAGTGAGTTTGGCGAGGGTGCCCGCGAATTTGTCGCAAACGGCGGCACAATAATTACGTTGGCACACGTCAATAAATACAAGAATGAAAACGGCGAATCTATCCATGCCGGGACTAGTGACATTGTGGACGATTCGGACTGTGCCTACATTCTGGATACCGTCGAGGATACGCCGTATTTTCGGACGGTGAAATTTCGCAACATTAAAGACCGGGGCGACGTGGTGCAGAGCGCCCAATACGGCTTCCAGGCGAAGAACGATACCAACCCACTGGCATATATCGACTTATTCAATTCAGTGCGCGAGATCAGCCCCAGAGAGGCCAAGGACGCAGAGCAACGCTCCGCAGTAGCTGACAAGCTCTACGTCAACAATGAATTGATACTCGCCATACTTGACGCGCTCCGAAGCGGCAGCACGCTGCAGGGTGAAATTGCTAAAGCTGTCAGGGCGGGCACCGGATCAGGCAATCGCAAAATCCTGAAGGTGTTGAAGGATCACACCGGCACCGACTTTCTGAAAGGCCACCGCTGGACCTGCGACATAGGCGACCGTAACGCGCACAAATACGCAAAACTAGTCGCGGGGTGAAAAAGTGAAAACTGGTAAAACTGAATTGGCTGTTTTACGAGAATCGCAACACGCCCGCGCTGAATCCCGCGCCATGCCTGAGTTTGTCCAGTTATTACAGCTATCCAATATATACATATATTTAAGTATTCACTTTTACAGAGGGTGCCCCCCCTTTTCACACAAAAGGGAAAACGGCCATGCGTAGCAGGATGACACAAGCCGAAGTCTACCAGCTCGAAGCGCAAATTTATAATGTGCTATGGGAGGATCACCCGCAATCAGTCCGACACGTTTTCTACCGCATGACTGATCCACGATTACCTGTGTCAATTCCGAAAACCGAGGCAGGTTATGTGCAGGTGCAAACCCGGATGGTGAAGATGCGCCGCGATGGGTTACTGCCCTACAGCTGGATCACAGACACAACTCGACGCGGCTACCATGTGAGCACCTACACGGATCGCGGCGACTTTCTGCGCAGTGTTGCGAGTTTCTATCGTGGTGACGTGTGGTCCGGTCACAAGACGCACGTCGAAGTCTGGTGTGAGTCGCGATCCATTGCGGGCGTGATTCAAGCCACGTGCGAAAAATACGCGGTATCGCTTTACCCGGCGGGTGGCTTTTCGTCGCTGTCGCTGGTGCATGAGGCAGCTACCTACATTCGCAGAAGTATCGACGCCGGCGGCAAGACTGGCGCATTGATTTTCTATATTGGCGACTATGATCCTGCAGGTGTGTTGATCGACCGCAGTATTGAGAGTGAGCTTGTCGGGCATCTTGAAGGCGCGCCGCTGGACTTCCGGCGAATCGCTATCAATCAAGAGCAGATAAAATTCTATGATCTGCCCGGCAAACCCCGCAAGACTGGGGACCGCCGCGCACAACATATTACCGAGACTGTCGAGGCTGAGTCTCTGCCCGCCAATATTCTGCGTGGCCTACTCGAATCTGAACTTGATGCACTGATACCCGCCAGCTACCTGAAAGCACTGCAGGTGGCAGAAGAATCAGAGCGCCGCGCCATCAACCTACTGGCCGAAACATTTTAATGGGCCAGCCTAATAACTTGGAGATGACACATGAGTGATGTTAGCTTGATTGTTCCACTACCGCTGGAGCAAATGATGTGCCCCACAGGCCCGCACGAGGCGTTCAGGGCTGCTGAAACGGGGGTCCTGGATGAGCTTCCCATTGGGGGTGTGATTCGAGCCCGGTCTACCCCTACTGAAAACGCACCCCCGAGGGCCGCCACATGAAACAAAGCATATCGGAATTATCACACCTCACCGGCATGGATCGCCGCCGTATCCGTGCCGCGCTGTGCGACTTGCCTTCCGAGACGGGCCCTAAGGGCGCTCTGCTTTACGAAAGCACAGAGGCATTGCCGCTGCTGTACCTGCAGCCGGGCGATGGCGATACGTTTGATTTGACGAGCGAGCGGGCCCGTCTCGCACATCACCAAGCAAACCGCGCCGAGCTGGAAGCTGATCAACTCGCCGGTTCACTGATCGCTATTGAGGCCGTTGCCGATATTGTCGGCCAAGAATATGCCAACGTTCGATCAAAACTCCTGGCGATCCCGTCGAGAGCCGCACCGCAACTAATCGGATTGTCCATCGTTGCGGTAAAGGCTTTATTGGACGACCTTATTTTTGAGGCTTTGGACGAATTAAGCGCTGACGCTCCACCCGCTCAAGCCCGGTAATTTTCCACACCTCGCGCACACCTAAAGAGGGTCGGTGTCGGCCCTCTTTCTGCAAGGGCGGCCTGAATTAACTAGTGCCGGTGCCGACACTAGTTTAACCAAAAATCAGCATGATTCGATTGCTTGTGCAGGCGCACACACTAGCAGAAAGGAGGTCGGCCTGAATTAACTAGTGGGGCCACCCCCACTAGTTAAATCCGTTCGCAAGCGGCAGAGGATGCAGGCCCGTGCAATCCGTAGGGCTGGTGAGTTACTTAAGCAGATTATGCCGAACAAAGGAGGGCGGCCTGAATTAACTCGGGCGGGCACCCACCCGAGTTTAACCCGAAAGCAAGCAGGTGATGATGCTAGTTTTTTAACCTCGGGCCGTCGCCGACCCTATGTTAACCCAGCATCCTCTGGCGGTAGCGGCCAAGTCAACGCGCTAACCAGAACATTAAGGGACGCGCCTCCCCTAAAGATTTAACCCGCACACAGGCCGTCGACGACCTTATGTTAACCCGGCACTCTACTCGGGCAGGTAGCGGCCAAGTCAACACCTATAGGCTGGAAATCTATCGATTAGGGGGTTTATAATTCCTAAACTCAGGTATATTTTGATTCGGTCGACGCCATCCCCGGCGGCGTATGAGACATCGGAGAGTGGCATGAGCGAACTTCAGAACATCGGGATCTTGACGATCACGGGCGAGGACGCAACGCTCGGGGATTACACGGGATCTGTGCTCTTGATCGTGAATGTCGCCTCGAAGTGTGGGCTCACTCCGCAGTACGAGGCCCTGGAGCAGATGCACCGCGGTCGCCTCGATCAGGGCTTCGCCGTGCTCGGTTTCCCGGCGAACAATTTCGGTGCGCAGGAGCCCGGCACCGAGGAGGAGATCGTCGAGTTCTGTGAAACGAATTACTCGGTGACCTTTCCGATGTTCTCGAAGATCAGCGTGGTCGGTGAGGACCAACATCCTCTCTACAGTGAGTTGACTTCCCGCGCTCCTCGCGCCGAGGGGGACCCGGACGCCATGCGCGAGATGCTTCGTGGCCATGGACTGACTGCGAATGAGGATCCCGACGTCCTGTGGAACTTTGAGAAGTTCCTCATCGACCGGGACGGCGATGTCCTCGCACGGTTCGCTCCCTCGATGACGCCGGATGACCCGGTGATCGTGGCCGCGATCGACGCCGCGCTCGCGAACTGACAGCAACCGGTCGTGGAACTCGCGGTCACCGGTTCACTCGGTCGCATGGCGGGGAGTGATTTTTTCCTTCGAACTTTTTCATTCGTTCATTTTGGGACTCGAAATCAGTCGGAATCGCCAACTAATTCAATCACGAAAATGGTGGCGAGCGTCGCGACGAGTTCAGTAGTCGCCCAGGTGTTTGATACCCCGGCCCTGTAAGACACGAAGATTTCAATGCCGATGTAGAACGCGAGCCACTGGGCCGCGAGCAGGGCGAGGGCCGCGCGAGCACAACGAGTTGCGTTTGATTTCTTAAATTTCCACGCCCATGCCGCTCGCCCAAGAAAAGCCACGATTAGAAATTGTCCTACGACTATGACACCGAGCAGCCACTGACTCAGAGTCTCATCCGAGATGTACTTCGATGTGGCCTCTCCTATATATTCAACGTTGCCGGAACGAAACGCCCAACTGAGCCAGCCAAATGAATAAAACAAATCAGTGAGGTTGGTAATGGCAATAAGCGCCATGATTGTTGTCCAGCCCAACAACAGAATCAGGCCGAGCGAGCGGCGTTCTCCTAATATTCCTTCTTCTAATTTTACTGACAGTTTTTTCATAGATTCGTCCCCGGTGAGTCGCGGCAATTCTGGAAAAACTTTCACCAGCTCGGTCGAGAGTACAACGCCGGCCGCTACCTAATTGGGCAATGAGAGGCGTCAATCGCAGGTGCGATTTCGATAACGATTGAGTAGCGGGCCAGTACCGTGATGGCGCTTTCAACGCGTTGTGATTGTGCGGTAGTCAAGGGCGCTTAATCACGCTATGATGGCGACATGGGCGTCTTGATTCTTCCTTTCACGGTTCTCCTCGCGTGGGTGTTGGCAGCGTTTGGGTTGTCACCGTTCGGAGGATCGCCGAGCGATCACTTTGCTGAAAATGCGATGCGCTGGATGCTGTTTCTTCCGGCCGGGTTGCTGGCCATTCTGAGTGGCTTCATGCAGACAGTTTTCGCCAAGTCGACTGCTGAAGAGATCGGCTGGACCTCCAACGGATTTCAATATGAACTCGGCTTCGCGTCGTGGGGTCTGGGCCTCGGCGGAATTCTGGCCTCCACTCGGGGATGGGACACCTGGCTGGTTATGACCGTTGCTTCCTCCGTGTTCTTGCTTTTCTGCGCTGTTCAGCACGTGGTTCAGATAATCCGTGAGAAGAACTTCAAGCCTGGCAACACCCTCGTGTTGTTCTGCGACTTCGGTCTTCCGGCATCATTGATCGGGCTTCTGATCGCCACCCATTGAGCAGATGAAGCGCACAATGGACGCCCTCGGTGAAATGATTTACGGTGCGCAACGCAGTTAGTACCCTGCGCCGCATGCGGAAATCGGTTCTTTAGAATCTCAACGACTAGACACCAAACATCGTGAGCCCACCCGATAGCCCGAAGGTCGGGTTTGGGAGGAGGGATGCGAAGCGCCTCGACGATTCCGACCCCCGTTCCGCCGAAACCATGCGCGACCTACTTCCGCTCGGCAGCATTAGTCCAAGGAACACAGGGCGCTTAATCACTCTATGATGGCGACGTGGGCGTCTTGATTCTTCCGTTTATGGTCATACTGGCGTGGGGGTTAGCGGCATTTGGGTTGTCCCCCAACGGCGGAGCGACAAGCGATCAGTTTGCTGAACAAGCAATGCTCCCATTGCTCATTCGATCGAGCATCGACAAGGCTTTTTTTTGCAGATCCAGGCAGTCGTTGGCAATTTCCAACTTCCGGTTTAGGCGGTTGTTTTCCTTCTCGAGTTGGTCGATGCGCCGCTGCTCCGGTGTTCGGGAAGCCACTGGACCAGGAGCGCTTTTACTCAATCCAGCCACACCATTTTCCGCAAACTCTCGTCGCCAGCCAGAAAGTTGACTGCTGTAGAGCTTTTCACGACGCAGCTGCGGTATTTCGGATTGGCATAGGCTCCACGTGATCCACAGTTAGCACGGCCGGGGTAGGGGAAGTTGCCGTCGGCTTCTACTGTGGCCTCGGCATGCCAACTCGCCGGGATGGCCAGATCTGAT
>Ga0335398_10009559_pt1:0-10000 | contig 11178 bp, 7 predicted proteins | sample BON03_FD_205742 | JGI IMG/M metagenome (GOLD analysis project Ga0335398, IMG submission 205742) | Freshwater microbial communities from Lake Bonney liftoff mats and glacier meltwater in Antarctica - BON-03 (spades assembly) (version 2) | ecosystem: Environmental > Aquatic > Freshwater >...
CTCTAGAGGCTCACCAGCACACCCGCAACGGCCTGGTAGTCTGTTTTGTTTGCTACGCGCTGTTTGTGTACAGCCGTCGCCTCCTCCTCCGCCTGCTGCCTGTGTAGCAACAGGTGCTTATGTCGTGCTCGCTCTGGTGGGGAGTGTCAAATCCTCCGTCGCCGCTGCCAACGCCATGGCCGGTGGAGACTGAGCTGCGGCGGCGCGCCGAGGCACGCGGCCTGCTCATCGGCTCGTCCCTGCCTGAAGGGGCTCTGTCGTGGGTGTCCTACCTGCTCAAGCGTGACTGTCACGACACGATGAGGCGGGAAGCGCCACTCGCGATGGGAGGTGAGCACAGCCTCTTTGTGGACAGGGAGGGCCGTCTACACCTGGCTTGCAGCCTCGCGGCGATCCAAGCGGGTGAGGTCGGCGGGCCGCTTTTGGGGCACGACTGGAGCTCGGCTTCCGTGGCTGTCCCGCCCACGCTGGTGTCATCGATGCAGGGCAAGCGCATTGTGAGCGTTGCCAGCAGCAAGTTGCACTGCCTCGCGCTCAGTGACGAGGGCGAGGTCTACTCTTGGGGCGACGGCACTCATGGCGCGCTCGGCCACGCTGATGGGGGCGCCGGGACCGGGCCGAGGAGGATCGAGACGCTGGCGCACGTCGAGAGCGTCGCTGCTGGTCCGATTGGGAGCGCGGCAGTGGACGATCGCGGAACCCTCTTTACCTGGGGTCGTACAACGTGGCAGGAATGGCCGACCGGTCTGGGCTGCGAGCACGATCCAGAGACGGAATGCCAGCTGACTCCGAAGAGGGTCGACGCGCTATTGCAAGATCGCGTGGTAGGCGTCGCCCTTGGCCTCGGCTTCACCCTGGCGGTGACCGACGCCGGCGCGGTCTTTTCCTTTGGGTCCTGTTTCTTCGGCGCGCTCGGCCACGGCTCGATGGAAAGCGAGGTGTTGCCCCGTCGGATCGACGCCCTGACGCAAACGGATCGGAGGTTCATCGCCGTGACCGCTGGCCACGGCCACGCCCTCGCCCTGGCCGAGGAGGGTGAAGTCTACGGGTGGGGCCACTTGTTCACCAACGGCCGCGGGGAAGACCTGCGCACGCCGCAGCTTGTGACCGCGCTGGCCGGTCAGCGCGTCAAGCTGGTGTACGCACAGGAATGCTCTTCGTGTGCCGTCACGGCGAGTGGCGAGCTCTACACCTGGGGCCACGTCAGCCCCAAGAGTGTCCACCTTGGCCACGGGGTCAAAGGGCCACAGCGGACGCCGAAGCGGGTGGGGGCGCTCCACCGTGCCAAGGTGGCGGCGGCGGCGATCGGCTATAGGCACACGCTCGTGGCGGATACGGACGGCGTGGGGTGGGCCTTTGGAGAGTGCTCGGCCATCGGCCTTGGCAATGCAGTCGCGTCGCGCAGAGGCACTGTGGTGCCGCCCACTCCTATCGGGACTGTATATGTGCGGACCCTTCCTTAAATAAGTGTCTGAAGAGCGAGAGCCCCAGGCGTGGGCGTGGGTCTGTTTTCGTTACGGCATTGCAATACGTGCGATTCAGTTCAGGGCTGCGGCCGGCGCGCGCATGCGCGAAGATGGTGTCTTTACTACAGAATAACTTGAGCTGACGCTATGCGACTGCCGGCGCTCTGGCCGGGACAACAGACAGACTCCTTGCTGAATGTAACTCTAGTTTCGAAGTCTGTTACCGCTCTGTACCGACGGTACCGAGCGGTTACACTATAACACACTAAAAGGATATCCCGACGGGATGAATCCCATTTCCGCCTCCGGTGGAATGACGTCCCCCGTATAACGTTTTTATCCGACTAACGTTATACGAGGCTAGTTCCTTATCCTCGCGTGGCAGTGCCCCCGCGTTAGAGTACTAAGCGCCGTGGCACGCTGCCCCCCCGGCTTGGGGAGAGCCCTTATGCCGGCGCGAGGTTGGGAGCGAGAGAGTCTTGGTAGCCGATAGCTAGAGACGCGCGTTGGCTACGCATCAGCGCCTCCCTGCTATCACTACTACTACTAATGGGCCCCCGCCGTAGCCCGGGCCGCCGCGCGCCGCTCGATCGACTTGGCACGGCGCGCGTAGTCAGCGCCAGTGTCGCCCGAGAGAGGTTGTGCGCCGTCGGCTGAGCGCGCGTTGGTGACTGCATCGCCGAGCGAGCGGCGCGTGCCCTTCAGCGCGTTGGCGCCGGCTGAGAGCGCGTCAGCGCCACGTCGCTGATTGAGTGGTGCGTACCCTTGAGCTTGGTGACGCACGTCGAGAGCGCGCCAGCGGCCGCGTTGTCGGGCGGGCGGCCCGTCGGGAGCTCGTCAGCGGCCGCGTGGCCGAGCCGGCCGCGCTTGCTCTCAGGCTCGTTGGCGCCTGCCGAGAGCGTGTCAGCGGCCGCGTCGTCGGGCGGGCGGCCCGTGCTCTCGACGAGCAGGCCGCGCTTGCTCTCGGTCTTGATGGCGCCTGCCGAGAGCGCGCCAGCGGCCGCGTTGTCGGGCGGGCGGCCCGTGCCCGTGCTCTCAATCTTGATGGCGCCTGCCGAGAGCGCGCCAGCGGCCGCGCCGCCGGGCGGGCCGCGCCTGCTCTCCAGCTCGTTGGCGCCTGCCGAGAGCGTGTCAGCGGCCGCGTTGTCGAGCGGGCGGCCCGTGCTCTCGAGCTTGATAATGGTGCCTGCCGAGGGCGCGCCAGCAGCCGCGCCGCCGGGCGGGCGGCCCGTGCACTCCAGCTTGGGTGCGCCTGCCGAGATCGCGCCAGCGGCCGCGCCGCCGGGCGGGCCGCGCCTGCTCTCCAGCCCGTTGGCGCCTGCCGAGAGCGTGTCAGCGGCCGCGTCGTCGAGCGGGCGGCCCGTGCTCTCGAGCTTGATAATGGCGCCTGCCGAGGGCGTGCCAGCAGCCGCGTGGTCGAGCAGGCCGCGCTCGCTGTCAAGCTTGATGGCGCCTGCCGAGAGCGCGCCAGCGCCAGCGGCCGCGCCTGCGCCTGCTCTCCAGCTCGTTAGCGCTTGCCGAGAGCGTGTCAGCGGCCGCGTCGTCGGGCGGGCGGCCCGTGGGCGGCGCCTCGGTGCTCGTCTCGGGCGGCGCGTCGCTGAAGCCGGAAGCGATACCAGCCTCCGTGCCAGCCGTGACAGAGGCGTTGCTCTTGATGGCGCGTGCCGAGAGCGCGCCAGCGGCCGCGTCGTCGGGCGGGCGGCCCGTGCTCTCGAGCTTGATGGCGCCTGCCGAGAGAGCGCCAGCGGCCGCGTCGCCGCGCGGGCAGCCCGCGCCGTAACCTGGCTCCTCATTGCTCGAGTCGCTGCTGTGCTCCTTGAGCCCGGCCGCGTCGACGCCGCCCCGGCTTGGCTCCTCGTCCTCGTCGGCGGCGCCATAGCCCGGCGCGTCAGACGCAAGGCCAGGCGGAACCTCGATATTCTCGATCGCCTCGCCCTCGGCGCCGGCGACGGGAGCCCGACACGCGCGCCCGGCCGGGCAACCTTCGCGAGATCTGCACGGAGGCCGACATCAAGCTTGGCTTGAGGAGCCTGCGCTGCCCGAGCAGCCCATTGCCTTGACCATGGCGATGCGCGGCGAGGCCCTCGCACAGCAGCGCGCGCACGAGGACGGGGAGCACGATGGGCTCTACGGCAACGCCTTTGCCGAGGCCGGCATGAAGGTCGGCGTTGCTCTCGGCTTAAGCGACGAGCCGCCCGAGACGAGCATCGAGGCGCTGCCCACCACGACGAGGCGCGAGCTCGGCACGCCCCTTCCAGCGGGCAACACGCCTGCTAAGCTCGCCAGCGCTCCCAGGCCGCCCGCGCCAATCCGGCCTTGGGCGGAGAGCACCGAGGCGGAGTGGCTCGCCATCGCGGCCAAAATCTTGTACGCCGGCAGCAACTCGTCGAGCGACGGCGCATCTGAAGTCGCCGCCAAAACGAGCGTCGACCTCACTTCCTGGCAGGACAGCGACCTCGACTTGTTCGATGTTGACCCGTCCGACGCAACCGGCTGCGCGGGACGGCTCGAGGACGCGCCGCAGGCGCTCGCGCCCATCGTCGAGGAGACGGCGGGCGGCATCGCCGCGCTCGCACCGGCGGGCGCAGGCGCAGGCGCCGCACGCGAGCTCGGCGTGTCTACACCAATCGGGCCTTTGGCGGCGACGGTTTCGAGCCGCCGCGCGTTGCTGCTGCCGGCCACCTGGGCAACACCACCAGCACCGGCGCAGTTACACTCCTCGTCTTGTGCTTTCCCGGCATCCAGTATGTCGCCGGGGGGGGTGTGCGAAATCTCGTCTGACGAGATCGCCTTTGCTGGCGACACACTGGAGGAGTGCGGCTTCGCGTCCAACTGCTACGACTCGCCAGGCCGGGGGGGCGCCGATGGGACCGGAGCAAAGGAGCCCAACTATGTCCCGGACAAGGCCAACCAGGACCAGAAGCCCGGCGGCTTTTCTCTCGCCACCGGCCGCCCGCCCGGCGACACGGCCGCTGGCGCGCTCTCGACAGGCAAGCTGGAGAGTGGGCGCGGCCTGCCCGGCGGCGCGGCCGCTGGCGCGATCTCGGCAGGCGCACCCAAGCTGGAGTGCACGGGTCGCCCGCCCGGCGGCGCGGCCGCCGCTGGCGCGCTCTCGGCAGGCGCCATCAAGCGAGCGTCGCTGCCAGGCTGCCGCGCTCGGCGGGCAGTATGGGCTCCTCGCCCGCCGCCGCCTCCTCCTCGGCGGAAGCCGCAATCAAGAGGGCGCACTCGCCCGAGGCGGGCACATGTACGAGCTTGACTTGCGTGTTGAGCCTGTGGCTCGAAACCGTCGCCGTCCGAGGCCCGATCAAAGCGAGCGGCTTGAGGGCGCTGGTGAGCTTGGTGGGCATGTCGCCCGACGGAAGGGATACGTCGAGCTCGCGCCTCATCGTGGGCAGAGCCTCGGTGCTCGTCTCGGGCGGCGCGGCGTCGCTGAGGCCGGAAGCGATACCAGTCGTGGGCAGAGCCTCGGTGCTCGGCTCGGGCGGCGCGTTGCTGAGGCCGGAAGCGATACCAGCCTCCGTGCCAGCCGTGACAGAGGCGTCGCCCTCGAGCCCGTTGGGCTCCGCGTGCGCGCGCTGTTCCGGCTCGTTGGCGGAGACGTGTGGCAACGACTCGCCCTGCCCGACGCCCGTCTCGGCGGCCGTGGCATAGGCGTTACCATCGAGCCCGTCGAGATCCCCGTGCGCGCGCTGTTCCGGCTCATTGGCGGAGCCCTGCAGCGACTCGTCCGCCCTGCCGCTCGGCTCGGCATCGGCCGTGGCGTAGGCGTTGCCGTCCAGCCCGTTGAACTCCCCGAGTGCGCACTGCTCCGGCTTGTCGGCGGCGGCGTGCTGCTCCGGTTCGACCGGCTCGCCGCCCGTCGCGACGGCGGCGGCGACGGCGACAAGGCTGGTGGGCGTCTCGCCCTCCGGATAGAGCACATGGGTGGCCGCGACGGCGGCGGCGAAAGAGACGGTCGGGCTCCAGCGTGGAGCGACGGTCGGGCTCCAGCGTGTTGCCAAAAGGAATCTTGTCAGAGGTCAGAGGAGGAGATTTCGTAACCCCCTCCCGGCAACATGTTGGGGCCTGTCTCGGGCGGCGCGTCGTCCCGCCGGTGTCTCCTCTTGGCACTGCCATCGAGCCCGTTGAGCGCCTCGTGCGCGCGCCGCTCCAATTCCTCGACGGCGGCGTGCTGCTCTGGCTCGCCGGGCGAGCCACCGTCGCCGAGCCCGTCGAGCGCCTCGAGCGTGCGCCGCTCCTGCTCCTCAGTGGCGGCGTGGGCGGCGGCGACGGCGGAGGCGATGGCGAGCACTAAGTCGCGCGCCGCGGCGCTTGTTCCCCCCATGGCGCCCGACATCGCGATGTAGGCGAGGAGGAGCATTATGATGACAAACTGCGTGTGCCCGACAGCCGTGGCGAGCGCCGTCACGAAGACGGAAATTGAGCAGACATCTGGCCTATCTGCGCAATTGCTAGCAGTGCTTCCGCTGCCAGCGCCGGGGTGGTTTGGGATTATTCCATCCGCATGTCGATGATCATGCGGCCGCGAGCAGGCAGGCATCTATCTGGCCCGTCCGCGCGGTTGCTAGCAGTGCTTCTGCTGCTAGCGCCGGTGAGCGTCTCGGCTCCCGCATGTCGATGATCATGCGGCCGCGAGCAGGCATCTGGCCCGTCCGCGCGGTTGCTAGCAGTGCTTCCGCTGCTAGCGCCGGTGAGCGTCTCGGCTCTCGCGGGCATCGTGCCCGTCTTCGCGTTGTCCACCGATCGCAAATAGTCGACGCGGTGGTGTGCGTATTGCCGGCTGCCCGATGGGCAGCGCGACGGGGTCATCATGCCCGTTGTTGCAGCTGGTCCGGCGCGATCGTCGAAGTCATCCGTCGCGATCATCGCGTACGTCGCGCGTGCCAGGTGCCGCTACCACAGAATAACTTGAGCTGACGCTATGCGACTGCCGGCGCTCTGGCCGGGACAGCGGACAGACTCCTTGCTGAATGTAACTCTGGTTTCGAAGTCCGTTACCGCTCTGTACTGACGGTACCGAGCGGTTACACTATAACATACTATAAATAAAAGGATATCCCGACGGGATGAATCCCATTTCCGCCTCCGGTGGAATGACGTCCCCCGTATAACGTTAGTATCCGACTAACGTTATACGAGGCTAGTTCCCCATCCTCGCGTGGCAGTGCCCCCGCGCTAGAGTACTAAGCGCTGTGGCACGCTGTACTAACGCACACGCGACACGCGGCCCATAATATGCCATATGTATCCATCCATCTCCATATAATATCATATATTATTATATAATATATAATATAACAAAATAATAATAGAAACACAGCAGTAGGCAGTCGTAGGAGTGGGGGGGGGGGGGCATTATTTAGGGCCCGTAGACGGACTTGCCGCCCCAACCGATTTGGCGGCCCAACATTGGGTTACTTACCGGGGCCCAAGCTTGCCCCCGTCCAATCCAAAGGCGCGTGCGCTGGTTCATGTGATGATAAGTTTACCTATACGAAACACCTTCTAACACCCCCTCCACAGCCACGACAGCAATACAACAACTGTGGCAGTTTTACGTACGGTACGGTACGCAACGGTACTCTGAAAAAAAAACACGGAATAGCAATACAGGTGGGGGGGCGATTTGGGTTCGTCAAACGCTTGATGGCGCGCCCGGCGGCCGCGCTGAGCGACCTGCGTGCGGTGGCCACCAAGTGCCAGGCGCTGGTGGTGAGCTTCAGCAACGAGCAGGCCGCTCATGACCTGACCATCACCGACGAGCTGCGCGCCATCTTCCAGCGTCCAGCCTCGACCTCCTCGGCTGTTGCGGGACCAGCGGCGCAGTCTTTGCTTGAACTCATCTCGGTCGTGCCCGCGGAGCTGCTGTCCATCATCCTGTCTCAGCTGGGCACCCGCGATCTTGCTTGCCTCGCGGCAACCTGCCGCTCGCTTTGGTACGGCGTGCCAAATCCTCCGTCGCCACTGCTGACACCGGGGCTGATGGAGACTGAGCTGCGGCGACGCGCCGAGGCACGCGGTCTGCACATCGGCGCGTCCCTGCCTGAAGGAACACTGTCGTGGGTGCCGTACTTATTGAAGCACAATTCGTACGAGGCGCTGAGGCGGGAAGCTCCGCTCGCGGTGGGAGACATGCACAGCCTCTTCGTGGACAGGGAGGGCCGCCTGCACCTCGCTTGCCTTCGCGTGGAGATCAAAGAGGTAGCGGTCGGCGAGCCGCTCTTGGGGCACGACTGGGGATCGGATGCCGGTGCTTCCGCCCCGCCCACGCTGGTGCCGTCGATGCAGGACAAGCGCATCGTCAGCGTCGCCAGCTGCAAATGCCACTGCCTGGCGCTCAGTGCCGAAGGCGAAGTCTACTCGTGGGGCGACAGCACTCACGGCGCGCTCGGCCACGCCGACAGGAGCGCGAGGGCCGGGCGGCTGAGCTGGATTGAGACGCTGGAGGGTGTCGAGAGCATCTCGGTTGGACCGTTCACGAGCGCGGCGGTCGACGATCGCGGACGCCTCTTCACTTGGGGTCCTCCGAGGCGGCCAGTAAACGGGTTGGGCTACGAGCTCGATCCAGAGACGAGATGCCAGCTGACTCCGAAGAGGGTCGACGCGCTATTGCAAGATCGCGTGGTGGGCGTCTCCCTTGGCGATGGCTTCACCCTGGCGGTGACCGACGCCGGCGCGGTCTTTTCCTTTGGGTACAATTTTTTTGGCGCGCTCGGCCACGGCTCGCAGGAGAGCGAGGTGCTGCCCCGGCGGATCGAAGCCCTGGCGCAAACTGGGCGGCGGTTCGTCGCCGTGGCCGCCGGCGATTACCACGCCCTTGCACTAACCGATGAGGGTGAAGTCTACGGGTGGGGCCACATGGACGCTAACGGCCACTGGAAAGAACTGTGCACGCCGCAGCGCCTGGCCGCGTTGGCCGGCGGGCGCGTCAAGCTTGTGAACGCACGGGGCCGCTCCTCATGCGCCGTTACGGAAAATGGCGAACTGTATACCTGGGGCGCCGCCTTCAACAACCTCCAACTCGGTCACGAGGTCGGTGGGTACCATCGGATGCCGAAGCGGGTGGAGGCGCTGCGCCATGTCAAGGTGGCGACAGCGGCGATCTGTGACACACACACACTCGTGGCGGATAAGGACGGCTTGGTGTGGGGATTCGGCATGCGCGCGGCCCTCAACCTCGGCGACGTGAACCCGCCGCGAAGGACCGCTTTCAGCCAGCCCACTCCGATTCCGACTCTACGCGTGCGCACCCCTCCGTAAGTTCCCAATAGCACCGGAGTGCAGTAGCTACGAGGGCTACTCGTATGGCGGGTGATGGGCCTGTCGGCCTGGCTTTGTTTCCTCGTTGTGTTGTACTGCTTTACCGTGCGAGTGCGACCCCTACCCTCGTGGTGAAGGGAGGCCGATCGGGTTAACACCCGCATGCGGCGTGTGACATTGCAGTTGGTGGCTGTGGCTGTGGTGGCCGCGCGTAGGCCGCGCGTGCATCGTGCGCGAATGAGGTGTGACCAATATAGACCGTCTGTGTGCCCATTTATGACATTGCTTCTGACGACAGACTGAAGAACGAAGAACCTCTGAACACGACAACTGCTGAAAATAACAGAACGTGACCACTGCCACTTCTGCATATACCCTATATTTTGAGAGGCGTGTCCGTGGCCCGTGACCGCGACCCGCTTTTATTTTCTGGCTTGTGGCTCGCTCGCGTCGTGGTCGTGGCCGTGGCTCTGATGCACTGATGGCTGATGGCACTGGCACTGGTGGTGTGGCTTCTCCCTCGCTACGACCTTTTTACACGCCCACAGGACAGAGATATACCACGTCACCAGAGCATCTAATAGTTCAACTATACATTTATTTTTGCGGCACAGGACACAAGTAGTCGCGCAGTATATGTATACACACAGTAACTACATTCGACATTCGGCTTCTCCTTGCCCGTGTCCCGTGTGTGTGTGGCTTTGTATCGAGGACCTTTGATTGATAATCACACAGATACAACACCATATCGGGCGGCGCCCCGGGACCCCCGGCCCGCCCCCCTACCCATGCGCTACATTCAAGGCACTGGCAACACGCATGTAACTTAAAATAATAATGCCACAAGTGAGGGTTAACCCACGGTCTCCGCCTCGTTGCCCCCCCCCCCCCCCCCCCCCCCCCCCCCCCCCCCCCCCCCCCCCCGCCCCCCCCCCCCCCCCCCCCCCCTCCCCCCTTCCCACAGACACACCTTCAAGGCCCTGGCAGCACCCATATCCCATGTACCATATAGTTGGCTGGCGACGAAGATCGCCGGCCAACAAAAACAGCATCCTAAGGAAGGAATACCGGAGGGAGGACCAATACCTAAGCATCGAGATACAACCATAACGCAACAAGTGACTACCTCCGCCCCCCGACCGCCGCGGCCCCGGCCGGAGCTCCCGGGGCTCCGGCCCGGTCGTATCCAGATTACTTAAACATATAACGCCACAAATGACTACCCACGCCACCCGCCGCGGCCCCGGCCGGCGCCCCCCGCCCCCCCA
>Ga0335398_10009562_pt1 | contig 11177 bp, 9 predicted proteins | sample BON03_FD_205742 | JGI IMG/M metagenome (GOLD analysis project Ga0335398, IMG submission 205742) | Freshwater microbial communities from Lake Bonney liftoff mats and glacier meltwater in Antarctica - BON-03 (spades assembly) (version 2) | ecosystem: Environmental > Aquatic > Freshwater > Ice >...
CGTCGCGCACAGCAAAAACTTTTTTCGCGAACTTGGCTTCGCCGACAGCATGGCACAGTCGGCCGACTTCGTCCGCATGTTCTCCGGCGACATCTCGCACGTTCCAGAGCCGCTGCGCAAGGTCGGTTGGGCGTGTGGGTACGCACTTTCCATCTTCGGCACCGAATACGTCCAGCAGTGCCCGTTCCAAACCGGCAACGGATACGGCGACGGTCGCGCAGTTTCGGTGCTTGAGGCCGTCATCAACGGTCGACGCTGGGAAATGCAACTCAAAGGTGGCGGCCGGACGCCGTACTGCCGTGGCGCGGACGGTCGCGCCGTCCTGCGGTCGAGTGTCCGCGAGTTCCTGGCACAGGAGCATATGCACGCGCTCGGAGTGCCAACGTCACGGTCTCTGAGTTTGTACGTTTCGAAAACGGAGCAGGTCAAACGGCCGTGGTACTCAGAGGGCTCGCGCTCGCAGGATCCCGACATGCTTATATCGGAGGCAGTCGCCATCTCGACGCGCGTCGCACCGTCGTTCATTCGGGTCGGCCAACTTGAGCTCTTCGGTCGCCGTGCCCGCAAGCAGGAACACCCGAAAGCGATGGAGGAGCTCGAGCAGATTGTGTTGCACTTGATTGATCGTGAGTACGGTGACGTCATCGACAAGAAGCTAAGCACCGGCGAAAAAGTGCTGTTGCTCGCGCGCGAGTTCCGCAGCCGCCTTACGTCGCTGGTGGCGAACTGGATCCGCGTCGGCTACTGCCAGGGCAACTTCAACAGCGACAACTGCGCGGCCGGTGGCTTCACACTCGACTACGGTCCATTCGGATTCTGCGAAGTGTTCAACCCGCACTACCAGCCATGGACGGGGGGCGGACATCACTTCTCGTTCCTGAACCAACCAGAGGCAGCGGAACGCAACTTCCACATGTTTTGCACGGCGCTGCGGCCGTTGCTGACGTCGCATCAGGACGATCTGCGACAGCTCGACGAGATTCGAAGTGGCTTTCCGAAAGTGATGCAAGCGCAAATGGAGAAGATGTGGGCTGCCAAACTTGGACTTGGCACTTTTCACGCGTCGTTGTTCAGTGAGCTCGAAACGCTGATGGTGCAAACTCCTGTCGATTACACCATTTTCTTCCGCGAGCTCTCAACGGTACCTGACGACATTGGCCCACTCAAAAAAAGCTTCTACAAGGACCCCGAAGGGATGGACAAGCGCTGGTCCGAGTGGCTCACAAAATGGAAATCGCTCATCGGCAGCGCCAGCGCCAGCACGACCGACGCGAATGCTGCTCCACCCCGCTCCCGTGAGGAGCTCTCCAGGCAGATGAAACTCGTCAACCCAAAATACAGTTTGCGAGAGTGGTTCCTTGTGCCTGCGTATCAGCAAGCGACCGCGGGGAACTACGCTCTAGTTCGAGAGCTGCAGGAAGTCATGACGCAGCCATACGCCGAGCAGTCGAAGGACGTGGAGGAGAAATACTATAGGCGGAAGCCGTCTGAGTTCTTTGAGGTCGGTGGATTGTCGCATGTGAGCTGCTCGTCGTGATTTTCCGAAAACTGATCGGCCAATGGCGGTGGATGAGTGGAGCGTCTTTTGCGATACCCATCAAAATCGCACACAACAACGATCGGTATCGCTACGCTCATCCTGCCGCGCTTGCCTCATTTTATTTGTAACCGTTCACGGGATCAACTTGCTCTTGTGTCAATTTAAGGAGATTTGTTAGCGTCCGGACATGGATGCGAGAGACAAGATCATAGAGAACTTTCAGAAGCTGGTTGCAAAGCAATCGGCAGAGATCGCTGCGTTGAGACAAGAGGTCGCTGAACTGAAACTGGCGCTGGCCAAAGCGACAAAAGACTCATCAACATCATCGAAACCGCCGTCCAGTGATATCACCAAGCCGAAGACTTCAAAAAAAGCCGGGGCGACGCGGTAAGCCGAAACGTGGTGGTCAGCCGGGGCATCAGCAGCATTTGCGGGCAAACCTGCCGCCGGAACGTGTCGATGAAACATACGACTATGAAATTACCGACGAAGACGTTCAGCGGCTCGAACTGACACCCACCGACGATTTCGAGACATATCAGTTCATCAGGCGAAACGCATCAAATTCTTAGGTTTTCGAGTACGTTGAGAATATAGTCCGGGTCCATGGCGGCTTTGAAGCGTTTGTTTTTTGCTCCGAGCTTGGTGCGGGTGTCTTGTCGCAGGATCGAGACGGCGAGGCGGCGGATGGCCGAGAGATTGCTGACGCCATTGCGGTTGAGCAGGCGATGGCGATCTTCGTGGAATGCGACATCCATCGTCCAGTGCAGCGAGTTCTCGATGCCCCAGTGTGAGCGGATGACTCGCGCGAGAAGTTCCGCCTGCGGGGGCAGGCTGCTCAGGTAGAGGCGCGTCTCATAGGTCTCGATGTTGTCGCGTTCGATGCGTTTGAGGATGACGGCTAGGGTTCTCAGGCCCGGCCAAGTTTGGCGATGCGGTGAGTCTTTCGGAATCTCGATGACGCGGACCTCGCGCTGTTCGATGCCGCCATGCGCTTTCTCGGTCGTCGAGTGCAGGTCCGTCGTCAACCCTTGAAAGCTGGTTCGGCAACCCTCGTTTAAAAGTTGGCTCATGTCGGCGGCCAGCGTGGGCTGATTGTCCTTCAGGCCGATCACGAAGTCGGCCTGTTTTTCGCGGAGTTTCTCGACAATGGCCTTCTGCATTCCCATGGCATCGATCGAGACGATGGCCCCCTTCAGAGACAGCAGATCGAGCAGTTCCGGGATCGCGGTGATCTCATTCGATTTCTCTTCGACCGCGACTTGCCCGAGTGTCAGTCCTTCCGCGGTGGCCCACGCGCTGACCAAATGCAGCGCGCGCAATCCCTTGCTCCGGCGTGCCGCCCCCCGCGCGGTCTTGCCATCAACTGCCACCTGCCGCCCCTGCAACGCCGTCTGCAACGCGGCCGTCCAGTTTACGAGACAGGCGGACAACTGCGGCGGATCAATCCAGCCCAGCACCCGCGCAAACGTATCGTGCGAGGGAACACCGCCGGGCAGCTCGAAGAATTGTTCGAGCCACTGGCGACGCACTTTGGCGAAGGACGCCACGGCGACGAAGTCATCGGCACCACACAGCACCGCCAAAATCGTGATGCACACCAGATCCACCAGCAAGTGGTCATTCCGCCCCGCCACACGCGGGTCGGTCACGCGCCGGATCGACTCCGACAACGACTCCATCGCCAAACGATCGCTCATCAGGCCGCTTCCTTGCTGCCAGAATTCCACGCTCCAGCCGCGCTCGCGGCTCACACTGCCAACGCGTATACATCAAATCCCCTGAATCACAAAGAGGTTATGGCTACCGTTTTGATGCGTACGGCCTGATCAGTTCATCGAGCTCCCCGAGTCGCCGGTCTTCGTTACCAAACATCGGCTGCGAGTTTATCTCACGGGTGACGGTGAAAGATATGTGGCTGACATTGGCGACATCCTCAATAGCCCCATCTTCGGGCCGCGACTGCTGGCGATGATCGGATGGATGAAGTCCGCAGCTCATTGCAGCTATTCCACTATCGAAACGTATATGGAAGACGTGTTGCAGGTTCCCGTTTCGCGAGGCTATCTGGCCAAGCTCTGCACGGGGTTAATTTCGAATTCCTTGGACAAGAGCTATCAGGAGCTGAAGGATGCGATCCCTCAGCAGGAACAGCTCGGCAGCGATGAGACGAGCTTCAAAAACAACGGCAAGACGCACTGGATCTGGTGCATCGCATCGACCCTCTTCACGGTGTTTCACATTGCTCCGACACGATCTCGCAAAGTGCTCGAAGAACTTGTCGGTGAGGAATTCGCGGGCTATCTGAACTTCGATTACTTCTCAGCCAACTGCTCGTTTGCGTGGAATTATTGGATTAAAGCCCAGTACTGCTGGGCTCATTTGATACGCGACATCCGGTTCCTGAAGAAGCTCCCGGACGAGAAAACAAAAGTCTGGGCCGAACAGCTGGAGGATCGTTCGCGGCGGCTGTTTCAGGCATGGCATACCCGCGAGACAATGACGGTCGAAGGTTTTCGCCGCTCAATGATGATCCATCGCGACCGCTTTCTCGAGCTGGTTCGCAATCCTCCTTCATCAAAGGAGGCGATGAATCTTGCTGCGCGCTTCGCCATTCGCGAATACGTCGTGGAAGGCAGCAACGAAGTGCAGTCGTACGATATGTCTCAGGACTACTTCCGCTTCATGTTTGCAGAGGGCGTCGAACCGACCAATAATCACATCGAACAACAAATCCGCCAGTGCGTGATCGACCGCATGATCACTCAAGGGACTCGCAGCGAAGCCGGTCAGCGCTATCACGAACGCATGTGGACTGCTCTAGCCACCTGCCGAAAACAACAACGCAACTTCTTCGACTTTCTCAAGTCCTCCATCGAAGCAAAGCTCAATAAACAGACCGCTCCATCGCTGCTGAACGGCTGATGCCGTGAACGGTTACGAAATTTCCTCTGAGATCATCGGGGCACTTGTCACTAGGCTTATGCTTGCTTATGCTGTCGCGATGAGTTTTGCCTATATTCACTCTCCTGAAAGTTCATTCCAATGCGAGGCATCTCCCGTCGTAAATTCGGCCGTTCAACACTGTCTATGTTGGCTGGTTCGGCGTTCTTGGGAGGGATTTCGCCAGCGGGGTTGTCGCGTTTGGAAGCGGCGACCGCGAAATCGGTTCTGATTATCGGAGCGGGCATGTCTGGGATCGCGGCTGCTCGCGAGTTGGTTGCTCGCAACTACCGCGTGACGATTCTGGAGGCTCGCAATCGCGTCGGCGGGCGAATTCAAACCGCCAGTGTCGGAGGCCAGGCTGTTGACCTCGGGGCACAATGGATCGAGGGAATTACCGGTAATCCCATCTATCGGCTTTGCACACAACTCAAACTGCCCACCGTCCTCAGCAACCGCGATTCATATGCGGCGTATGACATCGATGGAAGACGCTACGCGACCTCGACTGCCAACACGCTCTTTGCCCGCGCCTCCAGAATCATCAACGCCACTGAGGCGATCAGTCAGCAGGGAATCGACCAAGGTTTGCCGGATGTCACGTTTGCAAAGGGGCTGGCTCAGACCGGGCTGGGGACGGTCGGCACGACCGCACAACAGAAACGATTCCTTCAATGGGCCGTCAGTTGGGAGGGCGAAAACTCCGACGCCGAGGACGCTGAACGTCTCTCGCTCCGGTACTACTGGGACGACGAAACGCCCGACACGTTCAGTGGACCAGACCACGTGCTGCCGGGAGGCTACGGCCAACTGGTTGCCAAGCTGGCTGCCGGTCTCGATATTCGCATGAACATGATCGTCAGTGAAGTTGCGTACGACTCGACAGGAGTCACAGTGAAGACCGCCGCTGGAGCAACGTTTAACGCCAACTACTGCCTCGTCACACTTCCACTTGGTGTGTTGAAGGCCAACGTCGTGAAGTTCACTCCGGCCCTGCCTGCCTCGAAGCTGACAGCCATTCAAAAGCTGGGTGTTGGCCTAGCTCACAAGACCGTACTCCGATTCGGCTCGAACGGCTTGCCCACCGAACAATTCCTTGGCTTCACGGGAGTCAACAAGGGACAGTTCGTCGAATGGACCAATATCAGTCGTTACACGCCGGCGCCGATCCTTGGCATTTGGAGTCACGGAGACGCGGCGCGGCGATTGGAACTGATGACGCCCCAAGACACCGTCAACCTGGCAATGACTTCCACCAAACTGATGTTTCCCAACATCGGCAACCCAACTGTGGCCACAGTTACAAACTGGGGATCCGACCCGTTCAGCCGAGGAGCCTATTCCACAGTCCCCCTCGGGGCGACCTCTGCGATGCTGGATGTCCTCGCTCAACCGGTTGGCAGAACGCTCTATTTCGCCGGTGAAGCAACCGAACGCCAACATCAGGCCACCGTTCACGGAGCCTACCTCTCCGGACTCCGCGAAGCCCTGCGCATCGCGGCCATTGTCTAGTTGATTTACGGTGCGTGAAGTCCTCGGAATGCACCAGCATTGAACCCCATCAACTGTGCGTTCCGAAGACTGCACGCACCCTACGGCGGCGGTGTGGCGGGGTCAGTTTTTCAACGGGCTGCTGCCAGACCAGCGCCGAACGACTGCCGCGTCCCGAATCTCAAGGCGTGGAAGCCGAATGGCTGAGCGTGCTGTTCAAGGAGTTTGAGTCGAAGTGAACACGGTTCCACAGTCCTCAACGCCTCTATTACCCGCGTCGCCGGGGTCTGCTGGCGAATCGTCACTGGCGAATCGCGACCCACTGCTAAGCTGCGTCCACTGCGGATTCTGCCTAGACGTTTGCCCGACTTATCAACTCACTGGCGACGAGAACAATTCACCGCGCGGTCGGCTGCGACTTTGGCGTGAAGAGGCCGATGGGCGATTGGCGGCGGATCCGTGGACCGTTCAATACACGGAGGAATGCGTCGGCTGCTTGGCCTGCGAATCGGCTTGTCCGGCGAATGTTCCGTACGGCGAAATTTTGGAGCAGGTGCGGCATCAACACGTCGCCGAGGGACGGACTCGACCGCAATGGCGACTGCGACTGGCTGCCGCGCTGACCGCGCGACCGTGGCTGTTCAACTGGACGATGCTGCCCGCGCGCTGGCTGCGTTCGTGGGGCTTGTCGCCGCATCGGTTTCTATTCGCCGGGCGTCCGGCGGTTATGGAATCGACCGCCGATTATGCGCGTCGTTTGATGGAGCAGCATCGTCCGACTGGTCCGCGCGTCGCGTTGCTGACCGGGTGTTTGATGGAGGCCGTGTTTCGCGAGATCAACTTCGCGACCGTTCGCGTGTTGATTGAAAATAATGTGCAAGTCACGGTGCCGCGCGAGCAAGGTTGTTGCGGCGCGTTTCAAGAGCATTTGGGTCTGGACGGCATCGACCAACTGCGAGATCAGAACCGTCGTGCGTTTGGCTTGCTCGAAGTCGATGCGGTCGTTTGCAATTCCTCCGGCTGCGGACTGGCGCTCGGCAAAACGCTCCACGAGCAAATCCCCGTGCGCGACGTGCTCGGCTTTCTTAGCGAGCTGAACTTAGTCCGACGCACGCGTCCCGCGAACAACTCGCGAGTCTACGTCGATTTGCCCTGCCATCTCATTCACGGCCAGAAGAACTCGCAATTGGTGCCACCCACCATCTGTTCATTTCGACCAATTCCGCACTACAGAAATTTCGCATTTTGCGGACAATGGGTGGCACCAATTGCGTATTCATGGGCTTCGTGTGTGAAACGAAAATGAGCCGAAGCCTGCGTTTGGCATCGTTGTAGCCGAAGCGTTTTTCGGGGCGCGGTTACACCACGGAGCTCGCCTCCGTGGATTCATGTTCAGAACCAGATCGCCGCGCAGCCCCGAACCCCCGTCCTTCTACGGCTCGCCTCCGGCGGGCCGAAGAAGGACAGATGAAGGCGATTTTGGTGCGGGAAGCTCGTTTCTGGTATTGATCATCGCTCGACCGAGACAGGGCGCGGATAATGGGACGGGGGTAATTAGGCGATATTACCCCCGTCCCATTTTCTTCCCCCGTCGAAAACCAGCCGATACCGAAACCTGAGAAGGATCACCAAAATCCCTATGCAGAACAAGAAGCTGAGGATTAAACTAAGGGTGACGGTTGCGGAATCGGGCGCGGGTGCTTGACGATGTCCGTTCGCTATCGCCCGGTAAATTCCCAGCAACCCCAACGGACCGTTGAAAAGGGCGAGTGCCGCCCCCAACTCTCCGTACAGGCGTTTTACCCTGATGACGGTGAAGCTCGGACTGGCAGGTGGTTAATTCATCGTGTAACTTCGGCTTTCCCATGAAGTGTCTCCTGGGCTGGAAGTTAGACGCATCAAAATCGATCTAATCAATAAAAGCAATTTAATTCTATATGGATATTCAAAACCTGGCCAAGGCGAAGTCCTTTACCACCAAAGATGGTTCGGAAATTCGCGAGCTGTTATCGCATCGGAATTCTGGTATTCGTAACCAATCTTTGGCAGAAGCCCGGATCGCACCAGGCCTTACCACGCCCCCTCATTATCACCCCAAGACCGAAGAAATCTACTACATCGTTGCCGGTAGCGGGCTAATGACCATTGACGGGGAACAACAATTGGTCGGGCCGGCGGATGCGATTTCGATTCCTCCAGGAGCGACCCATCAAATTCACAATAGCGGCGATGACGAACTGGTTCTGCTATGCTGCTGTTGCCCCGGTTACGAAGACAGCGATACGATTCTGCTCGAACCCGAATGAATTTGCCATCGAGCTTTCGCAGGTCTTCGGTACTGGCGGGATGATGACTTTCGTTGACCTTGTTTCTTGGACGATTTTAAGGGGAGACCGGCATGCACCGTCGAAGATTTCTGAATGTTAGTCTATCAACGGTCGCGGCGGTCGCTGTGGTGCGTGCTGCGAACGTAATCGCCGCCGATTCGCCCACGATAAATTCGGACCAAACGGACGACCGCGATACTCGACCGGACTTTGCTTTCGAGGCTACGCTTCCCGAATCGGGTGAAAGCCTGGTTGCTTGGATTCATCGAGTCCGTGGCGGGTGGGACGCGACACTGTTTTGCCAAATGTTGGGCGCGGCCAACGAATTTAAGGAGGGGGACGAAATCATTCGGGTCGCGGCGGTTAATCCGACGGCTCGTCAACATGCCCGCAAATTGCTGGCCCACACGACGATCGCTGAAATTGACTCGCACCCGCAGCAGGCCGACGATCTATTCGCGTTGATTGCCGAGTCGATTGACAAGATCCAGCAGCAAAAGATTGGATCCTGGACGCTCGGTGAACTCAAATCATTTCTGCTGGAACGGCCCGAAGCGGAAATCCACCAAATTCGTGTTGGTTTGTCGAGCGACGTGATTGCTTGCGTGGTTCGATTGATGACCAATGATGAATTAATCAAAGTTGGTGGCAAAGTTTTCAACCCGTTGCCGGGCTCCCAGATGGGAGCGAAAGGCTATCTCGGTGCCCGAATCCAACCCAATTCCCCCACCGACAATCCGGATGATATTCGCTGGCAAGTCTTTGATGCCTTTGCTTACGCCGTGGGCGATGTGTTGGTTGGTACCAATCCCGTTTCCAGCGAGACGGCGTCGGTGGTTTCCGTGCAGCAAACGTTGCAGGATTTGTTAGTAACATTCGAAGTCGACCATTTAATACCCCACTGCGTGTTATCTCATATCGATGTTCAAGCGGAAGCTGAGCAGTTAGTGCCAGGCTCGACCGAACTTTGGTTTCAAAGCATCGCGGGTAACGATCCCGCCAATGCGACGTTTGATGTCACGACCGAAAAGATGCTCGCACATGCCCGGGGCCGCGACGGTCGCTTCGGACTCTATTTCGAGACAGGACAAGGTGCCGACTTTACCAACGGTCATGGTCGCGGGCTGGACATGGTTATTCATGAGTCTCGTAAGTACGGATTTGCTCGCACGCTTGCCAAAGAAGTACCCAGAGCTGACGCGGGCGGTCTTTCTTGGGTTCATCTTAACGACGTGGCTGGCTTTATAGGCCCGGAAGTGTTTCGGTCGCGCGAACAACTGGTTCGTTGCTGCCTGGAAGATATCGTGATGGGCAAGCTACATGGTTTAATGATCGGTTTAGATATCTGCTCGACTTTGCACATGGATGTCACGCTCGATGACCTTGGGTGGTGTATCGATCAAGTCATGCCTGCCAATCCAGGCTATCTGATGGCGTTACCCACGCGTATCGATCCAATGCTCGGCTATCTGACAACATCGTTTCAGGACCACGTTCACATTCGCGAGAAATTTGGGTATCGGGTTAATGATCCGATGTGGAGCTTTTTTCAATCGATCGGAATCATTAATGCGGATGGTAAACCAACCGAACACTTTGGAGACCCCGCTTGGGTTTACTTGCAATACTGTCGTCGACGAAACGATTGGCGTGACGATTCTGCCATACGGGCCGAAGCGGATGTTAAGATGGCTGAAGTTCGGTCACGCGGCGTCTTTCTTGCCAGCGGGTTTGGAAACACTCCCGCAGAACTGGAACCGACGTTGGCAGCCCAGGTCCAACTCATCTACGTGGACGCCAAACGCTGCATTTGGGAGGAGCTGCCGACAGATTTTGGGCGCGATACAAAAGCTGTCCTGTCTTTGGCAACTCAAGCGATCGATCGAGAAGATTATATTCTTCATCCGCTGTCCGGAGAACACCTTTCAAAAACCGCTCAAACAAAATTAACGCTCGATCGCGAATCGATTGTGGGCGAGCATGACGATTGTTTGATTGTGGTATCCGATGGCCTGAACGCATTGGCGGTGACGGACGAGGGGCAACTCGATAGTCTGCTGACCGCACTTCGCGATACACTTGAATCGGATGGAGTTCGAATCGCCGCCGGTCATTTGTTGATCCGCAACGGTCGGGTACGTGCTGGCTATCGAATAGGAGAAATCCTGTTTGGTGGACGATCGGGTTGGCGAACGCTGCTGCATGTCATCGGCGAGCGACCGGGGAGCGGCCATCACACGTTATCGATCTATATGACAACGGCGGACGGAACGACCTGGGAAATCCCCGGTAAAGTCGACCACAACATTACCAAAGTCGTCTCCGGAATCGCCTTTACCGCACTCCCCTCGACCGATGCCGCACAAGCGACCTCACGAATACTCAAGTCGATTTTGCCAACTAAGTCATAGCGGTTTTCGCGAACTGGTCCATGGACTAGCGTGATGTAATTCGACACTCTCACCTAGTATCTCTACGCACGTAAAGACGAGGCGGAAGAGATTGAGCAACGTCACTACTGGGGATTGGTCGCGTTCTTCAATCGGTCCAAAAATATTGAGACATCGGCCGGGCCGAGACTTGCCGAATCACGTGTCTATCAACTGGAATCGTCGTCCAACGCGTTCAGTGATCCGCAGTGGTTTGCGGTTGCTCAGTCAAAACCGTTAACTGCGGAAGTCTTGCATCAGCGAATTGATGCCAACAAGCGTTTCTTAAGTAACTCCTGAACGAGGAAAAGGGGTCAGGACCAATAGTGTTCGGCACGGTATTTGACCTGTTAGCAGTTTACACTTCGCAGCGAAATTCGGGAAACATTTGTGTGCGCTATTGCGCGCCTTCCTTGAAGTTGCCAGGCTTCGCGCATGGAGGAAGAT
>Ga0335398_10009563_pt1 | contig 11177 bp, 10 predicted proteins | sample BON03_FD_205742 | JGI IMG/M metagenome (GOLD analysis project Ga0335398, IMG submission 205742) | Freshwater microbial communities from Lake Bonney liftoff mats and glacier meltwater in Antarctica - BON-03 (spades assembly) (version 2) | ecosystem: Environmental > Aquatic > Freshwater > Ice >...
AAAGAATTCTCCAGTTGCCGCTGGCTGAAATCCCCAGTTCTCGCGAACTGGATCGAAAAAAAAAGACTTTCCAAAAGGTACGCTTGACCTAAAATGGGCCTAAACTAAACGTTCTGATTCGTGACAACATCTCGTTCGTGGGCGTTGCTCACTTGACGCGCGGCGGTAGATCTTGTTCGTGGGCGCTTTATTACATGTATCTTCTTGTCTGTGCCCTCCCCCCTAGAGTTATAAGGTGTGGGGTGGCAATAATTAGTAGGCTCTATGAAATACTAGGTTTCTGTTGTGAATGTGCCTTGTATAAATAGGGTTATTTCCCAAGAAATTGAGCTCCTTACAATACTATGATGACCGCCCTGTAGACTATTATGCGTTGGTTATGCACAACTGAGACACGAAGAAGCACAAGTTGATAAATTTCTTTGGTTTTATTCAATGTCTCATCGAGTCGTGATTTTTAGACGTAAACAAAGAACCAAAAAAAGGATCTCAAGGCACAAGTTGAGTTTAAATCAGCAGGAAGCGAAGTCACGCAAATGTGAGTGAGGTGTATTGGTGTGTACGTGTGTGCGCGCGTGCGTATGCATGTGCGTGTGCGTGTGCGTGTGCGTGTGCATTGTGTGTGCGTGTGCAAAGCCAGAAGAAGAAAACTCCACAATTCAGCGAAGCAAGAAAGAAGCAAGCCCGCAAGGGGACGCTCTGTAGGCTCCCAAACTACAGTAGGGTTCCGGGAAGTAGAAACTGGCAAGTAGAAACTGAAGACTGGAATTTGGCCAGTTTCTTGCACTATTTTTAGAAACCTGCTGGCAGGCATTTGGGGCAGTTTCTTAAGATTTATAGAAACTGGGTGTAGAAACTGGCTGGCTGCCTGCCGCGAGCCAGCCCTAACACAAAAGGTCTCTCTCCGACTGAAGCCCTAATGTGTACAGTGGGGTGTCACGGTCACGGTCACAGTTTCTAGGGGTTTGTAGAAACTCGCTGGCTGGGGTGGCAGTTTCTTAATGGTTTATAGAAACAACACTGGCAGGCTGGGTTTCTGACTTCATCAGTGTGTGCTTAGAAACACGCTGGCTTGGTCAAAAACCGTGGTTTCTACTTCCCGGAACCCTACTGTACGTTGCACTGCGTTTAGTGTCTGCGAGTGTGAGGTGCATTCCCCGACCATGTCGACTATTCTGTGGATCAGTGACCTCCTCTATCTTGTAGGGTAGAGTGTCTCGTCAAGTGTCAAACTCAGGTCGGTAGAGTCGAGTGTCAAAACAGTTTTTCATCATAGCTTGTGCTTTTTCACAGCCCGCGATTGAACAGGAATGCTCACATTTGACCATAATTGTGCAACACATGTTAAGAAATAAATTTACACGCGAGAGTAGATTCTTCTGCATGAATGTACGATTTTCAGTGTGAATGCACAGACACACACATACAGATGTGCGCGAAAACACTTGAAACCAAAGCAGCCGAAAGGAGGCTAGAAATGACAGGAAGGTCCTACACATGCAAAAAGCGCCGACAGAACGCAGAAGGGGAGGGAAAGCAAGGAAGAGAACAAAGCAAGAGAACTATCAAATCGTCCTCAAATTTTATAGATAATCGCTTAACGTCCGGTTTGAATAGGTAATATGTTTTGAATGGGTATTACATGTCTGTCAGGCTGGCCGATTTTTTTCCTACTTCGGTGTTGTGCTCTTCATTTTGTACGTCGTTTTGCTCTTCATTTTTGAAAACCAAGGTTCCAATCCTGTGAGATTTGAGATTGGACTCAATATCTTTGTTCATGTTCTCCATTTCTTGGATTGAGAAGTGAGGCACAATGCCATGTAGGTCTTCGTCCACATCATTGTGCGCATCTCCAGATACCTCAAAATGCATTTGCTGTGCTTCGATCTTTGCTTTGCGCATCAAAAATTTCCATGCGAGACCCACGCTGAGAGCAATAGCCACGACGCAACTCACGACGATGATGATGATGATCTCAGTCTTTATTCCGGGCCATGTTCCTGCACCCGACGGGTGCACGGCAGCGACCAAAGCCTTGTTTGGCAGAATAGTTTTCAAGTGACCATTGGCCATTGCTGAGGTAGATACTTGTGCGTCGATCAGCTTTTTCATTGCCGTCGCCGTTGATGCATTTGCAGCAACTACAAAGTCCAGCACCACCTCCTTGCCTTGGTATGTCGACACCACGTCCTTTTCCGACACCTGAGCATCATTTCGCAAATCATTTCGTGTGTATACAATCATGCACTATCAGAAATTGCAAAATTGAGAAATCAGGGATACAAATCTTGGTAAGCCTAGATATGGGTCAAAAACTGTATACACGCACAATGATTATGGCTAATAGCCTTGACAGTCATCTCTGTTTTGTTGTTGGCGAAAGACTGCACATCAATTCAAAAATGAAATGGAAAAGCACCAGACACAAGAAAGGCGCGCTGAGAAATTGCGCGCACAATACAATACAAACACACCATGAGGGAGACTTGGCTGACATCGTCGGAGGAAGAGTTAACAAAAGTCAAGGCTGCAATCCTTAGTCGCAGGGCCCTCTGGATCTCTTCAGTAAAAGAGTCTTTTTTGACCCCGGTTGTGATGATGCTGAGGCTGACATCTTCGCGCTTGCCCGTTGGACCCCATGCCAACCACCGATCGGGATTCGTCTTTAACATGATACATATAAAACTTGAATCCGGTTTGCTCGTATCGATTGTCTTGCAGCCTTTTGGGCTGTCGTATGAAATGCACGGTTCGGTGGCCCTTGCATCTGGGTTCCAAGTATCTCCGTTGTGGTGCACAAGATGCTTGTCTGCGAATGGAGAGTATAGAATGCACGAAGAGGAGGAGTGTGCATAGCCGACGCACGAACCTGATGGATCATCCAGACACGCCTGTGCGCAACCTTCTTGCAAGCCAACCGACATGCCGTTCGAAGCAGTGCATGTCGAACCTGGCAATTTGCCCCTTAACCCTGGGCACCACTTGCTGTTGAGTGGCTTCAGACCATTGCCCTGCACACGACACTCTCCAATCATTCCCTTCTCGTTTGCTTTCCCGACAGCGTCGCCCCAGGATCGTAGCTCTCTTTCCCATCCTGCAAGATTGAGGATTGGGTCGTGCGGTTCAGAAAATGAAGGATTCTTGGCGGGCGGTGCCACAAATGCACACGAACTCCCGCAGTCGTTGGCGGTGGCCTCGGCGTTGAATTTCTCTACGCACTCAAGGTTTTCGCGCCCAATGCAAGATGGTGGTTTTCCTGGCTCTTTTTCCGTACTTGGCGTTCTTTCGCTGAAGACGCAACTTGAAGGACATTCGATCTTTGTTTGTTTGTCTGCGATCGAACAAACAGCATCATATGGGGTTAAGCACCATGTCAGAATAAATCAGTTTCTTTAAATAAGTGACATATGACCAGCAATGGAACAAGCAACATCGGCAGGTCCCTCGAGCATTAGATTAGGATCATTATGACCCACAATCATCACAACAAGTTTTTTTCTAGGTCGAGGGTTTCATGTACATTACCATCAAACTCTGTTTGGCACCAGTGCTCTGCATGATCTCTTTCTGTCTCTGACGTTGACTTGCACTGTGCAACACCGTCGTACGGGTACTTGTCATAGCAATAGGCGCCTGCAGCTCCATCCACCGTGTGAACATGCCAGGTGATGTGATATTCAGACGTCCAACCGTTGCCTGGGGAGGACCACGTGGCTGCAGTCCACGTACCTGGTGATGATGAGATATTTGTCGCAGGAATGATTAACCCAATTAGATTATTGACCAAATAGTGTGTAAATTCGTGTGCAAGCAAACGAGGTCAAATGTGTATTAGCAGACCCAGCCTCAAGCTGGATCTCAGGAAGGGAGGCAACACCTGGTGTCCACACAGCGCCCATCGTGGTCGCGCAAAAATTTTCAGTCTCAGTCCAGCCTGGACCACTGCTTGGGAGGATAGAACATGAGCCACAGCCGGACCGTGTCGTTTTGCCAGCGATGGAGCATGTCCCGCACTCGTCCAGGTGGGTCTTGTCAGCGCGCGAGCACGATCCGCTCATTCCCTCCCCATGGACAGCGCAATTCTCTGAAACCGGACTGTACGTGTAGCCAACGCAACTCGACAAGCGGTCGCATTCTGCGGAACACTCGACCTGTGTGCCCAGCTTTTTGATCTTTGCGTGGACCTTGTCCGCACTGCCGCCGTTTCCTCGGCAGTTTCCGGAGCGTCCGTCGTCGTTGAGCACCAAGGTGTAGAGGTCGGCGGCAGCAATAGATACAGCGCACACGAGCAGAAGCGCAGCGCGGGTCGCAAGCAGCACCATTGCGCCGTGATTCCAAGCAAACATACAAGAAAACTCAGAGAGATTCCATGATCTACGTAGATTTTTTTTGTGAAATGGACCCTATTTTTTTGGTGTGTTCCCTTGAAGGGTCCACAACACGATCAACAAAGATCAAGTCCGCGTTAGAACATGTTTTCGAGGTCGAAGAGCACCAATTGGTCACCACTGTCACGAATAGACGCTTTTCCCAGTAAAGGCAATTTTCGTATAATTGAATTCTCCGGAAACTCCGTTTTCTGATTTTTTATGGCAAACGTGTGAATTGGAACAAAATAACGAAACCATCATGCTGCCGGCCATGCGCAGCGCCGCGGTGGGGGGCATTCTGCTCCTATCGCTCTGCTGTAGCAGCCTAGTGTCTGCTGAAGAGTCCGACGGCACCACCAAAGTCTCTGTCTGCATTGCTGGCTATACGACCAAGCACGATGTGACAGAGCACTCCGTCATCGACAAGGACATCCGGGACATCGAGACCGAAATGAAGAAGGACAGTGCTCCTGGCTTCGCCGAGGCGCTCAGGATCTACAATGACGGTCAAAATTCGAGGACAATCGACAAGGCGCGCACACTCGCGGAGTTTTGGCCTGGTGCCCACAAAAACTCTCTGGGCCTGACCTCCATAGACGAGCCCTTTCTCAAGATGTTTGACAAGTATGAAGCAGACAAAGACTTTAGTCCGCATGAAGGTGCAGTGGCGGCATTGAAGGGTTTGGACGACGCAAAGCAGGGCAACTATGCATCGGACAACCTCGTGAAGGACTGGGATTTCCGCGACCAAGTAGCCAAGAAGAACATCAAATTTCAGATTGTCATGGTCTACGCGCTGCACGAGCTAGAGATCGCCATCGAAGCCTATGATGCAAGCAAGGGCAAGGACGTCGCCCAGCGCTACCTCGATGTGTGGTGGGCATTCTACGCCGGCAGCCTGGAGATGGGCAACGGGGAAAAGGGCTATGGGCCATACGTCCTGGCCGAGAGGCGCGCAAAGTTTTTCGGAACTGAGACTGCCACCACGAGCAACGGAGGAGTTTCCAAGGTCAACGATATCCTACTGAGGGCGACCATTGAAATCTCACGTCTCATGAACTCAGCGAGCAACACAGCCGCCATGCGAAACATCATGAAGTGCGTGCGGGCCCAGCTCAAGGTGCCGCTGATCCAGGGCTGCGTCATGTATGGTAGGAAACTCTCATCAAATGTACTTTGGTGTTCCATCAAATACTTGCGTGTTTGTCACGCCTGATTGATTCAATGTATGTACCGTGTAGTGTACGTGCCAAATAGAATTCATCTGACAGCCCGTCCATATCGCAGCATACAAGGCAGACCCTACCACCAATTACGAGCCTGGTGAGTCATTCATAACGGCAGATGGCTACAATTCCGAAGCTGCACGTAAGGGTGAGTTATGGTCGTTTTGCTCGGGCGTTCTTCCCTTTCTCCATGATGTGGATACGACTGCTGCAGAGACACTTCTCACCCAGGTGAGTATCAAGACTTTGTCCACAGCCAACACCGCAAACTGGAACGCCATCAAGGCCGTTTTCACAGCAACGAATCTCAACAAGATGGGCGTAAAGTGTGCTGATGTCGGTGGCTTCGTCAACCAAGACGCTAAAAAGACCTCTGCAACCACACTCAACGCTGACTCCCCCGTGTGTAATGACGACGCGGCAGCAACAGCACCGTCGGATGCTGATTCTGCCCAGTGCACTGGCGATTGGATGACTAAGATGCCCCCCGCTTGCACTGTGATTTCTGGTGGTGTCCCTCGTCCCGGGGCTGGTGATGCTGCTGGTGATGCTGCTGGTGAAACCTCTGCCGCAGTTGGACGCCCCGCCGCTACTCTACCGGCCATGCTCGCAGGCCTCATCATCGCTGGGCTCTTCGCTCGCTAAACAGTCCTTTTCTGTTTTCTATGGGTATGCCGGAGTAGGCATTCTTGTATAATGTAGTGGTATGGAAGTAGGACGATGCAGAATAAAAGTAATTATTCGACTGAAGTGTTTTTCTAATGAACAGACAATAAAAGCACACTATCGCAATAATGACATCTCTTTGTATCAACACTCTCACAACCGACACCGTGCCTTTCACATGTACGTACAGTCAATCCCACTTGGGATGACATTTCCGAAAGCTCAAGGCTCGAACATCTCTTTTCACTGAAACGTGTCAAAAGAGATGTTTGAGCTTTCAGCTTTGCAAACAGCATTCAAAAATGTCACCCCAAGTGGGACAAGCTGTATTTGTCTCAAAGCAAGTCTGCATCGTAACGACTCAATTCTTTCAAACATTTTGTGTGTAGGGCGAACCGTTTGAGGAAATTCAGGACAGGACCTTCAAATTCTCATCTGCGTCATGTATAGTATGAGACTGCCCCAAAGTCTGCTCGCACGTTTGTCAAGTATACTTTTTCAATGTATACAATTCTTTTTGTGTCGTCAACACGTTGTGAACGTGTAGAATCCATTTGACAGGACAGTTTATATTGCAGGTAATAAGGCACACAAAACCACTGAATACAAGACTGTCTTGTCTGCTGCGGTGGTTGGCTACCATGGCGAATTCGCGCGGAAGGGCGAGCTGTGTTCGTAACAATGGTTTTGCTCGTACATTCTTCCCTTTCTCCATGGTGTAGATCCGGCTGCTGCAGAGAAACTTTTCGCCCAGGTCAATATGAACACTTTGGACCAAGAAAAACATGGTAACACTGCAAAATGGGAAAGTGTCAAGGTCGTTTCAAGTTTGACGGCAACTAATCTGAACAACATGGGGGTAAAGTATTCTGACGTCGGAGGCTTTGTCGACAAAAATGAAGCCATGACGTCCGTGACTTTCCCAGTTGTACAGACACGGTAGAAGCAGCACCTTCTAATACTGATACTGCCCACTGGCGATTTGACGACTAAGCAAGTCGCCACCATGGAAGGCATGAACCCTGCAGCTGCTGCGAAAATTGCGGCGGCTGGAACCTCTGCTGGGTGCCCCACCGCTACCTTGTCGGCTATACTCGCAGACGTCATCATCACTGAGCTCTTCGCTCGCTGAGCAGGAATATCTCTTGCATGCCTTGGATAGACATTCTTAGGATGGGTTGAAATGGTATAAAGTTAGAGCGATAGTAGAAAAACAAAAGTGACAGTTCGCGTCGGGTCTTTTCCATTTGAATCTATTATAAAAACGAAATACTGCAAGAACGAAAAGGTGTATGCCACCACACTCCAACAACCCACACCGTCCCTTTCACACGTACGTACGCAACCACCCAGCAAATCTACATCCTAGTAACTCAATCTGTTCGAGCATTTTGCGTGAGAGAGCGAATCTGTATCCGTCTCGACGGTACACTAGACACGGCCTACTACGGCCTGACCATTGCTGATGTGACGAAAATGTCATTCGCATGGAGACAGCTTTGAAACGTGACTAGTTCGCTTTATACATAAAACACCTTCATGAAAGAAAGTACTAGTTACGACTTTCACGGGCCCATTTTATATGGTTTGCTTTTTCATTGAAGAGCACCTGTCGGTGATACACAAATCCCACGTTCTTCTTGTCTCGTGCCTTGCGAATCTTACGGTTCTGTTGAGCGCAAACTCAATTTGTTTGTGCATTTTGCATGAAAGCACAATTTGTTCAAGCATGTTGCGAGCGTGTATCCAAAGACACACATGATCTTCGAATTCTTACCCATTATTTCAGTTACAACGTTCGACTGGTGTGACTCCTTGTCCTTGTCTGTAATGAAGGGTGCTAGGTCTCAAACTTGATACAAAACAGACTAGAACCTCATCTTCGAGCAGATAAAATGATGAAGAAAAGCCAACGCGTGTTTGTTGCAATTATTGAGTTGTTCCTGATGTAATGACCGAATATGAATTTACACGTCGAAGCTTTTTGTGTACAGACCCAATAATTTTTACGTGTGTGAGCATGTGCTCGCACAAGCGCGTGTGTGTGTGTATATATATGTACATGGGATTGGGCCTGGAACGGGTTCTTACTCCCGCGACAGTACAAGTGTCGGAAATGAAACAAGTAACAAAAAACATGACCTGTGTAGTGCTGATGTATGCGAATTGATCAGTAGATGGATATATTGTACGTGGATACTATATACAGATATGTGGGTGTGTAGGTTTGAGCGAAGGTAGATATAGCAATGATTGCTTCCAGACGAGCGTGACTGCCAATGAGCATCAAATTTGTTTGTTTTGTTGAACAGTACCAAAACACTTTGTCTTGATGTCATGGTTTTGTTTCTGTACACGACATTTCAGAGCTTATTTACGAAACTCTTCAACGTCGTCACTGTTGTACCGAAGCGTATTCTGAAGATAGAGAATGAGAGAGGTAGGATGTATATCTGCGAATACATCCGTCATGACCCCTCATCTTCCTTTCTCTCTCTGTCTTTCTCTCTCTTTCTTGCTCTTGCTGTCGCATGCTTTTTCGCTCTCTTGCGGGCTCTCGCTTTCTTGCGCGCTCTCGCTCACTTTGATCGTAAATCAGTGAATACATCCGTGATTACTTATCATACTTGAATAATACGCTCTCTTGTCCCCACGTGTGCACATCAACCCCGTTCAATTTGGACCCTTAAACCAAGCATGTCGATTTTAAACACGTTTGCTAACCCTGAAAACACGTGGCTAGTAGGTGGGGCTCAAGTTTGTCGAGAAATTTCCCTATTCCATGAACCTTAAATGACATCCATTCCGTAGCGTGCCATGAACCACACAATGCCTCAATTCGAATGTCACTTTCGGCAAAAAAAAGAAAGCAAGAAAGCAAATTAGAGCTGATTGTAGGGCTCTTTTGCGGAAAATGACATACGAAAATGTGTCATTTTACGGGTCTGCACCACCCTGTAGTGCAGCCTATCCCACTTGGAATGTCCTTGAATGCAAAGCGTAAAGCGGAAACTCGTAGGTCTTTTTTGACAAAAGAGAATTGAACAGTAATTTGCCAAGAGAATGACGGTCGTCCACTGTGAACTTTCGAAATCGCTTTGGAAAATGACATAGCAGGTGGGACAGGCTGTAGTAATAAGGACCTTACATATGTGCACCTTTCAAGTTTTTCTGTGCGTGCGTGTGCCAGTATGCACATGTTGGTGTGTGTGAGTGTGTGTGCATGCGTCAGTGTGTGTATATGTTGCGTATGCGCGTGCACCCATACACACAGGCACACACACACACAGACAAACAAACAAACCAACACATGCGATTAGTAACATTGTCACTCAAACGTGAGAAGAGAGCTAGCGCAGCAGCAAGCAGTGCTACATGGCTGCTAGCCTTCAGCAGCAGCTAGCGCTCTGACAGTCCCCTCTGAAAGTTGCACATTGGCAGTTCCCACTGAAAATGCACTGAAAATGCTACCATGGAACCCTCGAAATCCATCAAATGGAGAAAGTCACAATCCCCAATATCTCACGATACAGATGTAAATTTTTTTTTGCTCCGATTTGAATCTGTACCAAAGAATCTGAAATTTTCGATATGGTGGATTCTAAGAATGTAGCATTTTTTCAGTGGAATCTGTCTCGTGCCCTTCAGTAGCAGCCAGTGCTATGGGGTGGCTTCGATTAGTAGGCTCCTTGAAATTATAGGTCTCAATTGTAAAAGAGCCCTATGAAAGAGACTATATTCTGCAAAAGAGACCTATAATTTTAAGAAGCCTACTAATCGTAACCACCCCATAGTCGCACTTGCGTTAGCCTATAGAATGCCGCATCTTTATGTGTCATTTTCCACAAAAGAGCCCTACAAATAGTGGCTGATTGCCGGAAGTGACCTACAAATCATAGCATCCTACGGGTGTTCGCACCTGCACTGGCCCCAGTGCAAGTTTGCGCTATATACATGTACATGCTTTTGTTTGGGCATCTTACGATGGCTACTTTGCACGAGCACTTGCGCACTGTGTGCTAGCTCTTGAACTAGCCCCCTTCTCACCCCCAAGTGACGAAATCACAAATGATGTCTTGTGATGTCTTGTGTGTAAATCTCGACTAGCGCAGCTACCACTGGAGCAGCACTAGATACACACATAGACGGTCTACGATTAGTAGGATGATTAAAAATATATATCTCTTTGCAGAATATAGGTTATGCACTAGATACACACACACACGTAGACGCAGATGTGCTACTTGCACTATGGCGTGGCTACGATGAGTAGGATGCTTAAAAATATAGGTCTCTTTTGCAAAAGAGACCTACAAAAGAGACCTATATTCTGCAAAGAGACATATATTTTTAAGCATCCTACTAATCGTAGCCACCCCATAGCGCAATTATGTGTGTGCGCATGTGTCGCAGTGCTAGTACTGCGACACATGCGCGCACACATAAACACACATCATTGGTGAAATCGTCGCTAGGGGGTGAGAACACACATCATTGGTGAAATCGTCGCTAGGGGGTGAGAAGGGGACTAGCACAAGTGCAACTAGCACTAGAGCAAAGGCAACTACAGATGGTAGCTCTCTTCTCCACCCCACGTGATGATATCACTCGTGGAAACATACTGTTGCAGCTCACTTTTAGAGACCTACTGTTGCAGCTGCCAGTATGTGTAGCCCCCATCTCACTTGTCGCACCCTTGGGGGCTAGCACAGGTGCGACTAGCACTGGCAGCAGCAGCAGCAGCAGCAGCAGCAGAAAGAAACAGCAGCACTCCACAACCAACCCTTGCACTAGGTTGAGCGGCCTGGTTCAACTTGGTGATAAATACCTGTGTGGTGTGTGTGTGTGAGGGAGCGCGCAGAGAAATCAAGCGAGAGGGGGAGAATTAGGGATAGAGCGCTGAAGAGATAGAGCA
>Ga0335398_10009574_pt1:0-10000 | contig 11171 bp, 7 predicted proteins | sample BON03_FD_205742 | JGI IMG/M metagenome (GOLD analysis project Ga0335398, IMG submission 205742) | Freshwater microbial communities from Lake Bonney liftoff mats and glacier meltwater in Antarctica - BON-03 (spades assembly) (version 2) | ecosystem: Environmental > Aquatic > Freshwater >...
ATCCAGTTTGTGCTTCTCTACTCCCACTGTACCATGAGGACTAAACAGAGGGTGCTTATCTTGCGTGGAGTGCACCGCGTGCTCTTGCGTGCCCGCTGCTGCTTGCCTGGCAGACGCACCCACTTGTTTCTTGACAAGAGAGGCAGATGTGCGAAGGAGCCCTCTTGGGGCGCACCGCTCATTCATTTCTTGATCCATTGTCTCGTCATGTGTTTTCTCTAGCACCACTGTGGGCGAGGGGGCGAGCGCATGCTCCGAGTCTTTCGATTTGGTGTGCATGTGCTCGGAGAGGTGCCCATGAAGTGCATGCTTCGGATGCGACTTCGAATGCTCAACCATCGCATGCGACACCCTTATCTGTGCCTGCACTTGGCTGGGGCTGGCGGCAACATCAACACCAACATGCGCAGTGGGCCTTGCTGCATCAGCTTTACCAACTTTTAGACCGCCGCCATCGCCGGCGGCGACATCAGAGGCCTCAAGCACCCTCGCTCGTTGCGCACGAAGCTTAGCCTTGCTCTTCATCTCCTTCATCAAAGGATCAGACTCGTCATCAGCCCTCGAATCCTCCTCCCTAATTCCATTCGCTTGAGTACTTGTGCTTGCGGGAGCATCGATGACACTAAGATCACCAAGGTCTGTGTGCTCGCCCCATTCGCTAGCAACATCGTCAGCCCCACCCAGTACTAAGGCCATATTCTCAGCAAGGATGAGATGTTGTCGGTTGACAATACCAGCATGCCCCTCATCATATTCTTGATCATCACTGTCTTCAAACACATCCTTTTCTTCGACTAGAGTATTACTCAGCGCGCTCTCACCCGTTCCTGGCCGTTGGTCGCTAGTGTGTGCTAGCGTCTGCAAAGATTGACGCACGGCAGACGTAGACGCAGATGGATCGTCTCGTCTCGGACGAGCCTCTAGTGTGCTGCGTCGTGCAGTGCGCTGTGCAGCACGTACCTTTGTGCGATTTGTGGGATCGAGAGGTACACGCTCTCCTTCCTCATCTTCAGCTTCTTCTTTGGCATTATCATCATGCAGATGCAAGACACGCACACCAGGTGCCCACCTTGCCGCCCCGCCCTTGACTCGCGTGGCATCAGAATCATGAGACGCTACTTCTTGTACTTTGTCTGCACTTCTAGTGGCGCTAGAAGCCGCTGTATGGCGCGTGTGTGGGGGCAATTTGGCTAATGGCGGCGGGACAAGGCGTGAGTGTTGTTGTCTTGGGGTCTGGGCTGACTCAAGCGATCGCAACTCATGTGATCGCAACTCATGTGATCGCACTGAATCAAGCTCATCAGAGTCCTCTGTATGGAAAGAGACGTTGGAGACGGCAGTGCGAGGTGCGGCTGCCGCACACTGCAACTTCAGTTGAAGTGCCTGTAGCCCTTCTTTCTGCACCTGCCGCGCACGGCGCACATGAAGCAGCTGCTTGCGCTCATCACTCACCATGCCCACATCCTCATCCCCTATCTTGCCATATGCACTGGTCAACGCACGAGTGGCAGACGCCTGTTGAGGTGCACAGGCAGTGTCCTTGTCCACACTTGCGCCCTTTGCATGTGGAGAGGGGCAGACCGTGGAGCGGGGCAAGCCTCGCACGCCTATACCATCTTCATCTCTTCCAAGCACCTGTGTGTGCTCAGAATTGGCGACGGAGGTAGCAACAAGGCTGCGCGGCGTTTGTGCGTCATTCAGCCACCGATCTTGTTCACCTCCCTCATGGTACACGGTCTGGGAGACACCTGAGAAGCCCACCGGCGTGATTTCCGAGGGGACGTTGACAGGGCGCTGATGGCGTGGCGCTGGGCGCGCATGTCGCTTGCGCTCCATTTCACATTGATCCACTACCGCTGTGGCCATAGACATCATGGACATTGTTTCTGTCGTGTCGTCATCATAGCTTTCATCCATGTGTTGTTGGTCGTGCATGTCATCGGAGAAGTGACTCCTTTGTGAAGGCAGCGGCAGGTGCTCGGCCTCATCCAAATTCTGGAAAAACGACTTGAGCATGGGTGGCTCGGCGCCTGGAGCACTTGCTTCCACACGCTGCTGTGCAACGTGTGCCGCCATGCTGCCAAGGCGCGGCGTGGCATAGAGTTGCATGCGCGGTGTAGCTTGCTCATCTGCTTCTGCTACCGCTGCGTCAGCCTCGTGTTGCTCTGACAGCTCCAAGCCAGCAAGCACGTGCGCAACCTTGGCCTTGAGAACCCGAATCTCCTCCACTGTGTTCGGGTCTTGGTCGCCCGACTCCATTTGCAGCATTTTGGCTTTGACGCGTTGCATCAGCGCCTCAACATTAGCAATATCATGCGTACCACTCTTGCCTTTTCCTACAGTGGCTAGTGCATCATACTCAAGCTCAATGGCCGATTGGTCTGACTCTACAAGTCCTGAGGCAGCTGCACGAGATGGCGGAGCAAAGGCATCAAGCATGGCGTCTGCTTCCATAATGGCATCTTGCATGCTGGCATCTTGCATGTTTCCACCAAGTCTAGAAGCAGACACACCTCTCCAGCCTGCAGCGCCTGTGCCAATGCGCAGCGGTGCAGGCGGGAGTTTGACTGCAAGTTGCATGCGCGGTGTTCCCTCTTCACCCACCATGTTGATGTCACCAAGCATGCCTGTTGCTTCAGGAGTAGCCGCGGGGAGGAGCTCATCATCCGACCACACATTGTTGATGTCATCCTGGTGCTCAGGCAGCGCCGTCATCATACGAGGCGCAGGCTTGTCTGCATGTGTCAAGCTCTTGCTAGAACCAGCACCAACTTTGATGGACAATTGCATGTTGCCCTGCACTGAAGGAGTGGCCATGGGAGGTTTGACCATTCCCCTGGATGCAGCAGATGGAGCCACATCAATACTCGCATCTACCTCGTGCGATGCCGCGTGCTTTGCACTGGATTGCTGGGTAGACGCACAAGTAAGAGCAGAAGCAGCACACGCAGCAGAAGCAGCGACGCCACCATGTCCTGGGCCTTTGCCAAAAAACAAATTCTTGATTCTAGAGCCCCAGCCCGAGGACTTTGCGGCGTTGGCCGTTGCAGCAGACTGCGCGGATCGAGACTGCTGCACAATGCCCAGCCCTGTTGGTGCACCCGGCTGCAGCGCTTGCTCTGCCGGGTGCTGACGCTGATAGGCATCAGCATCATCTACATCTGCATCTTCACCTCTCTCCTCCTCCTCTTCCTCTTCAAGTTTGGCCTTGAGTCGGCTGAGCTCAAGAGCAAGACACCTCGCCTCATCTCCACCCAATTCACCTTGGCCAGCGTGGCGCTCGTGAGCTATGATGTGGTCCACGACAGCATCGTTGTCGTCTTGCGACCAGGCATCATCAGACGAACTCACTTCAAGGACCTTGCCATGTTTGGAATTCACATGTTGAGCATGGCGATGCACATCGAGTGCATGCCGTCCCGGGCATCCTTTCGCGCCATCTTCATCTCCTCTCACATTTGAATCTAAATGCTCGGCATCAACACGCTGGACATCATCATCGAGATTCTCGAGGCGGAGTCTTTGCAATTCTTCTTCAAGCTCACTAATCATGGCAGCAGCAGCAAGTGGCACATCACCCTCGCTAGTGGAAGGGTCCAATCCCAGCGCCTTCAACTCATTGACACGACGCTGCTGCCGATGTGAAGCGTCTTGCTCGTCCGTCATCTTGTTATTACTAGCAGCAGCACGCCGTTTGGCCTTTTCAAGTGCCGTACCAGTAGGTCGAAGGGGCGCATGCTGTCCTCCTGCCACCTTCGCGCTGGATTTTCCTCGTCGTTGCCACTGAAGATGCTGCATGTGCTGTTCGAACTCTTCGTCACGCCCTGCACCTGCCTCGTCCACGGCACTACTATTGCCCATTGCCAATCCACTCAACGCCACCGCGCCACCAGCCTGCACCTTGGCAACCGCATCGAGATACCTGCGGACTCCCCGCTCCTTGAGGCCGCCGAGCCAGGGGTCTGGCACAGCATCGATAGCATGCGATGTAGCTCGAGACGCTGCTGCTGTTTCTGCACCCTGCCTTGCTGACTCATCGCCACTCCCGCGTTGCCACCTCTGCACATTGCCCCCAATCGAGAGCAGAGACAAGACACAGACAAACAGACATACAGACAGATAGATAGACAGACAGGCAGGCAGACAGACAGACAGACAGACAGATAATTAGATAGACAGACAGACAGACAGATAGACAGACAGACAGACAGACCGACCGACAGACAGACAGACAGACAGAGCCACCACACGACACAGAAAATCAGAACTAGAGCTATTAAACCCCTCTCGGCAAGCAGATGATGCATCTTATGAGAAGTGGCGTACATCAACGCCAACGGTAACATGCAAGCCGCACAGAAAGAAGGAGAGAGAAGGGAGGGCACCTCGAGCTCACGGCGCTGGACCTCGGCAAGCTTGCGCAGTTCATCGTTCTGGCGCGCCAGTCTGTCCATGGCCTTGGCATCAATTGCATTGATTGCACCTTCTCCAATATGTTCTTCTGCTGCACCACCCTTAGTGCTGGGAGCCTTCACGTGACCCTGCGTGAAGCCATCCGCCTCCTCGCGCGGCCCCACCATCAGACGCTGTAGTGCCCTGCCTTCATCGTCAGAAATGAGCGTCTTGCCTGCCGCCCGCGCTCCTGCGGAGGCGGCAGCGGCAGTGGCGTGAGCTGCGGCGGCGGTGTGAGCGCGTGGGCTTTGCAATTGTTTGGCTTCGTCGACTACTGCAGGCTTGACTAGGGCATTGCGCTTCATCCGGGCACTTGCGCGCTCCACGCTCGCAAAGTCCAGGTCGAGATTGTTTGCCGTTACACCAGTGTCGCCATTGGCGCCGCGCCCCTTGGCGGGCTTGGGCAGGGTCGCGTCGACCAGCCCCTCAGCTGCTGACGAGCGTTTACCGAATATGTCCTGATGGTCGGAGCGGTTCATGGGCCGCTGAACCGCAGGCACCTCCTGCTTCATCCTACTTGCAGCATCTCCTCTCTCAATGCTGCCGTGCTGAGTCTGTCCATCCCCGTGCTCACCCACCGGCGACAAGGAGCGGCGGCGACGAGGCGAGGGATGAGACACTGCTGCCGCAGCACGGTCCCCTCCTTCCTTCCCTGATGAGTCTTGCTGCATCTCTCTCGCGGCAAGGCGCCTGCAGCGCGCATCTATGCGTGCCTGCCGCTGCGTCTCGGTCGCGCTGTAGACGGATGGGTCCGCGTGAGGATGTATGTGGATCAGGGAGTGCGAGGAAGAGACACAGAGAGAGACGGAAAGAGAAAAGGCGAAAGAAAGAGGGGGGGGGGAGGTGTGTGTATGCGGTCATGATTGTTTGCATGGGCGTAAAGACAGAGATAGCGCGGGCACGCTCACATTCACGAACAGAGAGGGAGACAGGGAGAGAGAGAACGCCAAAGAAAGACAGAGAATGCGGAGGTGGGGGAAAAACGAGAGACCGAGCAAAAGAGAGCAAGTGCGCGAGAAAGAGGAATAGCAAGAGCAAGGGGTGAAAGAGAGAAAGGGGGGGGGGTAGGGAGAAAGACAGAGAGCAAGAGAGAGAGCAAGAGCGAAAGAGAAGGCACTGGCAAAAGATAGAGAGCACGAGGGAGAGCCGGTGAGAGACGGCGAGGGGTGTTTGTGTAATCTGTACGTGTGTGTGTGCGATGGCGTGCGTATGTGTCTGTGCGGGGGGAAGAGAGTGCATGTTCCCGTGTATTGTATTTTTTTTGCGAGCAAGAGTTGCGCATGACTATTTTTACGTGTGTAAAAGGGTGTGCGTGTGCGTGAGAGAGAGATTGTTGATGTGTGTTTGTGTAATCTGTGTGTACAGGTCGGTGCGTCTGTGTAGAAGGGGGAGAGTGCGTGTGCACGTGTATGCAGTTTTGTATTCCGATATAGATTTGTGCATAACTGTTTGCATGTGCGTGCGTGTGCTTAGGGGTGTGCGTGAGTGTGTGTGCGTACGTGAAAGCGTGTCTTTGTGTGAGTGCAAGTGCAAGTGCGCGTGCGGCGTCTGCATGCGAGAGAGTGTGTGTGTGCGGACGCACGTGATTTAGTGTGGGTCTGTAAGTAGTTTTTGTGTGGGCGTTCATTGCTGGCAAAAGAGCGAGTGAACGTGTGTGTCCACGTGTGCGGGTTTGTGTGCGTGTGTGTGTGTGTGCGTGCAATAGAGTGCGTGTGGCTGTGTGTGAGAAAGAGACTGCACGTGTGCTTGGATCATGTTTATTTGTGTGCGTGTGTTCCGTTCGTGCGGTTGTGCGTGCGCAAGAGTGTTGCTCGTGCGTCATGATAATGTTTTTGCGTCACGACATACAGAGACACTTGTGAAACCACACACACCTGTCGCCCATTATGCAGCCGCACTAGGAGCGCTTCGATGTGAGTCACAGTCACTCGAATCACCGGACCTCATCGTTCAAAGTTTTTGTCTTTCCGCGGGATTTTTTTCGGAAAAAAATTCTGAGTCACTCGCTCTATTTATTTTGGGCAATTTTTTTGGTTTGTTCGTGGAGTGCACCGTCATCAAGTTACATCAGTTCGGCAGCGATCGGGAGCTTGGAGGTGAACGGACTGGTGGCAAAAACGTTTTAAGACGGCCCAGGTGGCCTAACAGTTTGACACCATGGCATGCGGTGCGTTCTGCGGCAGCAAGCAGATGCAGGACCTCTTTTTTGGTGAGTCAAACCAGGCCATGTTCAAGGCCGCGGCTGCTGGGCGCAGGGAGGCCGGCTGCCAGTGGTGCTTCGAACACGTGCAGGTACTGTTGCCTGACTTGGCCATACCTAATGTTTTTTCTCCTGCCCTTCCGTGGCGGCTTTACGACCCGCAACCATTCTGGATTTTCCTGATACCGTTTCGTGCGCAGATGTTCGTCGTGGGCAAGTCGCTGGTGTGGATCTGTGACAACTGCAAGGGCATGTGCGAAGCATGCGAAAAATGCACGCAGCCTGTGCGGCAAGCGTTAATCCGCAAGGACAATTTCAAAACATGCTCCATGTGCTTCCACAAAAACTGGAAAAAGATGGAAAAGGAAAAGACAGACCATGTCCAGGCGCAGCGCCCGCTCACGTTGCTCGAGAAGGATCTTGAAAAGGTATCGGAATTCCGTACTCTTGCAGCCAAGGGTGGTCTGCTCCGCCCGTTTCTCTTTCTCGTATCGCTTCCGCCAGTTGGCCGTCTGCAGATTGCAATCAATCTGGGCTGGACCTTTGTCGGCAGCGCCTTGTTTGGGGACTCTCATGCCGAGACGTGGGAAATTTTGAACAAGAAGGATGTTGGCCTGCGCGATCGCATGAGCCGCATGCGCGACTCCCTCTTCCGGCGCGAGGTGAACTGGCACTCTATCTTGCTGCCGCTTTGCGAGGAGCTTTGCGTTCCTGCCTATATGAATTGGTCCGAGGAGTTTGTGTCTCCCAAAATGACGTATGCCGAGGCCCTCACCGAATGCCACAAGGCGCAATCGTCCACTCTTAACGCGCTCGAGATCGAATTTGTTGACAAAATCGGCAAGCACCAGCGCGCTCGCTTCTCTTCCCTGCAGGCTTGCAGCCTGGCAGAACTTAAAAACTCAGAGCCAATGCGCAAGCTGCTAGCAATGCCGCAGCTGCAGGGCCAGGCGACCCAGCCCCTACTCTCGTATGCTATTGACTCTTCCTTTTTGATACTTGCACGGCGCGACGGCAGCGATGGCACAGGGCAGGTCGAGGCCGAGGACCTTGTGCAAGAGGTTGTTGCCTTCTTCGCTGGAGTCTGCGAGGTGTGTGCCCCTTTCTACATCCGCGTTCCCCTTCGTATCTCGGGTTGTGCCCTCTCTCTGCGTGTCTCCACTTGCACTCGCTCCTGAGCAGTGTGGCGCCGAAATTGAAGGCCTGAGGGGCTCCGCGCGCCAACAGGGACCCGAATCCCTTGGCGCTCGGCGCGCGAGTCGCACGCCATCCGTTTACCTTAGCGCAAAGAGGGGAAAATCAGGGTGACTATTCAGATTTTCCTGGCGCGACGGTAGCTGGATGGCGTGCGGCCGTTGTGACGCCTCGCCGCCGCGAGCCCGGTGATACCATCTGTGATGAGGGTCAGTACGACGTCCGATGGTGAGCAAAGAAAAGCGTCCAGGTTTATTCTGGTAGTGCAAGGACTATCAATGAAATCGTGACACATACAACAGTACTTTGGAATTGGTGGATTGTCAAAGGCTCGAGCTACCGTAGGCTGAGAGGAGACAATGCAAAAAAGGTGTGGGGTTGTTTCTGGAAAAGAAACTTGATTTTCCAGCAAACAACCACACATCTTTTTGTGTCAGTCCTTGGCCCTGCCACTGCATCGGGGCTAGTGTGTGTCATGTGTGACCGTGAGGTTTTTGTCGAGCCCTTGTTTTTTGGCATCAGTAGGTTCGCTTTTTTTCTCGACGTTATGGTTTCGAACGCCCAATTTGCCGCCGCAGCAAGATGCTGGAGCACCAGAAAAATACGCACAAACAGCCGATTTATTTTTCACACGTCTTGCGTCGGAGACTCCACACATGCAGCGGGTGGCACATACGATGGGAAGGAGGGAGACATAAAACAAGCACACAGATTCAGTGTACAAACTCAGTCCAAACGATTAGGCGCGGCCCCCAAAACCGGGCGAGGCTAAACAAAACCGGGCGTGGTCAAAACAATCGGACATGCTGTACCTTGTGTAAAGACTGCTGTTTAAATTCATTGAAATCAGTATGATGTACCGATCTGGAGATTCGTATGCTGTTGGCACAGGGAAGAGAATGGGACACAAACACACACACACACAACGGACACGGTGTACACGATGTTTTGCTAATACTTGTGTGTGTGCTTATGCAGGGCGAGTCTGAAGTTTTTGAGGACGTGGTGGGATTGGCAAGGAAAAAAATGGGGCGCGACGGCGTTGCTCACGAACGAGACTCGGCTCCTCCGGGCTCCATCCTGAATGCCAATATTTCTGGCTTCTGGCTCACAATGGATCTCCTCGACATTGACAACTCCACTCCCGCGGTCTGTACCCACTCGTATCTCTCTATGTGTGCGCCCACACACACATACTTACATGCACTTGCGTATTTTCCTTGCTCAAATGCACTTGCACGGGTGTCTTCACAAAAATGTGAGGATGTGGGTTTGAGAGACTTTGTGGTGGCTTTCGTTTATCGGTTGAGTGCCACACATTGAATGAGATACCATGGTGAGTTGCCGCACTATGCAAGTCCAGCGATAGCCACAGATTGCAGAAGAAATACCACACCAGGTAAGGCGAGTGATGAGGAAGAACAAGTTGGATCGGATGCCACTGACAGAGTGTCTATTTTGAGCAGGGCAAAATCTTGCCGGTAGTGCTGCAACTTTTGTTTCACAAGGGCCGCCTGGCTCTTCACGGCAAGAAGATCGAAAATTATATTCAGTCTGACTTCGATTGAGGCGGAGGAGTTCCCATTGATCTTTATGTAATCAAAAATGGTGGGCAGAGGCCTGTGCAGTGTGATGCAGGATGAATCTCACGCCCACTCTTTTGGCGTAGACTCTTTCGAGCGCCTCCTGCAAGCCTCAAGGTCCCCCTAAACTAGAAAACCATTAACTGTAGCGTGGGGTACCGCGCGCCGACGGAAATTTGTAAATATATTTTGAGTCGAGTCACGACAAATTTTGGCGTTTTGCCTATTGTTTTGAACAGCGATAATTCGTTCATGAAGATCTTGTGTCTCATGAATTGCCCCCCAAGACCTTCCTCTGTCTATCTTTCTTTCTTCTCTCACGAACCAACTCTCTGAGTTAGGTTGTGGTTTATTAACTGCACCATCTTTCCAAGCCACAAACTACCACGAACTCTTTGGAAAGTGTAGTTGGTTGAAGTTCACCTTGTATATAAACTGTGAGATTCACGTGAGGTGGGCTTGTCCGTTCAGTTTCTAATACACGCATCTTCATTGATCTGCATTTGCCTCGTCTGACGCATCTGCATTACGCCTGCCGTATTTCTCATGTGCGCTGCGTCAGTGTCTGAAC
>Ga0335398_10009577_pt1 | contig 11167 bp, 17 predicted proteins | sample BON03_FD_205742 | JGI IMG/M metagenome (GOLD analysis project Ga0335398, IMG submission 205742) | Freshwater microbial communities from Lake Bonney liftoff mats and glacier meltwater in Antarctica - BON-03 (spades assembly) (version 2) | ecosystem: Environmental > Aquatic > Freshwater > Ice >...
TTTGTATCCCTATTGGAAAGGCGTCTGAATTAATTGAAGACAACCCAATCTGGTTTACAACAAAATCATATGTCATCTCATTTCATGTGTTGTCCAATTGTCCTCATATGTTGTCTAATTGGTTATTCAACACCTGTATGGTGTGTATTTCAGGCGACATGTTGCCTAATTTTTAATAATATGTAGTCTAGCATGTGATCATATGTTCTGTAAAATGTGTAATATGTTGTTTAAGAGTTAATTATATGCTGTATAATTTTTGCATATGTTGTACAAATTATTGTCATATGTTGTATAAAATATTTCCATATGTTGCGACAACAAAATAAGTCATATGTTGTCTAAGAAATTCATATATGTTGTCTAATATTTTTCCATATATTGTGTAAATTTTTGTCATATGTTGTGTAAAATATTTCATATGTTGTGTAATTCTTAGACAGCATTTATGACATTTGTACAACATATAGGCGCACACGTAGGGATTCTATGCTGAAATATGTTGTCTGAGGCCTTACACAACAATTAAATGGAGTCTTGAGCAACATATCAATTGCGATAGATTTTTCCGATGATGATGACGCGGTGCCAATGCGGTGTTGCACAAGCATCATTCGATCATCCGCGTTGGTGCAGGCCTCATCCAGTTTGTCTCTGGGTCGCACTCGCGCTTGGCTACGGTTGTCACTTCATCAAGAATTCTATTTTCGCCATTTTTTCGCGCGAGTTTCCCTTTGTCTCAGCAGGAGCAGAGGCTGACCCATCAGTAGCTGGTGCTGTCTCAACAAATGCTGCCTTCAACCCAATTAGTGCAGCTGCTGCTCCCACAGGGACCAACACTGCAGCTCTAGCAGCAAATGCTGGCCCAGCTGCCTCAATTAACAACGCTGCAGCCCTTTCAAAAAGCCCTAGTGTCGGTGGCTATACAACGGGGACATTGGAAGCCATGATGCATGGCTTCGTCAAATGGGTTTTCATAGGGCAACAAGCATTGACGCACGCACAAGAGTGGCACACGGTGTTGGAATTGGCGCAACCAAAGCGTCAAGACGCTCACGATGCCCCCGCATGCCCCCTCTCAAAGTTCATCACTACAGAAGCGATCCAAGGGGGGGTGATTGCACTTAAGACTTCAAAGATCACTCGACAGCATGACAAAGTCAGTTTTTGTCAAGAAACAGCCTGTAGGCAGATTCTCTGGAGTGATGGCCCATGGACCGGCGGAGAAATTGAGCCCGCATTGGAAAACTATCACGAATCGGAAGGGTACAAGCCGACTGCAACATGTAAGGAATGTGAATTCAAGAAGCTGTGCGTTCTGCCGTCGCTCATGCCTACTGAGGTTCCGCACTCTCCCCCGTCCCCGCAGCCATTGTGGTGCTGCCTCAAATGTCCCTTGCCAGAAGGCTGCGTGGGTGTACAAAGACGGCGACCTGAGCCTACGATGACGAATTGGGGCAATGCGAGCAAGATTTGTGCCAAGTATCCCGCAGGACACAGCCGAGCACAATAGACAAGAGCTAGTTGCCTTCTGCCAAGGATGCTGGCACTTCGCACAGATTTTTGGCACAACAAAGAAACAATAGCAGCGCTGGAGCTGACGACCAAGCTCAAAATCGATGCATACAGAACCGCTAGTGGCACGCAGGGCAGGTTGCGTGATGCACTCGCCAGCCAAGAAATCGCAAAGTATGTTGAATACTGTCTAAAACCAGGCAAGGCGCCAGGCCCGGACAAGTGCCCCCGTGAACTGTTGAAGACGATGTCAGATGAGGAATTCTTGATCGTGCAAGCGTGGGTGAATGAAATATGGACTCTACCTGGGAAAACCATGACACCGCGTGCCAGAGTCTGTCCACCATGAATGGCACCATCTCTCAACCCCACAAAGGAGGCCACACCAACAAAACGTCTGATCAAAGACCGGTAGTGCTGTTCAACAGTGGGTACCAACTGCTTCATTACATCATCAACGGGCTGCTGAAAAGGATCGTGGAACACACAATTTTGTTAGAACTAGGGCAGGGCGGGGGCAAGCAGGGCCGAAGTGTCACTGATGATATCAACATGCAAAAATGCATGTTGTCACGCATGAAGCCCACAGACAAGGAAAGCGTGTCTATCGAGTCGACATCGACTTCAGAAACGCCTTCAATGCAATGTCGCAGGCAGCTCTCTTGCACGTGATGAACATGTTTCATATACAAGACGTTGACTTACTGGAGCAGATTTACGACAGCGCAACAGTCCGTCTGGCTCCAAACGACGCAGAAAGTGCAACAATCACGTTTGATACAGGTGTAGCGCAAGGAAGCATCACATCCCCGCAACTGTCAAGAATCAATATCTTTATCAACACTCTGTTGCGAATGCTCACAAACGTCTGGGCAGAATCAGAGTATCAGTCATAGTTTGCAGATTGGCAAGGACCAGGATGACAGCAGTCAAGACGACAACCACGGCTATCAAATTTAATAACATAGGTTTCATCGACGACATCTCGATTCTTGCTGAGACCCCAGATGGAATGCAAACTTTGCTAGACGTTCACAACATGGTGTGGCCTGGAGATCAACGTTCAAAAATCTTTCTTGCTCGTGATTGACAAGGATCGAAAGCGAAGGGAAAGCATGCCGGCACCAGATCTGAGGATAAATGGCGAACGTCTCAAAACGCTAGACATCAATGACGCGTGCCGGTACCTAGGCTACTCGGGCAGGGGAAATGGTGACATGAGCGCCACAAGAGAGGTAGTCCTTGAAAAAGCGAGAGTGGCACCTGATCTGATCAAAAGCCACCTGCTGACGCCAAAACTTTCTGCCAAACTCTTCGCCCAGAAAGGAATCAGCGCCTTCCGGTTCTCGGCAGCCCTCATCGAATGGTCGCAGAGTGAGTTGGAGGGTCTGCAAAAAATCTGGATACAGGCGTACAAAAACGCATGGCACGTACCATGGTCAACCACAAACTCTCTATACACCTTCCCAACTGCAAAGGGTGGCCATGAGTGCCCCATGCCGTCAGGAGTACTCACGCAGGCCTTGCTGCAGCACGTTGACCAATGCATGCTGCATGAAGATGTCGTGAAAAAAATCATGCTAGCGCAAATAACATGCACATTGACAGAGTGGCACTGTAACTAATTTATTGACTTGATTGACAAAATAGAGCTGTGGGATTGGAACGTAGCAAACAAAGACTTCTGGTCACTAATGGCAAAGTCGTTGCACCGTCAAAAAGTGTCAATCACATGGGCAGAAAAAATAGACCAAAAACTCGCGTCAAATGTTAGTAACTTCATCACAGTAGTAGATATTCAGCAAGTCGAAGTTTTCTTCCAGATCGAACTTCATGAACTTAGTATGTATTCGCGTGTTTGCGCGAATCGACCAGACAAAATTTGAATTATCACCGTATTCACCAATACTTATTGTGCCAATAAATCCTCCACCATATTGCGTGGTTACAGCGCTGTCTGGTTGGTTGTCGGTGAATGTTACAGATGCACCTTTGGACTCATGTACGTATCTACCAGCCGGCATCCTACAAAACAACCTACGTGCGGGGGACTCATTGAGAGAAATATTAAACAAATAGCAGACACCCGTTGCATACTGCATACAAATTGTCAACAACTCGATTCGGGATTCAAACATCAACGTGCGACCTGACATGCAATTGGACACAGGTATGTGGATATGAGCGATTGTGCGATTTGTTTGAAGTGGAAATCAACATTTACGTCTGCCTTCATAATCTGAACCAGAATCACGCATACATGGGGTTTTTTTACATTCTCGAAAGGTTAGCGAGTCTTGTTCGAATGAGATGTGTACCTCTTTGTATTTTTCATACTGGTTGTACGTTTTGATTTCTTCTTGACAAATGTAAATCAATTTGGGAGTCCAATGCACTGGAAACGCAATCTCGTTGATGTCAAATACCATCTTGTCAAGTCACGACCGCTTAGGTCCAGCATATATATCATATTTTCAAAGGTTGATGGGGAAGAAATTGTTTTCTCACCAAGCCTCATTTCATTTCTGTTCATTTGTGTGCAATCTTCGCCACGAAGACGAATCCCCTCATTTTGTTTGCCTACCTTGTTTCTCCCTTGACACAACACAGGAAGCTCATAAACAAGAAGTCCTGAGATACTTGAAATATATTCAGTCACTTTGAAGGCCATTGCCGCCAACGTTGGATCCAGAAAGGTAATCACACCAAGTCCAAAACCAAGTTCGCAAACCAGCGCCCCCAACCATCTCCACCACGACCTCCATCGTACCATTTTCCACTCATGTATTTTGTCCGAGACAACATTCTAAATTTGACTTGACTATATGAGGTCAATTCCCGTTGCATTAACAGCTCGTGTAAAATGCCTACGCAATGATTAGTGAAAGGTATGTTTATCAAACCTATACTAAGAAAACTTCTGACTCGTTACCATCACATGTTAGTTTACACAAATACATACACAGGCACACAGACACACACATATATATATATATATATATGCACACATGAGAGAGAGTTTATGATTATCAACTTAGAGTATATATAATATTTTTTTTTGAAATATAGCAAACCTTTTTGAATAGGGGCAAGCTTTAGTGTAGTGGACACCAAAGAAATCAGTTTTTGCTGTCCTTTGTATCGAAACAATGGTGTAGGCGGTTGTAATGATGTGTGTGAAGTAATCACCGGAAGCAGAAATGCGTCAATGGCGGCGAGGAATGGTTGCGGCGCATGCTTGCCGACGACTATGCTAGTAGAAACTCCAAAAAGGACTTCACGGATGATTATAATTATGTACGGAACTCTCTTCAAAAAAAGACATATGTAGTGACACTTGAGAAAAAAAATTCGGAGGTGACTGAAGGGTACGCAGACCCGAAAGTAAGAAAATCAACGATTTTTTTTTCAAGTTGTTTACTTGGGGTTTGCATGCTGGAAATCAAGTGTAATCTAAATGGGAACATTAAGGTGGCGTGTCTCGACTCACTTTGTGTATACCTGTTAGCATCGGGCTACGGAAGCACACTGATGACGTACATGAAACACATTTGCAACACGAAATGAAACTTTCTTACGGATCAAGATTTTTTCTACGCGAACTGAGGGTTTCATATAGATTGAAACTTTTTCTACGCGAACGGGGTTCTTCATATGAGACAAGATTTTTTCTCAGCGAACCGAGGGTTTTTTATAGATTGAGATTTTTCCTACGCGAACGGGTCTCTTCATATGAATCAAATTTTTTCCTTCGCGAACCAATGTTTTTCCGTGGATCAAGATTTTCCGCACGCGAACCGACCTCTCAAAACGGATCCAATATTTTGGACCTTTGAATTCTCTTGTGCTCGCTGCGACTGTGGATGTTAGCGACGTCGCACTGAATGGATTCATCACATACTTGAACGAATACGACAATGGAAACTTCATCACACTATCAGTATTCGATACACGACTATGCAATTCAAAGTTGAACAAAAACAATACACTGAGTTGCGCCGTTTCTTTATATAGCCAATTTATTCCCTAATTAGAACAAGTATCAATTCATATTTATATACACACAATCGGTAACTAATGTTTACTTCATTGTGTATGGCGAAAATTGGAGAATTAAAAAAATTGAACATGATGTTCTATTTTGGAATAATACTATAAGTAGACGGAAACTTACGTCACAATATGAATTCAGGAGTTTACAGACATGTTTGTTCTATATTATCACAAAGCTCTGAAAGATTATGAAAACTTTTGTGCTACGTAGAATGAACGAAATAATCTCGGATACAATATTATCAAAGGAGATATGACTGTTGAGAAAATAAACCAGTTGGAGCAAAAAGCAAGAATTTTTCAAGCTTGTCGTCTTGTGGATGTTGGCGTAGTATGATGAAGAAATATTTTTTATTATCGCACTTCATACACATACGCAAGAAACTCCGAATGTCGAATGTGAACAAGAGTATCCAAGCCTTCTCTTAACATGAGTATCCAAGCCTTCTCTTGAAAAAATGAGCTGGGCAACGGCAACGCGGTTTATCCGAAAGTGCACAGCACGAATTGAGAGGATTGGGGGATCGCGTGTAGACACTGAGCCAACTGCGTGGGGCCTTGATGCACAAGTCTGAAATCTGTTGTGGACAGGTGAAAAGCCTATGAAGAAAGGCATACCAATCTTAAAAAAGGCAGGGTTCGAAAGCGTCGAAGATCTACCAAGGACAGCCGTAGGCTATAGTTTAAAAGCATATCAGAATCTGCCACCACAGCTCAGGTTGTCTGCAAGATTGAATGTTGAGCAAAGAGTTCGGTTGCGTGTACCCAATGCGCAAGGACTCCACCGCACCACCCAATGTCTTATGCAGGAGTACCTAATCTAGTTGATTGGAAAGGCCTCGAGCTACCATCGACAGAGACAAGGTGCACAGCGATTGTCAAGAAATTCGAGCGCTCCCCAACGGTGTTGGCAGAGTGGATTGAACTGAATGAAACTCGCGCGAAGTTCTCAGCTGAGAGCGGCAAGGAGACGTCAGACGACAAGGGGGTTCGATGATATGACATCAAAAGCCGAACGCAAGCGGAAATCAGATGCAAGCCCAGCGGAGTTTTGCCGCAGAAGCTTGGCTGGAGGTAACGTGTGGGATTCTCTCGCTGGCTTGCTAAAGATCATGAAGCTGCGGGTAGGTGCAGACACTGTAAAAGACGTCAGGGAAATAGTGCAACGCCTCTTTACAAATATCGTAAAACCTGCACGTAGTAAGCGAGATAGCTGACAGGCAAAGACGCATGTCGACCATCTGCTGTTTCAGCTCGTCGACAACATGCATTCGATGTGGGACGCGGACTCTTTTCTGGATCGAGCCCAAGAATTGGTAAAGAAGGCAATCAATGAGCATGCATAATACAATACTGCAGAGCTTGACAGGAGTCGCCCAGTCAAAAAAGGAGCGGTGACCAGAAGACAACTCAGTGAACAGGTAGCGGTCAACACGCACACGATGGGCACAAGCTTCGTCGGAAAGGTAAGAGACGTGCAGCAGATAGCAAAGGCGCAGATTGGAGAGGGGGTGGCCGACATGGTGGAGTTTAAGGCTCAGGTAAATGGGCATGAAGCAACCGAAAAGGCCAACACAATCCAAGCCTGGCAGGGTTTTTAAGGCCGACAGATCCGACAGGGATAGACCTGTCCTACACTTACCGGGCTCTTGGTGGAGTGGGCAGTACGAGCCAGAGTTCGAGAGTGCAGGATGGTGGCAAAAGCCGACACGCCGAGCAAAGTGCAAGCAATGTGCACAGTGCGGGGTCGTTTAGGAGTTTGGCAAGGATTTTTACAAGACGCAACTGGGTCGAGGTGGCAGGTGCTTAGCGTGCAAAGAAGGCATCCGAGCGACGAATCTAAAAGCACAGCAGCCATTGATCGGCATGATTTTCACCTATGCAGATCCGAGGTATGCTGGCAGATTAGATGACAAGCAAGGCGGCGACACAATTGTGACGATTGAGAGAGTTAGAGAAGCGATCGCTTTCAATGCACAGTTGGCGGACGAGTCAACATGGTTGTGGCTCACATTGGAGCAAATGGGCTTTCCCTTGAGACCGACAGGTGGGGAAGAGCACGAGGAGAGAGCAGAAGATTTAGACAGCAGCTCAAGAGTACGCGACCACTTGGTTGCGTATCACTTGGCGCCTGCGATCACTGACTTTATTTCGGATGAAAATTGGGAATGCTGCAACAACGATCTTGAACAGACACTGACGCTGCTACACAGTGAATGGAGTAAAGAGATGGAGCCCTCGAGGAAAAGCTCAACACATCATCCACTCATTGTCAGCAACCCAATTGACGAGAAAGGTTCGGAGTTCATGCACAAAAGCATGCGGTGGGAAGCGCCCTCGATGCCAACGGCTGCATATGACCCTGGCCTCCTTCATGAGCAAGAAACACCAATGAAGATAAGAAAGGATTGGTTTCTGGACCAAGAGATTCCAGCAGGTGGTTTCGTCAGAATCTTAGACTCGTCACAGGTATGGGAAGAACGAGTGGACGAAAAGAGAATCATTACGACGGAAGGTCTGGCCACATGCTTGGACCCAGGACAAGGATGGACAATCACAAGAGGGGGATGGAACTTTTTGAAAAAGCAGGAGTGTTGGGAAGGCCACGAGCAAGCGCTGATTGCAACTATTCGGAAGGAGACTAAACGAACAGAAGAATTGGAAAAAGCTGGATACAGATCACCAACGTGAGCATTATTACGAGCACTGCAGTAGATCAATAGTGCCACGAGAATTGAAGGAGAGGCAGTGATGTCTGCTCCTCCTTTCTTTCAGTCGGCGGGACAAGGAGATCTACTCTTCTGGGGGGGGGGGGAAGGATCAGCGGTAGTATTATGGGAGAGCCTATCAGAACAAGAAAAATAAAGTTGGCTGGAAGAGGCATGCACAATCCACGACTGGGTCGTGTGGTGCAAGTCCAAAAAAAGGGGCGGAGGAAATCCGCTCATTTGAGCTCAGCTGGAAAGAAATCTTCTTGAACTATGATGAACTTGAAACGAAATCCAAAGAGACGAAGAACAAAAAGAACGGGAGCAAAAACATCGCGGGCACAGCGTATGATACATGTCATGGTGGAAGCAAGGCAACATCAAAATGGCGGTGAGTGAGGATCACGCTTCATGCTGGGTTCACAAAGATCTCACTGTTACGGCAAAACAATTCCAGGCTTTGTTGACAGCAGCGAGGGCGTCGGGCGGAAAGGACGAATGTCAAGTACGACTGACAGGTATCGAGTGGAAATACTGGATGGGCACAGAGATCGGCAGGTTAGGAAGTTACAGCTTCCGAGGCACAGTCACAGTGGTTGATGGATCTAACCAAAAAGGGGGGAAACAGGGAGCAGGTTCTGTGAACCTGCGAAAAAAAGGGAAAAGGCAGCAGAGAAAGGTGGGATGCGAAGAGGAAGGATCCAGCTCGAACAGTCCGGAACTAGCGGCCTTTGTCTTGGCATTATGCGGCACCCCTGTGACAACCCCCTTTGTGCGACAACCAAGCGCTGCTGAAAGCTGTAAAAATATGGGTAGGTGAAGGCAGAAAAGCGACATGAGTAGGAGCGCCAGACGCAGACATTTTACTGGAAGCAATTGGAAAGCTCCGACAAAGAACAACAGCAGGAGCAGCGACGTTTCTGGTCAAGGTGAAAGCGCATCGAGGAGAACCTGCAAATGAAGAAGCCGATATCCAAGCAGACAAGGCTATTTCAGGCAAAGATGTTCCCACGGAATGGCACGACAACACAGGACATATCGAGCAGTTTTCACATGGCAAGAGCCTCGCTGGAAAGGAGGCCCAGTAGTACGGTGAGCTATGAAGATCAAAAGTCGACGTGGAATAGCGGGGTGCGGAAGGCGATTAGACAAGGATCAGCGGATGAGGAGGTGCGCAAGCACCGGGATCGTGTGACAGGAGCTTGGAAACAAAACATCAAACAAAGACGACAAGTTGATGTAAGCTATGATCCGAGTATGGTAACGGCTCTACAGCATGGTACATGGATGGATGAGGACGGTTTCAAAGAGACCTGTGTCGAGGAGAAGGAAAAAAGGGGAGGCATCCACCAGCCTCTCTACGGTACGTGGCTAGCAGACTTCATGCTGAGACAGGATGCAGGAAGGTTTATACTGGGGAAGTATCTGGGTGACAAAAAAATTCCATGGCAGCGGAGTAGACGATTGGGGATGGTGGTGGCAGGAAATACACCAACAGCCAGTTTTCTGACCAAAATAGGCAAGATGCAATCAGCAGGGTGTTGGCTGTGTAGAATAGCGCGAGAGGCCCGAGGTGAGAGCACTGAAGGTCTGGCGGCTGAAACACACGGTCACATCAACAGTGCAGGCTGCAAAGGAATGGCAACGACAGTTACGGCTGCACACCACTCCATCTGGAGGCACCTGTATGACAGCATGCACGATGCACAAAAGCCAAAAAGCAAGCTCAAGTTTGTCACGCTTGACAAAAAAAGTGACATGAGCACGCTGTGGCAACGAGAAGAGTTTCTATGAATCTGCAGCAAGGAACAGCTGGCGGAGAAGGCACAGGATATAGAGGTGACAATACCAGTCCAAAAAAGTCAAGAGGCACAGTACAACCTCGATCCAGAGTCTTTCTTCGTAAATCGTTTCTGGGGCAGGTGACCGGATGGGGTCGCAATCAATGAGGCTCTGCAGATCTTATATATTTTAGAATTTAAACGGTCGACAGACAGGGACGAGGGGTTCCTAGAGGTGAAAGAAGCTGAAGCAAATGAGCAGCACAAAAGCATCATCAGTGCGCTCAAAGCTGCTGCTCCGAAGTGGGAATTTGAGAAGATTAACTTTGTGGTGGATAACCGCAGATCGGTTGTTGAAAGCGACCTCTGCACCAAGTCAACGCAAACAACGCCACTCATTGAAGCTAGGTAAGAAAAGACGAGAGAGTTCCAAGCACAATTACTACATTGTTTCTCCAAGAGTGATAATAAAAGCAATCATTATCATCATCAAAAAGCTTGATGTACAAGACGGAAAAAAAGACAAGCTTTTCGCCGATCATGTGACACAGGTATGCCAAGCGCACAATCGGGTGATTGTGTCCTTCCTCCAGCAGGTGCAAGGAGGTACGAGGCCAACCACGGAGGGATCGAGGGAGAACATTGGGCACAATATGCACGTGTGAGGAGATAAAGAGAGGAACACACGCTCATAGAGCGTCAAGGCTGGGGCCCGTCGAACGATGGTGGACTCAGGATGGTAAACTGGGCATCACAATCCAAGACCCCCCCTCAGAGTCCGGAATACGGACTCTATTTTACCTATTCGTATTGCATTCTGTCACGTGCCTAAAAACTTGCCACTTCACTGCTTGTTTTACGTCACTATGAACATCTGTTTCTGTTTTCTATGTTAATACTGCACGTGACGTCGTCACAGTTTTGCTTATATTATCCGAGACAATGTAAAACTAGCTCAGTTGGTCAGAGCGCGGGACTATCAATCCCGAGGTCGTCGGTTCGATTCCGGCAAAAACTCAAAAAACCGAGAACTCAAATCTACATGGATTTGAGGTACATAGACCCTCAAGCAAGGGTACTAAATTACTGTTTCAAGTAATAAAAGCAATC
>Ga0335398_10009579_pt1 | contig 11166 bp, 5 predicted proteins | sample BON03_FD_205742 | JGI IMG/M metagenome (GOLD analysis project Ga0335398, IMG submission 205742) | Freshwater microbial communities from Lake Bonney liftoff mats and glacier meltwater in Antarctica - BON-03 (spades assembly) (version 2) | ecosystem: Environmental > Aquatic > Freshwater > Ice >...
TTAACTATGATTACAAATGAAATAGAATTTCCACTACAACCATTAGCAGTAGGTGTTACATTCATTGTAATTGAACCTGGATTTAATGTGTTTGAAACATTTGCAATTTGATTAATATCTGTTTCGTCACCATTCACATTATAAGTCGAACCATCAATATTAGATATGGTAGCTTCCCATCTATGTGTAGTGCCAACTTCAGAACTGTTTATGACAATATCTGTTGCTGTTCCTGAACAAATAGACGTTGTAAAAGTTGCAGTTATTACTGGTCGTAGACTTATTGTAATACTTATCGACTGAGATAAAATTTGAGAACAATTATAAGGACTTGGAGAAACAACATTAATAAGAGAATAGCTCAATGAAGAGGCTATTGCACTTGAAGTATACTGAAAATTACCTGTTGGGTTCAATGTAATATTATAATTGGAACTTCCATCTGTAAAATATACTGTAGCATTTGGAGTACCTATAAAATCAAAAACAATAGAACCACCCGAACATGTAGAAGGATTTGTTGTGGAGAAACTTGCAGTTGTAGTTATAACATTTACAGTCGAAGAAACAATAATAGGATTATTACAAACTATTACTCCATAAGCAACGCTTACATCCACTATAGTATAAATACTATCAGTCATTAAAACTGATGTTGTTAAACTTGCATTACCCGCTGCATCTAACAAAATGTTTTGGTTTGCGCCTGAATCGACCGTATAAGTTATGGTAGCGTTTGGTGTTCCAGAAAAAATAACTGTTCCTGATGTTCCTAAACAAACTGTGTTTGCACTTATTGTTGCTGTTGCCAAAGGTAAAATCGTAACCAAAACTGGCTCAATATCTGTACAAATACCAACGGTACTTTTTATATAATAGGTTCCGCTTATTGCAATGGCCTCTGGACTTGGTAATACAATAGTCCCTGCTGCATCACTCCAATAACTTAAAACTCCACTTCCTGTACTTCCAGCTGTAACTGCTGCTGCTGTAAGATCAACTGAACTTGAAAAACAAACTGCATCTGGATTAGTAATTGTTAAAACTGGCGATATTAACATCGATGCATTGCTGAAACTAGCTGAAATAACTGAATCACAACTACCATTATTTCCAATAACTGTATAATTTGTTCCAATTGTCATTCCACTTACTAATCCTGTAGCGTCAACACTTGGGCCTGTTGGACTAAAAACATAAGTGTTTCCAGCAATGTAATTTGAAATAGTAGAAATACCATCTGCTGAGCAAGTTGGTACTACCGAAGTAATTGTTGGTTGTGCTGGTGTAAGTAACATTGCTGCATTGCTAAAACTTGCAGATACTGCTGAATCACAATTACCATTATTAGCAATAACTGTATAACTCGTGCCAACGGTCATTCCACTTACTAATCCCGTAGCGTCAACGCTTGGTCCAGAAGGATTAAATGTATATGTTAAGGCTGGGTCATAATTAGATATACTTGAAAGTCCATCTGCTGCACACGTTGGAGCAACTGAAGATGTTGTTGGTTGAACTGGCGATACTAAAATAACAGCATTGCTGAAACTAGCTGAAATAACTGAATCACAACTACCATTATTTCCAATAACTGTATAATTTGTTCCAATTGTCATTCCACTTACTAATCCTGTAGCGTCAACACTTGGTCCTGCTGGACTAAACACATAAGTATTTCCAGAAATGTAATTTGAAATAGTAGAAGTACCATCTGCTGAGCACGTTGGTACTACCGAAGTAATTGTTGGTTGTGCTGGTGTAAGTAACATTGCTGCATTACTAAAACTTGCAGATGCTGCTGAATCACAATTACCATTATTAGTAATAACTGTATAACTCGTGCCAACGGTCATTCCACTTACTAATCCTGTAGCGTCAACACTTGGTCCAGAAGGATTAAATGTATAAGTATTTCCAGTAATGTAATTTAATATACTTGAACTTCCATCTACTGCACACGTTGGAGCAACTGAAGATGTTGTTGGTTGAACTGGCGATACTAAAATAACAGCATTACTAAAACTAGCTGAAATAACTGAATCACAACTACCATTATTTCCAATAACTGTATAATTTGTTCCAATTGTCATTCCACTTACTAATCCTGTAGCGTCAACACTTGGACCAGTTGGACTAAATACATAAGTATTTCCAGCAATGTAATTTGAAATAGTAGAAGTACCATCTGCTGAGCACGTTGGTACTACCGAAGTAATTGTTGGTTGTGCTGGTGTAAGTAACATTGCTGCATTGCTAAAACTTGCAGATGCTGCTGAATCACAACTACCATTATTTCCAATAACTGTATAACTCGTGCCAACGGTCATTCCACTTACTAATCCTGTAGCGTCAAGGCTTGGACCTGTTGGACTAAACACATAAGTATTTCCAGCAATGTAATTTAATATACTTGAACTTCCATCTGCTGCACACGTTGGAGCAACTGAAGATGTTGTTGGTTGAACCGGCGATACTAAAATAACAGCATTGCTGAAACTTAAAGAAGTAGCTGAATCACAACTACCATTATTTCCAATAACTGTATAATTTGTTCCAATTGTCATTCCACTTACTAATCCTGTAGCGTCAACACTTGGACCTGCTGGAATAAACACATAAGTGTTTCCAGCAATGTAATTTGAAATAGTAGAAGTTCCATCTGCTGAGCACGTTGGTACTACCGAAGTAATTGTTGGTTGTGCTGGTGTAAGTAACATTGCTGCATTACTAAAACTTGCAGATGCTGCTGAATCACAACTACCATTATTAGCAATAACTGTATAACTCGTGCCAACGATCATTCCACTTACTAATCCTGTAGCGTCAACACTTGGACCAGAAGGATTAAATGTATATGTTAAGGCTGGGTCATAATTAGATATTCTTGAAAGTCCATCTGCTGCACACGTTGGAGCAACTGAAGATGTTGTTGGTTGAACTGGAGAAGGACTCACAGTAACTACAACTGGTTCAATATCTGTACAAGTACCAACAGTACTTTGTATATAATACGTTCCGCTAGTTGTAATAGCTCCTGGGCTTGCCAAAGCAACTGTCGCTGCAGCATCACTCCAATAACTTAAAACTCCTCCTCCTGTACTTGCTGCTGTAACTGCTGCCGCTGTAAGATCAACAGTAGCTGGATTACAAACTGCTGCTGGGTTAGTAATAACTAAAACAGGAGGAGCATTAACAACAACGGTTATAGTGTTTGTTAAAGATGTAGAACAACCGCCAAGAGTAATATCTGTTAATAGAATAGTTTGATCAATTGTAACAGAAGGAACAACTACCGTTCCATTACCTGTTGTGTTTAAAAGAGTTGTTTGTACTACACCTCCATTTATAGTATAACTTACTGTAGCATCTGGGGTTCCTACAAGATAAAACGCAGCACTATCATTAGCACAAATTGGTGAATTACTAACTAATGAAGTTACATTACAAGGAGCAGGAGCACAATCAACATTAAAGTCTATCAATTCAACTGTTCCACAAGTACCTATAGAAATATTAATTGCTACTGCTGTAGAAGCTATTGGTGTAAAGTTAGTAGGATCTGGTATTAAGCTTCCATCTGATGTATCGTAAAATTCAAAAGTATAATTACTTGGATTTAATGGCGTCATTAAATCCACTAAATAACTTGTTAAATCAAAAGTTGGATTACATTCTCCTGCAGGGCCATCAAAAGGGCCTATGGGATTTGTAGCGACTCCCGAAGAAATATCTACCATAATTTCATCATACTCCGTAGGAGTACAAGCAGCTCTATCTACTTCTACGCGCCATAAACCATTTTGATTTACCGATAAAGAATTCACTGTTGTAGTTGTTTGTAATACTCCTTCAAAATACCATCTATAATTTAAAGTTGTAGTTGGTGGAGTATAAAATGTAGCAGTTAAAGTAACAGAGCTTATAATATCGTTACAAATAAATCTATCAGGGCCTAAAGTAACGCCACATATTTCGCAATTTGTAGAACCATTTGAGCCACCCGTATTATTAGTTTGGTCAAAAGTAATAGTCCCAGACGCATTTGCATAATTTGTAATTAAAACCACGTAATAATGCCCTGTTATTGCTCCAGTTATTGTGAAATTTTCAACTGGTGCAGCTGAATAACTACAAGCTACTTCGTTATTTGCAGATGCATTACTACCGTTTGGATAATCTTCTAATGTACTGGTACACAAGGTTGGATTTAAGCGTGGATCAGTAGTAAAAGGTCCCCAACAAATAAAATCAACATCAATTCCATTTCCAGCAGCATTGGTTTGAGATATTTGAAAATCTAACTGTCCAGGTGTACTTACTTGAAAAGTGTACCAAGCACCGTTAGGTGAGGTTCCTAAACACCCAATATTCCCTAAACTTGGAGTATTTGTTACATTACTAAAAGGTAAAGAAGCGTCGCCACAAAAAGACGCAATTGTAGCACAACTCCCACCAGGCCCTCCTTGAGAGAAAGATAAGATAGAAAATATCAGACTAATAAATAAGTATATTTTTTTCATAATTACTTTATAAATAAATGATAGTTCCACGATGTCATTTGGTTTCCTTGTTTTCCAACAAAACGAACACGCCATTTGAAGCATTTTGAAGCTAATTCTTTATGGGTAATCATATGATTGCTTAGTTTCTTTTTGGATTCAATCTTTAAATCCAAAAAAATTGTTGCTTTTAAATCTTTTGCATTAAGATTGTTAAAACAATCCATTATAGGAACAATTTCTAAATAAATCTTGCTTAATGAAGTGTCTTTATTTACTAAATCAATATTCCATTTTACATTTGCATAAGTATCTATATATTCTGTAGATAGTGGCGATTCTGTTAAATTAATTTTAAAACTTTCTAAAGAAAAATTAGTTTTAGTTTGTGCAAATCCAAAATTGAATAATAGCAAAAATGCTAATATTTTAAAGTAAACTTTTTTCATTTTTATTTTTTTTTATAGTTGTGGATAAAACAAATTTAACAAAAAAATGATGTTTTCTTTTAATTATTTTAATTATTATTATTTTTCATAAATTTTAAACATAAATATTTACCTTTGTGCCTTAAATATTTTGCATAATAAATTATTGCTACAAATGATGAATAACGAGGATTTACAAGATGATTTAGGAAATAACCATATTGGTACTAGCGCTAATACTCCTTTAAAAAAAGACGCTTTCTTACTATCTGATGATCAAAAAATAGAAAGTATTAAAAAAGACGTGGAGCGTATCTTAAATACTTTAGGAATGGATTTAACCGACGACAGTTTAAAAGGAACTCCAAATAGAGTTGCTAAAATGTTTGTTAAAGAAATTTTTGGCGGACTAAACCCTGCAAACAAACCAAGCTCTTCTACTTTTGATAATAAATACAAGTATAACGAAATGCTTGTTGAGAAAAACATTGTGGTTTACTCCACTTGCGAACACCATTTGTTGCCTATAGTTGGTCGTGCACATGTTGCTTATATCTCAAATGGGACAGTTGTAGGTTTATCAAAAATGAATAGAATTGTAGATTATTTTTCAAAAAGACCACAAGTTCAAGAAAGACTAACAATTCAAATTGTAGAAGAATTACAACAAGTTTTAGGAACTAAAAATGTTGCATGTGTTATAGACGCAAAACATTTGTGTGTAAATTCAAGAGGAATACGCGATATCGAAAGCAGTACTGTTACCGCTGAATTTGGTGGTAAATTTAAAGAAGATTTAACGAGAAGAGAGTTTTTAGATTATATAAAATTAGACACTAAATTCTAAGTTTAGAAACAAAATAACTTTTTATACCAAACCCCCTAGCCCTGATAGTAGCGGTATCCTTTTAAATATTAGGAAGCATTGCTTAATAATATTTAAAAGATATAGCGAATAGCAGGAAATAGCTTCAAAAAAACAGAATAAAATGCAATCTTACAAAAACAATTCCCTACTTATATATAACACTTCAACAGGAAAGAAAGAAAATTTTATTCCTATACAGGAAGGTAATATAGGTATGTATGTGTGCGGACCTACTGTTTACAGCAATGTACATTTAGGTAATGTAAGAACTTTTATGAGTTTTGATGTTATTTATAGATATTTAAAATTTTTGGATTATAAAGTACGTTACGTTAGAAACATTACAGATGCTGGACATTTAACAGATGATGGTGATGTTGAGAATGATCGTTTTGTAAAACAATCTAAATTAGAAAAATTAGAACCTATGGAAATTGTACAGAAATATACTGTAGATTTTCATAAAGTTTTAGATAATTTCAACTTTTTGCCACCTACTATTGAGCCTACTGCAACAGGACACATTATAGAGCAAATAGAATTAATAGAAAAACTTATTGCCTTAGATTTTGCTTACGAAAATAAAGGTTCTGTATATTTTGATGTTTTTGCCTATAATAAAAAAGGATTAAATTATGGCGAACTTAGCAATAGAAATATTGACGAATTATTTACCAACACGAGAGATTTAGACGGACAAAACGAGAAGAAAAACCCGCAAGATTTTGCTTTATGGAAAAATGCTTCACCAGCACATATAATGCGATGGAACTCTCCATGGGGAGAAGGTTTTCCTGGTTGGCATTTAGAATGTACTGCTATGAGTACAAAATATCTAGGGGAAAATTTTGACATACACGGTGGTGGAATGGATTTGAAATTTCCACATCATGAATGCGAAGTAGCACAAGCAAAAGCTTGTAACGGTACTTCACCTGTAAATTACTGGATGCATACAAACATGCTAACAATGAATGGTTTACGAATGAGTAAATCTACAGGAAATTATATTTTGCCAATGGAACTTGTGCAAGGAGAAAAAGACTTTTTTGAAAAAGCTTTTCGTCCTAATATTGTTCGTTTTTGCTTTTTACAAGCACATTATAGAAGTGTATTAGATATTTCTAATGCTGCAATGCTTGCTAGTGAGAAAGGTTTCAATCGATTAATGGACGGAATAAATTTAGTTCAAAAATTAGAATCAAGCCTTGCTTCTACTCTTTCTATTACTGCATGGAAGCAAAATTGCTATGATGCAATGAATGACGACTTTAATACGCCTATTTTAATTGCGCATTTGTTTGAAGGCATTAAATATGTGCATCTTGTAAGAGATAAAAAAGAGACTTTAACTAAAGAGGATTTAGAAACTTTAGCAAAAACGCTTACTTCGTTTGTTTTTGATGTTTTAGGAATAAGAGAGGAAAAATTAGTTGCAAACAATTCAGACAAGTTAGACGGCGTAGTAGAAATGCTAATTGCAATGCGCAACCAAGCTAGAGCAAATAAAAACTGGTCGCTTTCTGACGAAATTAGAGATAAACTTGCTGCTTTAGGAATTATACTTAAAGATGGGAAAGATGGAACAGATTTTAGTGTAAATTAGTGATTAGTGATTAGTGATTAGTGAAAGATAAATTTTGAAATTTACATTGAAAAAAATATTAATTTTCCCTTTTGTACTTTTGGTTCGTTTTTACCAAGTAGTAATTTCTCCATATACACCTGCAGCATGTAGATTTGAACCTACTTGTTCTCATTACACCGTTGAAGCTTTAAAAAAACATGGCTTATTTAAAGGAAGTTGGCTATCCTTAAAAAGAATAACAAGTTGTCATCCATGGGGAAAAAGTGGTTACGATCCCGTTCCTTGATTTTTAAAAAATAGTTTTCGAAACACAGATTCAAAAAATTGAAGAATTTAAATAATTTTAGAACTTGCGTTTTGAACTTGATTTTTGACCTTAATTTTGACTTTTTATTAACACGTTTACCAATTATAATATATATTTTTGACCCTAATTATAAAACGAAAAAATGCTTTACACTTTAAACATGATCTGGAACTCTAATGGAGGAATAGAATTAGGCTCTTTAAATATTCGATTTTATAGTTTAATGTTCATCGTTGCCTTTGGTTTAGGTTGGTATATCATGAAACCTATTTTTGAAAGAGATGGCTTATCTATTGAAAAACTAGACAATATTTTTGTTTATACCGTAATTGCTACACTATTAGGCGCTAGATTAGGCCATGTTTTCTTTTATGACTGGGGCTATTTTAAAGACCACAAATTAGAAATTTTACTACCTATTAGAGAAAATGCAAATGCTTCTATTTTAGGAATTATTCAAGGCTGGGAATTTACAGGTTTTGCAGGATTAGCTAGTCATGGCGCAGCTATTGTTATTATAATTGCAATGGTTATAATAAAAAAGAAAAAGATAATTGACAAACCATTATTATGGATTTTAGATAGAATTGTAATTCCTGTAGCGAGTGGTGCTATTTTTGTTCGTTTAGGTAATTTTTTCAATTCGGAAATTGTGGGCACGCAAACAGATTCTGCATTTGGAATCAAATTTATAAGAGATTGGTATTCGCCAAGAGAAGCTTTTGAAAAAACAAGTATTCAAAACTCTAATGATGCATATAAGGCAATTGAAAATAATCCGCAGTTTAGAGAAGTTCTTGCAGAAGTTGTACCAAAACATCCCGCACAGCTATACGAAGCTTTTGGCTATGTTTTTGTGTTTTTAATACTCTTTTATATGTATTGGAAAACAGATGCTAGAAATAAACAAGGTTTACTTTTTGGAACCTTTTTGGTTACACTTTGGACGGTTCGTTTCTTTGTAGAATATGTAAAAGAAAGTCAAGGAGGTTTTGAAAACAATCCTGTATTTTCTGCTCTATCAACTGGTCAATGGTTAAGTATTCCTTTTATAATTGTGGGCTTTTATTTTATTTATAGAAGTTTAAAAGCAAAATAATTTTATTGCTTTCATACTTATTTAAATAGGTGTTAAAATTCTATTTCTTTTAAATAAATTATAATTGTATAACTCAAAATAGCTGCTAAGACTTTTAAAAAAAATCTAATTAATGTATCTTTACATCTTATTTAAGAAAGGAACAATATGGAAGATAATAAAGTTTTAAAGTATATTAAAGACGTATTAGAGAATATGCCCTCTGGCTGGTTGCATACAACAACACACCGACTAGATATTTATGAAGAAAAATTAGCAAAGACGGAATTTTTAGATCAATTTGAAATTTTGTTTAAAGATAATAATTCTCAAGCATCTACACTAAATGCATTACCAACTGCTTATGACTATATTCGATTAGGACATCCGTTATCGTGTGTTCTAGAATGGGTAATTGCTAATTTAAATACGCTAAAAGCAGAAAATGTTATCAGTTTTTCCTCTAAAACGATTCCTGTTTTAGCAATTCTACGAAAAAACTTATTAGACAACAAAAATACACAAATAGTGTATACGGGAAAATTACCCGAATATTTTGACGCAGAAGTACTGCGAAATATTTATGGCTATTCGTTTAATTTAAAACATATTGAAAACATAGAAGCAGTTACCGCATTTAATGGTACGCAGGTCTATATTGCTGAAAACAAAGAAATTAGCGCTTTAAATCTTAATCCAAATATTGATTTTTACGTTCAACTTTATGCAGATTTGGGAAGTGTTTTAATAGTAAACGGAACGCAAAACGAAAGTTATGTTTCAGCTATTCAACATGTAAGAAGAAGAGAAACCATTGCAATGACACCTTCTAATTCTCTTATTGCATTACAATCGCTGGTAAAAGAATCTTCTTTAGACAGTAAAAAAAGCAATGTTACAACAGATAAAGAATCTGTTTTAGATTCAATTAACAAAATTACTGGTACAACTACAAAGGCACTTGTTGCTTCTAGTGGACTGTCTATTCAGTACGCAATTTTAATGGGATTAATTCACGATGCTATAGAAAACCATAAAGGAAAAGCTATTAAAATTGTAGTACCACCTAATTGTTATGGCGGCACAAATGACCAAGCAAGGCGTGTTGCGGCATGTATTGACAATGTTGAAATAGTAGATTTACTTGTAGATGGCGATAACGACATGATACAAAGTATGGATGGTATTTTAGCTCAAATTGCTCATGCAGACGCAATTCCATATATTATTGCTGAAATTCCTACAAACCCAAGAGTAGAAGTTCCAAATCTTATCGATTTAAAAAATGTTTTAAGTAAGCAAAGAAAAACTGCTACTGGTACAAATGCTGTTGCACCTGTTTTTATTTTAGACCAAACGTTTTGTCCTAATGTGCACTTTTTAGGCGAAAATGAAATACTATCTTCGGTTAAAACGATTTCATTTGCAAGTGGTTCTAAATTTCCAAGTGGCGGGAAATGCACTGCTGGTTACTGTATTGGCAACTTAAAAACGATAGCATTGATGGAAAAAATAGAAAAACATCTAATACTTTGTGATAATGAGGCTACAGCATTGCAATATGAAATATTAGCAAAACAATTGCCTTCCATGAAGCAAAGAATTGAAGATGCCTACGAGAACACACGTAAATTTGTAAACTTCATACGCGAGGTTTTACCCGAAGCTAAAATTAATTTTGTTTCAGAAGAATTGGCAAAACAAGGATTTACACCCTCTGTATTTTCATTAGACCTTCCTACAAAGGGAAATAGTGCTGAAGAAAAAGAAGCATACAAAAGAGATTTAAATCTTAAGCTAATCCATTTAATGATTACAAAAATACCTACCGAAAGTAAATACTGTGTGAGTTATGGACAATTACAAGGTTGTTATTGGACTATACCTGCAACCTCTACACAAGGAACAACTAAAGAAGGAGACAAGGATTATATTGCACGCGTTGCGCTCTCGGCAAATATGAATCTAGAACTACACAAAAAAGTTTTTTTAGATTTTGTTAAAAATATGTAAAACAATAAGAGAGGTTTTAAAAGCCTCTCTTATTTATTTTTATTAAACGTGTGTTCTAGTAATAAATATTTATCATTAAAAAAGAGTTGTTTTTAATTTTAAAACAAAATACTACGTGATTTTCGAAAATAATTTCAATACTTATTTATAAATTTATTAGATTCGTTTGATAAACGTAAAAAAAATAAAAATATACCAAACCCTTTTACGTTTAAAACAGGAATACACCTTAAGCAAAAGTACTTTTCATTCATTTTGAAAATAAAATGGCTCACATAAAAAAGTTGGGGAGAAGTTATAAATTTGCCTAAAAAAGCAAATGGATTTTAGTATATTTTCTTCCTTTCTACCAGATGGTTTGTTATCCCATTTTGATATTGTT
>Ga0335398_10009586_pt1 | contig 11159 bp, 7 predicted proteins | sample BON03_FD_205742 | JGI IMG/M metagenome (GOLD analysis project Ga0335398, IMG submission 205742) | Freshwater microbial communities from Lake Bonney liftoff mats and glacier meltwater in Antarctica - BON-03 (spades assembly) (version 2) | ecosystem: Environmental > Aquatic > Freshwater > Ice >...
CGCTTCCACCACCGGCAGGTGCGGGCCGCGCGCCGGTGAAAAAATCGCCAAATTAGTCTTCGTGCCGCCCAAATCGCCCGCCAGATAGTATTGGGCTGCGCTTGTCATTGTTTCCATAAAATTATAGCCTCAATCAAGGCTGATTTGTTACACAGATTGATAGATATTCCCAAAAATTAAATCGGCAGGGGTGCTACGGGCTAAGCATCACGCATCGCACAATCGTTGCCAGATGCGCAATAGTTCAGCCACGCTCCAGGCTTGGGCAATACAGCCATCGGGCTGGTGGGGGGGATCGCCGTGTGCCACTTCGCTAATGCTGCCCACGCCATAATCGGCCAGGTGATCGACAAAAGGCTGGAGCAAGCGCTGTATATAGGCCGGATCGGCATAGACCCGCAGATGGGCTTCGGCAAAAGCGCCAATCAGCCAACCCCAGGCGGTTCCCTGGTGATAGGCGCCGTCGCGGCGTTGGGCATCGCCACCATAGAAGCCCTGATAGGCTGGATCGCCAGGGGCTAGGCTGCGTAGCCCAAGCGAGGTGAGCAACTCACGGGCGCAAAGATCGACAATGGCCTGCTGTTGGGTTGCAGCGAGCAGACTGTCGGGTAAAGCAATGGCAAAGAGTTGGTTGGGGCGCAACGTTGGGTCATCACCAGTGGGCGTATCGAGCACATCATAACAATAGCCGCGTGACTCATTCCAGAAACGGGCAAAGCTCTGCTGCACTTGGTCGGCCCAAGCACTGTACTCGCCGGCGGGGGCACCAAGCGCGTGGGCAAATTCGGCCATGGCGCGCAGCGCGTTGTACCAGAGGGCGTTGATCTCCACCGGTTTGCCAATGCGCGGCGTCACCACCCATTCCCCCACGCGGGCATCCATCCAGGTCAACTGTACTCCTGGTTGACCGGCATAGAGCAGCCCATCCTGGGGATCGACATGGATCTGGTAGCGGGTGCCTTGCTGGTGCCACTGAATGATCGACTGGAGCGTGGGAAAGAGCGTGCGCAGCAGTTCATCATCCCCCGTGGCTTTGTGATAGGCACGGATCGCGTGGATATACCAGAGCGTGGCATCGACCGTGTTGTATTCCGGCGTCTCGCCCTGGTCCGGGAAGCGGTTGGGCAACATGCCCTGATCAACATAGCGGGCAAAGGTACGCAGAATTTGGGCAGCTTCGGCATGGCGCCCCGTGGCGAGGGTTAAGCCCGGCAGCGCGATCATCGTGTCGCGCCCCCAGTCGCCAAACCAATGATAGCCGGCGATCATCGAACGTCCGGCGGGATCGGCCGCCTCGCCTGGTGCCTCGGCCACAACGCGGCGCACGATGAACTGGTCAGCGGCCAGCACCAGCTGTTGCACCCAAGGCGGCGCGGCTGGTTTGCCATGCTGCATCAGTAGTTGCGCTTCATATGCCTGCCGTTGGGCATAGGCATCCACGCCATCCAGCAACCCTGTCGCTGCGGTGCAGGCAACAATGGTCACGCTTTCGCCTGGTTGCAACGTCACTTGCAAGCTGCCGGCGTAGAGGTTGTCATCCAGCGGGTCTAGCCCGCGCGCGGCTTCGACGGCCAGGAAATAGTTGCGATACCATTCATGGTTGGCCGCCACCACCCCGTGGTCGCTTAACAAGTAGAAGGGCGTTGCGCCATAAAAAGCGTCGATGCGCAGGCCATGCGCCACCGGCGTCACCGCCATCCACCACTCATTGGCATGGGTATTGCCATGATAGTCGCGGTAGTTGACCAGTGCCTTGAGGTCCAGATCCAGCGGCTGTGTGGCCTGGCGCAGCGTGTAACTGATATAGGTGGTGTTGGCCTCCGGCTGCATCCAAACGCGCTTCTCCAGCCGGGCATCACGCAAGGCATAGGTCCAGACCGGTGTTGTGCCTTCCAGGTGGAAGTGTTCTAGGTAATGGAAACCGGGCGGCTCCAGCGGCGGCGCGGCCTGATGCCACTGGTTGGCAAAGAGATTAAAAGCGTGGCTGTCATAGGTGACGCGCTCATCCAGCTTACTCAGGAGCAAGGTACGGCCCAATGGCGGTTTGAGCGCGGCCACCAATAGCCCGTGATAGCGTCGGGTCAACACACCGGCGATCGTACCCGAAGCATAGCCACCAATCCCATTGGTCACCAGCCATTCGCGCCTTACGGCATTGCTAGGGTTGCTTGTCACTTCACGGCCAAAGTCGATCATAGGTATTCCAAGTTTAAGATAGTTGGTTAATTAGTTAGCCAAGCTGTACTGCCCTGCCGGCATAGCATCAGCTTGGCACAATTGGGGCAGTAAAATTACTCATCGCACCAAGATTTTTACTCACTTATGTTACGCAGCCATCAACACCTGTCGGGTGTACGTATACGCTACTGCGTAACATGACTTACTCATATAGTTATAGTCTTCGATTCACGCGATTTGTTACACACAAAATCGGATGAATCGTGGATAGTCGTTACCATCCACCCGATGACTCGTCCTGCTCAGTAAGATCCCCCGCCCGTTTGATTGGCGCTCAACAACAGGGGCAGCAAAATCGCCAGCGTCAGCGTGACAGCCCACAAAGCTGCTGTACTTGCATCAGCCACGGCCTGATCTGCATTAGCTGTGGCTGACGCTGGGTGGGCATGGCGACCACGCGGCGTGATTGCATAGCGCTGAGTGAGATAATGAAAGAAAAGACCCAACCCGGCACCGTAGAGCAGGTGGCCGATCAAGCTCGGATAGGCGCCGGCAACCGTCGCCAACGACCAAACCGGCGCTTGGCGCAAGAGCAGGGGAAAGAGCGTCAATGCCCCCCAGGCCCACCAGAAGACGCCATACAACATCCCCCAGGCCAGACCAGCGCCATAGTTATTCACCTGATTCTGAAAGAGCAGGCCATAACTGATGCCGATGATTATGCTAATCAACAGATGCACAACAAAACCAGCGATGAGCGAACGGGCGCCCACCAGCTGGGCAATCGTCGGCAGCGCGCCAACGCCAACCATCACAATCGTGAAGAGCAAGCCACCTACCACGCCACTCGCCGTCCCCAGCAAGATGCCCTGAACACCCTGTATCCCAGCCCCTTCGCGTCGCCGATTAATGGGATCAGAAGCGACGAAGAGCACCACCCACAATTTGCCGGCCACACCCACGAAATAACCGACTAGCGCGCCATAGAGCAGATGGGCAATCAAGGAAGCGACAAAGTTTTGGGCAACGTTTAATGACCACACAACTGGTTGCCGAACGCCCAGCAACCAGGGCATTAGCGTCAGCGGCCCGATCACCCACCACAGTAGCCCATAGTTGATTCCCCAAAGCAGTCCAACCCCTGGCCGTTGGGCATCGCGCTGAAAGAGCAGGCCAAAGCTGATGCCAATCACCGTGCCGATCACGTAATGGAGCGTCCGCCCGATCATCATCGATTCCGCGCCCACTAGTTGCGCCACAATTGGATAAAACGCGTTCCGATCAATACCCCAAGCAAAGACCCAACTGCCCAGCAGCCCGCTAAACGCGCCAATGATCAGCGATTGTACCAATGGTGGCGCAATCGCCTGGCTGCGTGGGCGGCGTTTGGTTGGGGCAACCGGTGCGGGTGTAGGAAGCGAATAGCGCCAGCGCAGCCATTCGCCGATCCCATAATAGAGCACCCCCAGCAGCGCGCCCAACCCCACCCACTGCATCAATAGCTCGGCAAAGAGCCGTTCGATCCTGGTTCCTGTCCAGAGCATCCCCTCCCCGCGCAAAAGCGGCAACAGGGTAAGCGACCCAAACAACCACCAGAGCAAACCCAATGCCTGTCCGCCTATCAAGCCGGCGCCGGCCGTGCGTACAACGGGGCCAAAACACAAACCAAAGACCAGCCCCAGCCCAATGCTGGTCAGCAGGGTGATCAGCAGGCTATCGACCTGCTCCACAGCAAAGCTACAAAAGAGGCCAGCCAGCAAACCAGCCAGTCCACCGGCCAGCAAACGTTGGCCGAGCCACGGCACGCCCGTGATGCGTAGCCCGTTGGTTTCATTACGATTTATCATATATATCCTCTTTGGTTTCGCGCCCAAAATCAATGGTCTGTACAATATCGGGTGGAAAGAAGAGATCCAGCAGCCAATCCAGCCCGACCCGCACCCGCTTTTCCAAGGTGGGCAGTTTGGAAAGATAGATTGTGCGCCACATGAGCCAGGCGAGGAGGCCGGCAAAACGGTAGCCAAAAATTTCCGCTACGGCCAACTGATGCCCTAACGTGGACAAACTACCCAACGTCTTAAAATCGAACTCGGTTAGCCCACGTTTGCGGAGCGTTGCCGCAATATTATGCCCAATCACTTTCCCTTCCCGTAGCGCATGTTGGGCCGTGGGCGGCGCAAAGCCGGTACGCGAATGCTTGTCCGGCACCTGCGCACAATCACCCGCGGCCCATAGATAGGGAATAGTTGGTGAAACCAGATAGCTGTTAACTTCAAGCTGGCCGCGTTGGGTGAGCGGAACACCCAACTGTTGCAGCACAGGGCTAGGGCGATTGCCTGCGGTCCACACAAAGGTATGGGTGGCAATCGCCTTTTCGCCCAACAACACGCAGCCCGCTTCAGCCCCGGTGACGCGTGTCTTGAGCATAAATTCGACGCCACGCTCCGCCAGCTTTTCCTGCGCATATTGGCCCAATGTTGGGCTGAGTTCGGGCAAAATTGTCTCCCCCGAATGAACCAGCACAATCCGCACTTCGTCGGGATCAAGATTGGGATAGCTGGCGGTAATGCCACGCGTAAAATCATTAAGACTGCCCATCAATTCGACACCAGCAAAACCGCCCCCTGCCACCACAAAGGTCAACAGCGCTTGCCGCACAGCCGCATCCGCTTCATGATCGGCCCGTTCAAAGCGATCGATGATATGGTTGCGCAGCCGCACCGCATCATCGAGGGACTTAAAGGTAAAAGAATTGGCTTCAATGCTCTGATTGCCAAAAAAATTGGGAATGGCACCGACCGCGACGACCAACTGGTGAAACGGTAATTGGCTTTGGGGGGAGTGGGCATCGGCGGCAAGGTAGACAATGCGCTCGGTCAGGTCAACCCGCTCCACGCTGCCCTGTACCACCTGGACACGGCGGAATGCACTACGTAAAGGCGGGCTAATGTGCTGGGCATTGACGGCACTGGCGGCCACTTCCGAAAGCATCGGCGTGTGCAGCAGATAATTCGTGCTGCTCACTAGCCAGATGCCGACGGTCGGATCATGGGCAAACTCTGCCTCCAAGGTTTCGGCGGCGGCGACGCCGGCATAACCACCACCCAGAATGACCAGGTGGGTTTGCACCGGCGGCGGATCCACCACTGCGGTCAGTAACCCCAAGCGTTGCCCGAACCAATGGCAGATGGCGCCATAGCCCAGCCCGGTCAGACTACCCATGAGCAGATAGGCGATCAAGGTAGGCAATGCGGTTATGATGGCATTTGCTTGCCACATCGGGCTGCTACCGGTCAACAGCGGGTAGAGGTTCACCCCCAGCAGCACCCAAGCCCCGATCGCCACAGGAAAGCCGTTGAGCAGATCGGCCATGCCCCGCGGCGTTTGAGTACCAAAAAGCCACGCATAGCCCATCCCCATCAAACTGCCCGTGATCAAATGCACGAGCATGTTCTCCGGTGGTGCCACGCCCCCAATCAAGCGCGCAGCCAAAAGACCGACAATGAGACCCAAGAGCAAGCGTTTTAGCACTGTCACACGGCTGAACATTGAGTGAAGTGTAATCTTCATGAGCGGTTTCCGATCAAGCTACTGCTTCCTTACGGTTAGGCGGGGGAAATTCTGGTTTTCATTCTGATTTGAGCATAACAGCGATTGGTCGATATACCATAGGCAAATAGATCTGTTTGATGCGCATAAAAGTAAATGTCCCAATCGGTGCCGCGCTAAAAGGTGCCTGGCTGCTGATCTGGGTAATGGGGTGGTGGGTCGCCGGCTCGATATCCGCGGCGGTGTAGTCTGCCCCATCGTCACTGCCTGCGTCATAGGGGTAGAGGGTGATAACGATTTCATCAAGCCACGCGCCTTGTTCATCACGCAGCGCCAGATCATGCACGCCGACAAACCAATCGGGGCTGGGCGCGATCATCGTCACCAAGGTGATCAGCGGGTGGCTCTGGCTGGCGGTAAAGGTCGGAATGGTCACCTGGCCGGGCGAAGTGCCTAGCCCAGCACCATCAACAATTTCGCGCACGGTTGCACCAGCGGCGGCGAATTCGTCACGCAGGCGGTTGGTTGCGCCGGTTTCGGCCATCTGTTCAATGCCGGGGGCGGCCAGGGTGCCGCTCAGCCAAAAAGTCGCGCTTAGGTTGTGCGTGGCGCCGATCAGCGGCGAAAAATGGGCGTTGGATGGAAAGTCGCGGCCAGGGTGGGTCGCGGCACTCCAAGTGCTGGTAAAGGTGACAGTGTAGGTTGCGATGTCCGCGGTGGACCCCGCACTTTGTGCCTGAACAACCCCAGGCAAAGCCAAACTGATCAGACCAAGTAAGAAGGCGAATAACCATTTCATAAAAGACTCCTTTGTCCCGCACTGCGGGCATTCGAGGTTGGCGAGTTAGTTTCTTCAGCCATTGCAGAAAGATATACTGCGGTTGGGCACAGATGAAAATAATTGTGCCTCGTTTACACGAGCAGAAGCTTTTCATCTATGCCAGAGCTAAGTATAACGGTCCAAGGTGACCGTCACCTGGCGTGGATCCTGATTGCTTGACAATGGCCTAAGCATTCACAAGTAACGCCCGGTAAGAGCTTTCTATCCTAAAAAATAAGTAGCAATCGGGATCACCAGCCAAAAAACGGCAAACAAGATGGGCATCAACTGCGGAAAGAGTAACCCTTGTTCCTCCATCCACGGCTTTCGGGCCAGCGCAAATGCCTCACGAAATTCGGGTTGACGAGCGAAAAAAGCCGCCTGCTTTTGATGCCACAATTCAATGGTCTTGCAAGCACTGACAATGGCGGGCAAAGCCAACAGGGTGAGCAAAAGCGCAACCGCCGGCAGCAAGAGCGTAGAAAACCACCGAAACCAGACAAACCCATTGGCCTGCGAAATAGCAAAGGCCGACACCAAAAAGGATTGCGATGTGACAAACCAAGTCAGACGACTGGTAATCAGCATATACTCGGATCGGATCTCTTCGCGGATCTTTTCATATTCAAAGCGTGGTTCCATCAGGCTGTTACTCGCTTGACCATGCGGTACGGAAATCGGGATAAAGTGTCAAGCCGCCATCGACAAAGAGGGTTTGCCCCGTAATGTAGGCCGCTTCGTCCGAACAAAGAAACGCGGTGACGGCGGCCATCTCTTCGGACGTACCGGCGCGATTCATCGGGATGTGCTTGAGCACCTCATGCGCCTTCACCGGATCATCCACCCAAGCGCGGTTGATCGGCGTAATCGTGGCACCGGGGCCAATGCCGTTGACCCGAATCTTGCGCCCGGCATACTCCAACGCCAAGGTGCGGGTCAGGTTCATCATGCCGCCTTTGCTGATCGAGTAGCTGAGAAAGCGTGGCTTCGGGATCAGTTGATGCACACTAGAGACATTGATGATGACGCCGGCTTTGTCGGCGGCTAGAAAATGGCGAATGGCCGCACGGGCGGTCATAAACGAGCCGCGTAAGTTGACACCCAACACGGTATCAAAGTTGGCCGTCGTCATCTCATGCGAGTCCACGGGAATCTGAATCCCGGCGTTGTTGATGAGAAAGTCCAGACCACCCAACCCAACGATAGTCTCCTGCACCATGCGCTCGACTTCATCTTCTTTGGCGACATCCGCCTGCACTAAAATATGGTTGACGCCGTGTCCTGTCATTTCATCGACACATTGGTCTAAGACCGCGTGAATCATGGCATCGGTTTCCACGGCATCGGCCTCACTGCGGCGATAATTGATGGCGACATTGGCCCCTTCGGCGGCAAAACGTACCGCGATCGCTTGTCCAATGCCGGACGTGCTGCCGGTGATCAGTACGTTTTTTCCTCGAAGACCGTTCATGAGTAGTAGTAGACCTTTCTATAGAATGTAATAGAATGCAATATTCGCCGTTGTCACAAAGTCATAACCAGCCGTTTGTAAACCCGGCTCTGCGTAGACCCGTGACGAGATAAGGGCATTGCTGCATCAAACGCCAGAAAAACCCCGTGCGGTAGTTCTCGATCATCAATACAACGGGGCCTTGATCAATCCCGAAATGCCCTGGAGAAACCCAATATCCATCGGACGCTGCCCCAGTTGTAAAGGTTGGATTGAAGCTGCATTTGGCGCCGTACTCGCTGGTCATGACCGCATGGGTCTCATTGAAATACTGAATAGCGGGTAAGACGATTTCAGGCGCAAACGGCAGCGAGGCGACCGCGGCCCAAGGTGCGATCGTGCCATCGTCCAGCCCATCGGGGAGACTACGCGCTTCGTAGTCATAAAAGGATCGGCTGATCCCATCCAGCTCACGTACGGCCGGCCCTGGGCCATCGCTTGCCGTTATGCCCCAACAGTTCTCGTTATACCCTTTGAAGCCATTTGGATTGTGGATCGCATATTGTTGCTGGACAAAGGTCGCGCGCCGACTATTCTCAAAGTAGTCTATCCCCTTCGCCCGCATGAATTCGTCCTGGATGCCGCAAAAATCGATCCAACAGTGGGAGAGTTGATGAATAAAAAGCGTGCCGGCGAACAGGAATTCATACCCGTAAAGTTCCCGCCACTGATAGGTCTGCATCCACGCCTGATAACCGGCTGTGGGTAGCGGATGGGTGGGCGACCCTAACGCGAGCGCATAGAGCAGCAGCGCCTCATTGTAGCCTTCCCACCGATATGGGATGAAGCCGGATTCGGGTCGCCAGCCATGCGTGAGGGTTGCGCCGCCCTTTTGCGCCCATTGCCAGTCCACGCGACGGTAAAGCGCGTCCGCAAGCATGCGGATCGCGCGCTCTTCCTTCACATCCCGATCAAAGTAGACAGCGGCGGCCAAGAATCCAGCCAGCAAGAAAGCTGTATCTATCGTGGACAGTTCAGACTCCCACACACGGCGTCCGCTCTGCATGTCGAGGAAATGATAGTAGAATCCCTTGTAGCCAGTCGCATCCGGCGCTTCGCTTTGCGGGCTGTTCCAGAAAAACTGCAAGGTCGTCAGGGTTCGCTGCACCGCTTCTTCCCGTGTCATATAGGCCCGCTCAACGCCGACCGTATACGCCGCCAGCGCCAGCCCGATAGCAGCGATACTCGCCGGTGCGCCCGGGCGGGTGTTATCCGGCACCAAGCCATTGGCCGGATTTGCCAATTTCAGAAAGTACCAGAACGTGTCGCGTTCGAGCTTATTCAATGCTTCATCGCTTGTGAAGTTCTGACGCATGGGTCATCTCCTCTTGGCCGCTAGGCGGCAAATTCTATTGTGATCGCCGCGACTGTTTGGGACGGCATAGTAACGTTAAGCCGACGTGGGCAATTTTCATACTTCCAACGGAGTAGCGCTTTCGCCCTGAATGGTCAGTCGGCTGTTAAATCCGCTGAAGCCATCCCAAGCCTTGTTGGGGTTGGCCGGATCGTCTAGCCAATATTTCTCGTCTACCCGATATTTATAGCCGTATATGCCTGGCGCCGGGCGAGGGAGGTCGGCTATCCAGACGCCAGGTGAATCTGCCCGTAAGACGACGGGGCGCTGCCAACTATCCCAACTGCCAAAGAGTTCAACATACTGTGCGCGATGATGGTGTAATAAAAAAGTGACAGTTCGCACCGTCACATAAGGCGTTGATGGGAAATCGACGAATTCGGCGTGGCGATGCTGCAACGCCATCGCCACAGCCGCTCCCGCAGCGAGTACACCGGCGCCTTGTCGTTCGGTCGGCACACCGGGCACGGCCTGCGCCGTTGCCAAGAGCAGTTGTCGCACCAAATCTGGTGACAACTCTGGGTTGGCTTCCAGCATACAAACGACAGCACTCGCCACAAGGGGGGCCGCAAAGCTGGTGCCATCCACATGTTGGTAGTAAGGCGTAATCAGTTTTGTAGACGCGATCCGCGCCTCAATCTTTGCACCGTCAGGACTGTTCTTCAGGTTAGCCTGACGCTGGGCAAAGAGCGCTTTCGCCTCCTCTTCAACCGTGGTGCCGGGTAATATAGGCGCCACGACCCAAATGCTGGGGGCGACCAATTCGGGTTTGTTGACACCAGCCCCCGTATTGCCATAGTTGCTGTGCCACAGAACCATCGCTGCGTGATCAAAGGTATTCTGGTCGTCAATGCCGCCTACAGTGAGTGCCGTCGGGGCGGATGCCGGCGGCGTCAACCGGCGGCTGCCATCGTTGCCGGCTGCTGCCACGACAATGACGCCACCGGCAACCAGACGGTCTACCGCCACATCGATCGGGTTATCTACGTGCGGGGGCGCGTCACCGCCGAGCGATAGGTTGACGACGCGGATGCCAAACTCCGCCGCATGTTCAGCCAGCCACTGCAAGGCACGTACGATATTGGTATCGGTGATGTGACCGGCATCATTGCGAACCTGGATCAACACAAGATCGGCATCACTGGCTAGCCCGCGATAAAGACCATGGCTGCGTGTCCCGTTGCCGGCCAGCACCGCGCTCGTCATCGTGCCGTGCCACTGTCGGTCGTGCCGCGTATCCCATTCGGGCCAGGTTGGGGTTTGATCCGTGTGAAAACGCTGTACCACCACCGGTTCACGGGTTACATCGACCCAGCCCAGAATCCGGTTGGTCGGCTCGATCAAGTCTGGGTGCGGATAGAAACCCGCATCAACGATTGCCACCGTCACACCCTTACCCGTGAAACGTGGGTCGGCATGCAGGCGCAAGGGCGTGGGAATCGCCCCAAAGGCAGCTTCGGCATCAAGGGGCCAAGCCCGCTGAAGTTGACGATGGAGTGCTTCATCACCTTGATCTAGCAGTACATGCAATAGTGCTTCCTGCACGCAGGCCGGACAAGCTCCATCGGCAATACGCCAGTCGGGATGGACGTGCGCCAACTGCGCAATTGTGCCGGGCGTCTGCCAGGTTATCTCCTCCAGTTCGCATTTGGATACTACCCGGTGGCACAGTGGGCAGCGATGAGTGTTATTGTTCATTTTACCTGATTTTGCTGGAAACCGATCCAGTCTGGCCAGCCAAACGGGCT
>Ga0335398_10009591_pt1 | contig 11154 bp, 4 predicted proteins | sample BON03_FD_205742 | JGI IMG/M metagenome (GOLD analysis project Ga0335398, IMG submission 205742) | Freshwater microbial communities from Lake Bonney liftoff mats and glacier meltwater in Antarctica - BON-03 (spades assembly) (version 2) | ecosystem: Environmental > Aquatic > Freshwater > Ice >...
ACCTTCTACGGCCCATTCGCCATCGGTATCAAAGAAACCTCCTCTTGGAGCTACCATCCGGCCTCCGTCAATAAATGGAGGTGTATCCCATGTTCCTACCAATCCACCCCAAGTTTTGGTGCCGATCAATGGACCGATTTCCATCTTGTTGAATAAATAGGGAAGGAGATCCCCTCCAGAACCTGCACGCTCATTGATCAGCATAACCTTCGGTCCCCAGATCCCTGACATTGGCTGGGTGAATGGTTTATGGTCGTTTGCCCGAGAGTTGAAGTACCCGGTGAGTTTACGGTTCATAATATCCACCATATAATCAGCTGCGGATCCACCGCCGTTGTTTCGCTCGTCGATTACCGCACCCTTTTTATCCTGCTGCGCAAAATAATATCGGTTGAATGAAGTATAGCCCGGTTGTCCGGTATTCGGAAGATAGACGTAGGCTAATTTTCCATCGGAAAGTTCATCAACTTTTCTCCGGTTGCCTTCGATCCAAGCGATGTTTCGCAAGGTGTTCTCATTAGAAACTGGTACTACCAAAATGCTTCTTGATCCTTCCAATTCCGGCTTAGAATTCAAATGAATTTTTGTAGGCACATTAGCACTGCCTTCAAAATAGGTATAGAGATTACTTCCTTTTTCAATTGCTTTTCCATTTACGCCAACTAGGTATTCCCCAACTTTTGCCTGAGCTCCGACTTGTGCCAATGGTGCATTCAGTCCGGGATTCCAATCTTCTCCGGTATAGATTTTCTTGATTTTGTAGTTTCCATTTTCGAACTCAAAGTCAGCTCCCAATAAACCAATCGGCACACGATCGATATCCGGGAAATCTCCACCTCTTGTATAGCTATGCCCTACAGCCACTTCACCACCGATGATGTCAATGATGTAATTCATATCTGTACGGTGACGAACTGAAGCCACCCAAGGCTTATACCATTCGTAGATTTCATTCCAAGGTGCGCCGTGAACATTCTCTACATAGAGAAAATCACGCTGATAGCGCCAGCCTTCGCGGTAGATCTGTTGCCATTCGGCCATTGGATCCACTTTTACTTTCATTGTCGCAATGCTCTTCAAAGCACCATCACCAACTTTTTTACCAGCACCTGCTGTCTCGACGATCCCCCAGGTATTTCCAGATTGGTAGAGTAGGGATTTACGATCGTTAGAAACGACTACTTGACTCACTTTTGGAAGGAAATCCTCTGACTTTCTTTTGGTCAGATCGTATTTCTTCATCATAGTCCCTTCATTGGGAATTTCTTCCATGTAGAAGACTTGATTCTCTGGAGCCGCTGCCAATACGGAGTAATTGCGAGCTGGGAGATCAATGGCTACGATCCGCTTTTGGATGCCAGCTTCGGTAATAGTCATCGTCACCGCTACTTTTTCATCTTTCTTTTTTTCTTCTGTCTTTTCTTTTTCTTCATCACTCTGTGGAAGGAGAGGGGAAGAATCTGAAGCATTTAATACCGTAAAGTAAAGCGCTCGAGTCACCGGATGATCGTAGCTACTCATATCGAGCCAACCCGTATTTAATCCAAAATCAGTACTGGCGAGGTAATAGAGATACTTTCCAGAAGCATCCCAAACTGGCGAAATTGCATCTGCCATGGTGTCGGTGACTTGGATTTTCTTTCCGCTGGCGACTTCATAGACAAAAATTGATTTCATCTGATTATCCATCAATCGGGAATACGCGATCCATTTTCCATCGGGAGACCAAACTGGATTCATGCTTCGGTTGGGATGGGCAAAGCGATCAGTATCGGCGATTTTGCTTGCCCCTGTGGTCAGATTACTTACCCAAATATTGTAATCGGTATCCGTGAAAGCGATATGAGTATTATCTGATGACCACTCAGGCTTAAAGAAGAAGCTCGGATCTTGAATGGAAATTGTCTTAGAAATGATGCCAGACTGATCCGCTGTCGTTAACTGATATTCTCCAGATGCATCAGAGAAATAGGCTACACTTTTCCCATCGGGAGACCAAACTGGCGAACGCTCAGCAGATCTGGAAGTATTCGTCAGATTTCTTCCAGCCCCATTTTCTTTGGGGAAAGTCAAAATCTCACCTCTGAACTCAAAGATCGCGCGCTGTCCCGTTGGGGAAAGCTGTGGGTTTTGAAGTTCGTTGGCAGCCACATCCGTCCAGCGCTCACGCGACCAGTGGAAGTCTCCATTTACCGTGATGGCTTGCTGAGTTAGTTTGCTGCTGCTTGGCTCATACAAATGCAAGTAACCACCCTGTTCAATGACAAGAGCATCCGGACCGGCATCGATGCTTTTGATATCAAAGTCTTTCAAAAAAGTCTCTTGTTTTTCTTGCTTAGTGCTAAGATCATAAGACCAGAGATTGGCTAAGTTGTCTCGCTCAGAGATGTAAAAGACCTTATTTCCAAACCAAACCGGATCGGTATGACGCTCATTATCAGTCTGTGGGGTCATCTGTAAACTGTAATCCTTCATATCAAGAATCCAGATCGGCTTGGCTTGGCCTCCACGGTGATTACGCCATTCTGGATCCCAAAAGGAGATTTGCTGGTAAGCCATATGTTTGCCATCCGCAGAAAGCTCTCCATTTACTGCACGGGGAACAGCCAATGCTTGAGGCATACCGCCACTCACTGATACCTGAAAGAATTTAGATTCCTGAGTAGCATGACCTCCCCGACCTGAGCTGAAGATCACCTTGGTACCATCAGGGCTCCAGCCTGTCACCAAATCTGCACCCGGATGCCAAGTCAAGCGCTTGGGTTCACCGCCAGCGGCAGGAATTAGGTATACATCCGTATTTCCATCGTATTCACCGGTAAAAGCGATCAAATTTCCATCGGGAGAAAAGTGAGGAAGACTTTCTTCCCCCTCATTGCTGGTCATTCGGATGGCATTTCCTCCAGTTCGAGGGGCTTTCCAAAGGTCATTGGCATATACGAAGGTGATTTCCGAAGATGAGAGCGTCGGTTGTCGCAGAAGTTGCGTGCCTTGGGAAAATGCCGAAACGGCAAGTCCAAAGAGCAGAGCGGTGGTGAGGAGTTTTTTCATGTATTTTTGCTGTTGCATAAAAATAAAAGGAATGAATCTGTGATGCTAACCGATGGTCACAAAAGGTAGTGGGGAGTTGGCAGAAGGAGGGGGCAGTCGGCAGAGTAAGGTCGGCAGTGAGTAATAATAAGAGCAGTTTTGCTTCAGTTTCTGTGGGGCTGTCCGGTTAGCGGGTAATACAGAATGGACTTTCTTTTTCGATATTAATTGAAATCCACTCGTTTTGTCTGTACATCATTTCCTGATTGGGATTCTTTATGTCAAAATACCTATCGATGTGACGATTATTGCTCCGCGTTAAAATCCGGGGCTAACATTGCATCACCCATCAGGACGATTCTAGATTTCAAAACTGTGTGAGCTATGTATACTATGCCATGAAAAAATAAATATAATCAAGCGAATAAATCGAATATGATCTATTTTGGATTCCTCGATGCTACCTCACATTTAATTAAACCAAATGAAATACCTCTGTTTTTTGCCCCTGCTGTTCCTTCAGCAATTTGTATTTGCACAGCAAATTGAATTTGTCACAAATTCCAGATTGGTCTTAGGTGAGACTAAGGATAAATCTGCTTCAATCAGTGCGGGAGATATTGATAAGGATGGCGATATGGATGTAGTGGTAGCTGATGGAAGACATTGGCCTCAAACCAATAAGATCTTTTTTAACAATGGATTCGGAATCTTTACGGTTTCTAAACTGCTGGATGATATTGCAGAAACTAGCTATGCAACTGAGTTGGCCGATTTTGATGGAGATGGAGATTTGGATATAGCTGTAGGAAATGATATGGCGCCTAATGCGATTTATTTGAATGACGGGACTGGCAATTTTAGTAGATCAGGTGCTTTTGGTAATGATTATTCGCCCACGCGAAATTTGAAAACTATAGATATCGATTCCGATGGAGACATTGATATACTAATTACTAATCGAGGAAGAGAAAATGAAATCTGTCTGAACGATGGCAAAGGTGAATTTACAGCCATAGTGAAATTTGGTTCGGCAGATGACTCGACCATAGATGTGGACGTGGCAGATCTGGATCGAGATGGAGATCTGGATTTAATCTTGGCAAATCGAGATGGGCAACAAAATTTCATTTATCTCAACGACGGGCAATTGAATTTCTCGGTAAGAATTCCTTTTGGTACGGGTACTGACGAAACCCGATCTGTGGGGACTGTGGATATAAATCAAGATGGCTATTTGGACATCATTACTGCAACTGTCGGTGCTCCAAACCTGATTTACTTCGGAGATCAAGGGATGAATTATTCTCGGAAAATAGTTTATGATCCCAGCTCAAGCGATTCCTACGCGATGGATTTTGGAGATCTAGATGGAAATGGAAGTATCGATATCGTGGTAGGCAATTCTGAGGGGTTTAATATGGTGTTTTTGAATTTCCAAAATGGAGAGTCTTGGAAGGAAATTCAGCTTTCAAGTGGGAAATTTGATACGTATGACATTATCCTAAGTGATTTGAATAATGACAAGCGATTGGATATTATAGAAAGCAACTCAGATGAGATTAATTACTTCTATTTCAATCGCTTAATTAAAAATCAGTAAAGTTGATTTAAAAAATAATTTTACGCACTCTCTTTTATTTTTGACCTGAGCAGGATATAAAATATTAGTTGAAGGCTCAAGTTGATCGTTCCTGTTTTTTCACTCTCAATACATTTTCTGAATCAATTAATAGTAAAGCTAGTAATAGCTATTTTCCAGTATTATTCTACATATTTTTTCTTGTAGGATAGCTCATCTTTGGGTGATTTTCCTAACTGCCGAATCGCACGCAGTTTTTTTAGTATAAAAAAATTTAAAAAATGGCTAACCTAAAAATTAAATTAAAAGGTCTGGATCAGGCAAATTTTATCGCCGGTGAAGATCAGGGTTTTCAGCATTACCAGCTCAGCAAAGCTTATTCAGTATTTAGCCCCAACCGAGGTGATGTACCTCAGCAATCCTTTGAAATCAAAGCTGATCAGCTTATCGAACTCAATTTCTCAGATGATACAGTTTGGATGGGGGATAATGAAACCTTGCGTGAACTTTTCCCTGTAGAATTTAAACGATCTGGAGGGCATGATGAGCTTTTCCTTCCGGATGAGCTCACCATGGACGCACAAAATAGAGGTGTGATCATGAAGATCGGAATCAAGCTCCTAAAGATTTTCTCTAAAAAGGCAGAAGTTTTTCCACTGGTAAAAGAACTTGCAAAAGAACTTGAAAATAAGCAGCTGGCTACTGCTGGGATAGATTTTCAGCAAGTTGGAGCCGGAGTTCTACTATCTTGTTCAGCAAGTTTTGATCTTAAAAAAGCTAAAATAATTGATTCCTCTAATCTGCATTTACTTTTTTTGCACGGGACTGGTTCCTCTACGCTTGGCTCATTCGCAGATCTGAAAGACACAGAAGATTGGAAGCAAATCATACAATATTATGAGCCAGATTCGATTTTGGCCTTTCAGCATCGGACGCTCACCGCAAGTCCGCTGGAGAATGTCTTAGAATTAGTCAACTCACTACCGGACGGTATTCAATTAGACTTGGTAAGTCATTCTCGCGGTGGACTCGTAGCCGATAGTTTAGCAAGATTCTGTGTGCCTAATACCAAATCTAAAGGATTTGATGACACTGAGCGATCAGCTCTCCTCGACCATGATCGAAAGAAAGATATTGAACTTATTGAAGCAATAGAAAAAGCGCTTAAATCCAAAACGATTACTATTCGAAAAATCGTGCGTGTAGCCTGTCCTGCTAGTGGTACTACATTGGCTTCCAATAGATTAAATCTCTTTCTCAATGTCGCTTTTAACCTATTGGGATTAGCTAGTGGTCAGATCGGAAATCCGATCTTCATCTCGTTCAAGGAGCTGATTATGGCAACAGTAGAATCGAAGGATGCTACCGATATATTACCCGGACTCGAGGCAATGAATCCAAAATCTCCATTTGTACAAGTCCTGAATTTCCAAGGGACAGAGATCAAGATTGAAGCCCCACTCTACATTGTAGGAGGTAGCAGTGAATTGAGTATAAAATGGAAGACTTTAGTTGTGCTAGTAGGGAAGTTTTTCTTTATTGGGAAAAATGATCTCGTTGTAGATACCGAAAGTATGTTTTGTGGTGGAGTGCGAACTGAAGGAAAGGTCTCCGCATTTATTGAGGCTAACGGTCAGATTGATCATTTGAAATATTTTATCACCGAAAGTACCCTTGAAGCGATACGGATTGCTTTGAAAACAGATGGTTCGGTAGTTCCCAGGAAATTTGAGCTGATATCCAAGTCAAGTAATGCTGAACTTGCGCGTGGAGTTCTTGGTATTGAAAGAGGCGAATATAAACGTGATCAAGTGGCGGGCAAGCGACCAATAGCTGTGTTGCTTCCAGGAATAATGGGGTCAAACTTAGATGTGGGATCTAATCAAGTTTGGATTAATTACTTCCGGTTTCTCGCAGGTCAACTTGTACGATTGAATTATGTGGCTAATAAAGAAAAAGTTACTGCTGATTCCCTGATTGGTACTTCTTATCGAGAACTGGGCAAGAACTTAGAGAAGACTTACGATGTGGTCACTTTCGAGTTTGATTGGCGATCACCGCTGCCAGTCACGGCTCAGCGTCTGAATGCCAAGATCCTTGAACTTTTAGCTTTTAAACAGCCCATCAAAATCATTGGACATAGCATGGGGGGTGTTTTAGTCCGTGATTTTGCGATTTATTTCCCTGATACTTGGCAACAACTCAATGCACGACCAGGCTTTCGAACCTTATTTCTAGGTTCCCCTTTGGGAGGATCTTATCGAATTCCTTATGTTCTTTTCGGAAAAGACGATCTTATCCAATTGCTTGGGAAAATAGATATTAAAAATTCAACAAAAGGCCTACTTGATATCTTCACCAATTTCCCTGGAATACTGAATTTACTACCAATTAATCGGTCTGGTAAGCATGATTTTTCTGATTTAGAGTTTTGGAAAAAGCTCCGAACGGCATTTGGCGATCAATCCTGGCCAATTCCAGGTCAGACATTTTTGGATGATTTCGGAAAATATCAGACAAAAGTTTTGGCAGAAGCTGATCGAATGGACTACACGAATGTGACCTATATCGCTGGTCAAAGTCGAAAAAATAAATTCACAATTTGTGATTTGGAGATTGAAGATAGTAAGCTGGTATTCAAAGCAACGAATGCTGGTGACGAGAGTGTGACATGGGAATCTGGAATCCCAAAGGAAACGCTTCGGTTGAAAAACTATTTCTATGCCAACGCCACGCATGGAGGGCTCACAACGAAAAGTAAACTTTTTGCAGCGATCGATGAGATCTTAGTTTATGGTAAGACCAGCAAGCTTCAAAATAGCCTCCCTCAGCTAAGGGGGATTGAAGATAATTTCAAAGTAGATACCAATCATGTATTTGATCTAAGCGAATCTAATTTGAGAAATACCATACTGGGATTGGGTGAAGTTGGTGAACGCTGGCTAAATGAAATGCCAATCCAAGTCAAAGTATCACATGGAAATCTAATCTATGCCCGATATCCAGTACTAGCCGGACATTTTGATGGCGATGCAATCCTCAACAGTGAGTATGCTATTGACCGAGAATTAAATAATGAGATCAGCCGACTGCACAGTCTTGGGCTCTATCCCGGTCTAATCGGTACCCATCAGATTATTCTTAATAGGGGTTCTGAGCCTGGAGACTTTCAGGGAGGAGTGATCGTAGGATTAGGGAAAACCGGTGAGTTGTCAAGTTTTCAATTAATGAATACTGTTGAAAAGGGCATATCAAGGTATTTGACGATTTGTAATCCAGGAGAAAATAATCCCAATGATGAGCCCATAGGAATTTCTGTGATAGCAATTGGGAACTCATTTGGAGGATTATCCTCTGACAGTTCGATTCGAGCAATCCTACTGGGAATACAAAAAGCCAATAAAAGTATCGCAACGACTTATAAAGGATCCAAGAAAGGTATCGAAGAGGTGGAGATTATTGAGCTGTATCACGATAAAGCATTGGCAATCTTAAAGTCTATGAAGACGATTGAAGCCAGTCAAAATCGAGAGTTTAATATTGTATTCCGTGGATCAAGTATGGAATCCAAAATAGGTAGACAGTGGCGGATTCCACAAGAAAATTCAACAGATTGGTGGACTCGAATTACAGTTTCTGAGGAGAGTGGATTTGAAGTTTGTGGAGAATCACCTGGCGGAAAGAAGATGAAAATGTCCTTGGCTACTACCGGGGCTAGTGAGCGTGTGGAATACATGCCATCAAACACAAAAGTGTTGGATGTATTGCTGAAGCAAATGACTCATAACAACCAGTTTTCACCAGAGATTGCCAAGACGATGTTTGAGCTCTTGATTCCCCTCCAATTTAAGGAGGAATTGAAGCGACAAAACAATATTTCTTGGGTATTGGATCTACAGACCGCTGAATTTCCTTGGGAAATGATGCAAGAGGATCTCCAATCGGTTCCACTTTGTATCAATTCTGGTATGGTTAGGCAATTAGCTACGCAAAATTCCCGAGGGGCGATTTCCAGAGTGTCCTCAAAAAGTGCATTGGTGATCGGAGATCCTGACTTGGACGGCTTTATGGGACAATTGGCAGGGGCTAGAAAGGAAGGTGAGCTTGTGACAGAATTATTGCGGCAGGAGAAGTACGAAACACAAAGTTTAATTTTTAGGGAAGCTTCGGAAATTCTAGTAAAACTTTTCACTCAAAATCATAAAATTATTCACTTAGCTGGGCATGGACTTTTCAACTATGGCGAAGATAAAATCTCAGGTATGGTAATCGGAAATGACACCTTTTTGCTTCCGGGACAGCTTGCCGGAATGTCAGAAGTAGCCGAATTAGTTTTTGTGAACTGCTGCTATTTGGGAGAGATGGACTCAGATGTGGAGTTGGCAAGTCAAAACAGAAATCAATTCGCAGCAAATATTGGTACTCAGTTAATCGATAATGGAGTGAGAGCAGTTATTGTCGCTGGATGGGCAGTTGATGACACTGCTGCATATGATTTTGCGAAGCTCTTTTATAAGTTCATGTTCACAGGACTGGGATTTGGTGAATCCGTCAAACGAGCACGAAAGAAAATCTACGAAGATCATGGTAGCCGATCAAATACCTGGGGAGCATTTCAGTGCTATGGAGATCCATTCTACAAGCTAACTGACGAAAAACCAATTAGTCAAGATTCGATAGGCTCCATGCTTCAAGAAGAGATCAAAATCGAGTTGCTGAATCTTATCCACAGAATTGAAACTTCTGAGAATGATTTTGAGCGAATCCTCAAAAAGGTCATTGAAATCGATCAGCTGATCTTTAAAGGAACAGAATACAGCGTTATCGTTTTGGAATACCTAGCCAAACTGTATGGAAGTTTGAATCTATATTCAGATGCAATTCGGATCTATAAGGTTCTTATGACTTCCAATAGCAATGGTTTCTCAGTAAAAGCGTTGGAGCAATATTGCAGCGTTCGGGTGAAGGATTGTTTGATTCTTCAAAGGTCAAAAGCTGTAACTAAAGACGAGGCCATTGCTAGTATAATGGAAGTGCTGACAGATCTGGACGGCTTAAATAGATTTAGCAAAACTTCAGAGCGATGGAGTTTGATTGGAAGTGCATACAAACGGTTGATCGTTTTAACTGATGCTAGAAAAGCAGAAGAAATGCTTTCATCAGCTATCGAAGCATATGAAAAAGCTTCCAAGCTTTCAAACTTGGAGGATACTTATCCACTTTGTAACTGGCTTCAGCTGTTGCAGATTCGAAATGAACTGGAAGGTAAAAAAGGACTCAGGAATTCTCCAATCATAGGTAGAAATGCTATGGCAGATTTACTCAAAAAGCTTGAAAAAAACTTGAATCAGAAAAGCTCCTATTGGGATTTTGTTCCAAAAGCGAATATTCTACTTACACAATTTCTTATCACAGGAACTGCGACCGCTCAGAGGAAAGCTATTCAGAGTTATGAAGTGCTCTGGGATAAGGCTGGGACCAAAGGTCAAAAGCAGGAAGAATTAGTGCACTTTGATTGCTTGATCAATTCCTTTGGCAATCCAAAAATTAAATCTGAACTGGAAAAAAAACTGCTGGAAATCCAAAAACAACTTGTAGAAACGGTGTAATTGAAAAAGGCTCCAAAATTGATTCGGAGCCTTTCTTATAGTTAAGGATTTTAGACAGGAGATTTCCTATTGTGATTATCCGCAATTATGCCACTAACCTAATTTTCTTTGCTCAACTGGCAGGAATACCCGCCGCGGCGAGGCAAGCCGATGACGTTCCGATAGCCATCGGAAGAAGTACCAGTGATGTTAGTGTTTACCATATAGTAAGTTACTTTTTGATTTTTACTGGTACAATTGCGGGTATACATATTTCCTATTCTTAATTTATTGTTCAAAAATTATTTTATTTTTCAAACACCCCTTTTATTGCTTCCAAGTAGTCAAATCCATGACCTTCGGTCGATTCGATGTGATTTACTTCCAAGTATTCATTCCAGCGGCAGATCATGACGGTATTTCCAGTCGTATTTCTGTACTTTATGGAAATCGCTTGAGGGTCTCGGAGTTTTGCTGAAAAAGATACTTTATCCGAATAAATCCGGTCTTTCTCTAGTTCGGAAGGATATTCACTTTGCTGAGGCTAAGTATCACCTGATAGACGCATATCGCATCCGATGGCTACAGTTACTTGCTATTCGAAGTTTGGATCGCCTTTAAATTTCTCAGACCACATAGTCCAATACCTCTTGTAAGTCTCATGCATATGTACAAATGATTGGTTTGACTTTTCTATGAAGTTAGAGTACACATAGGACGTTCCCTTGAATCTCATGGATCTCAATCTCAGGATATAATCTTGGAGTAGCAGCTTGTTCTGATATTCTACACTTTCCCATGGCTTTTTAGGATTTTTTGTAACCCATTTAATAAACATTATCACGAATTTTTTTAGATAGCTGTTTTATACCTGATTCGGAGGTTGTGTATTCCTGTTGCAATCCTCATGACGAGATGTCTTTTATCGAAGCCTTTTATTCTGATTTTATCACG
>Ga0335398_10009592_pt1 | contig 11153 bp, 12 predicted proteins | sample BON03_FD_205742 | JGI IMG/M metagenome (GOLD analysis project Ga0335398, IMG submission 205742) | Freshwater microbial communities from Lake Bonney liftoff mats and glacier meltwater in Antarctica - BON-03 (spades assembly) (version 2) | ecosystem: Environmental > Aquatic > Freshwater > Ice >...
TGTTTGCGTGTGTGTGTTTGTGTGTGTGTGTTTTTGTGTGTGTGTGCGTGTGTGTGTGTGTGTGTGTATGTGTGTGTGAGTGTGTATGTGTGCGTATGTGTATGTGTATGTGTGTGTATGTGTGTGTGTGTGTGTGTATGTGTGCGTGCGTGTGTGTATGTGTATATGTGTATATGTGTGTGTATGTTCATGTGTGTATGTGTATATGTGTGTATGTGTGTGTGTGTATGTGTGTGTGTATGTGTGTGTATGTCTATGTGTGTGTGCGTTTGTGTGTGTGTGTGTGCGTGTGTGATTTTGCATGCATGTGTGTGTTGGCATGTGTGTGTGTGTGTGTCTATGTGTGCGTGTATGTGTGTGTGTATGTGTGTGGGTGAATGGATGGGTTGAGGAAGCAGACGACAAAGCAAGGAGCGCTACACACGTCTACACACACAAACACACATACTCCGCCCAGTGCCCATCAGTCCAGCCAGATACATAGAGCAGGAAATCAGATTGTGCCTGCACGGCGACTCTGTCGTAATCACCAGCCAAGCTCCTTGCAGGCAAGCGTCTTCTTATGCACGGTGCTCACACGGGTGCAGAGAGAGAGGCGCAATGGAGTGGCAAGACGAACCTGAGGGGGTTGCAGTAACCCATGGGCCAGGCGCCCTGTTTGTAAGTGCCGTCGTCAAAAGCGCACTCTATATCCCCGAGTGTGCGGTCAGTGTCGGAGTCGCCCTGGCACGCGTTGCCCTTGGCATACTTGGTCCAGTCAAAGAAAGAGCCCACAACAAAGGCGTTAGTGCAGCAGTCCTTCTCTTTCACAGTGCCCTCTTTGCAGTTGCCATACCAATGCACCTGGCTGTCAACGCTGCTCGCCTGCACAGTGCCGGCGCACGAGCTCAAGGGCTGACGTGTGACTTGGCCCTTGTTGCCATAGCGAGACAAGATACAGATATTGCGCGCCTGTACTGTGCCTTTTCCAACCTCGTTGTCGTCAAAGGAGGCGCCTGCGAACCGCAGCCCTGCCTCGTAGTTGACTAGCTTGTAACCAATAGCAGTTTTCTGGCACTTGCCGCACAAGTTGTCCTTTACTCCAAGATCTGTGCAGGCCTTGTCGATCGGATAGCATGCCTTATTGGGCCAGGGCGCCATCATACTCGCGGAGCCAAACTCGCATGAGAGGCTACCGAGTACCGAGTCCGTGTCGCCATCGCTACCGCACGAGTTCCCGACTGCAAACTTGCCAAAATCCTGCCCAGGCACCATGAGCGCGGCGTTACTGCAACATGACGTCTCCTTGGACCCCGTGCGGCAGTTGCCGTACCAATGCGCCTGGGCCGGGATGCCACTCTGCGTGTGACCTGCACAGCCTGAGGTTGGGAACTCGGGCAAGGCTGCGGGCTTGTTGCCATACTTTGCAAGGATACATATGTTGCGCGCCTGCGTGCTACCTTTATCCATGTAGTTGTCATCGAACGACTTGCCGTCGACATGAGCGCCCGCAGCACCCCAGCGCAGGCCAGCCTTGGTGTTCTCGAGCTTGAAGCCCGTAGGTGTCTTGGCGCATGTGCCGCACATGTTGTCCTTGATTCCAAGCGACTTGCACACAGCATCAGGAGGGTGGCACCATCCCCCAGGCCACGCGCCCGCCTCATACTTACTACCAGTGCCCGCCACCGCCACGCTGCCGCCACCTCCCTTGGAGGCACCTGCTGTGGCACCTCCGTTTTGAGCCATGTCTTTGGACCACGCAATCCAACTCCATGAGAGCGAATACATCTGATATCCATAAGTCTTGACCTTGAAGCCCACTGTAGTCACCTCTTCGATAGAGGTCGTCCACTCGAAGCTCGTGAAACCACACTCATCAATCTTGTTGACAAAGAGCTTGACTTCAGGCACTTCTTCAAAGGCCTGCGCAAACGTGATTTGGGTGGTGCCCGTGCGAGTGTTGCAATGCCAGTCATATGAAGCCTGGGCACTTTCCACCCTCCAATTTGCCATATTCATTATGTCCAGCCACTTATCCGCCTCGTTGATGCATGTCGTTCCAAAGCACATTTTCGATCCCACAGGATCGGCAGGGGCTGGCACCAACGGGAAGTACTGCTGCGGCCGAACCATCATCTCCTTTGAGATTGCCAGCCACTGCACAGACCTTACACGCGTCAGCTCACACCGCAATGAACTGCATCCAGCTTACTTGTATCAAATCGACCATGCATGACGGTGCGTTGGGACTATCAAATACATGCACCTAGACGCCATCGGAGGACGTGTGTGTATATCTCTTGATCCCTTGATGGAATCCCTTCCCGCCCGCGAATAACAAATGCTTGTGCATGTCACACAGAAAAAGCAAGATCCGCGTCCGAAGGGACAGCCAATGTGGAGCACACCCAATGTGGCTGCTGCTTGTGCCAACGCACCTCCCGCACACGGCCTCCAAGTGCCAACGCATGTCCAACACACGGCGTCCCCTTGGGGGTGTGCGGAACAAAATGGGAGCTCATTGCCGCCGCTGTGGCTAACAACACAATGACAAAGACAGCATCGCAAACAAGAGACGTGCACGCTCTTGTAAACAAAGGATGCTTTCCAAACAACAGATGTCGACGTCTCATGACAAGCACACCATCCCAAACAAGAGACGCCGACCGTTACACCAGCAAGTGCGGTGGGCAAATGAAAAGGAGGCAAAGGAGGCAAATGGAAACGAGGCATACCTCAATGCCAAGAGCATAGAGCCTCGTGTCGCTCCATGTCTGAGATTCCACAACAAAGCCGGTGGCATCTACACTCGTCACCATAGTCAGAGCGCGGTTGTAGCCGCCGAAATAGCAGAGATCGTATTGATAGATTGATACGAAGACTACTGGGGCTCCATGATGAACGCCATACGGCCGAGGAAAGTTGATACGTCGTTTATCGTAGCCATTCTGGCCACAATTGGCGCTGACTACCTGATGGAATCGGCCCTCTTGCAAATGTGCGTTGGACATGTAGATGAGGCGTTGCAACATGACCTCTCCCGCACAATACTTTCCAAGACACAGGATTCCTGCACACAATCAACCAACGCAAGGGGTCAGACATAAAAATGGTCGATGCTGCTATACGCTCTAGCGGTGCAGACACACAGCAGGCAGGAAGGCGGGAACGAGACCTCTGGATTCGTCACCAGCCTTTTTGGGCCTGGACTTGTAGTTTTCTACATTGGCTGTGAGCTCCGGTCCAATGACCATGGCAGACCACTGCATGCTATACGCATTGGTGTCACCCCACGACCCGATGGTAAATCTGACGAAGGTAGTCGTGGTTTCAACTGGATCGATCGATGCTCGCCAATTGGCGCGTCCATTTTGGCAATTGTGAACACCGACAATATTCAAGTAGACTTTCGGAGGCTCGGCAAACGGGTGGCTGAAAAAATGCGTCACGGTTGCCTTTTGAGGGCCACCTTTACAGTCTAGGTTGACGCTGCCAGTTGCACTATCGATGATACCGTCCGACACTATCTTCAACCTGCTGAAGATTGCCCCGGTCATACACGCTGTGCCTACGCACACTGCACTGTCAAAGCCAATCTTGACATCGTCCGATATTGTTTGCGTCTCACTCGTTCCGGTTGACCAGATCGCAGACATCGAGGTGGTGTAGAGGACGAGATTGCCATCGTCTTGCATCACTAACTTGACGCCACCCTTTCCATACGAGCTTGACGTCCACACAGTCTTGCCAGGCGTGTCAATTAGATCCAGATTGCCATTGGACTGCAATGTAAGACTGTAGGGCCCTGTGCCCTTACCGACTGTGCTAGTCTGCCACAGAATCACGCCGCCTTGCCTGTAGACGGCGAAATTGCCGTTGCGCAGCAGCGAGCATGAGTACATGCCATTGGCAGCCAGCAGATTGCTTTCAGCAACCTTGCCATTGGATTTCAGACTCTCAAGGCTCACGAGCTTTAAGGGGGGGTACGCCGGGGGGCCTGCAGGGCGACTCTGGCGGACAAAGGCAGCACTGTCAAAAACGCAGAAGAGCACCTTTGCGGGCGTTGCCTTGTCAAAGTCACCACGGCACTGGCTGCCCGTCGCAAAAGTGTCAAAGTCGTAGCCCGTAGTCATGACTGCCGCGTTTGTGCAACATGTCTTTTCTTGAGCACTACCAGCTTTACAGGCTCCGAACCAGTGTGGCTGCTCCTCGACACCCTTTTTGTCCACGAGCGCCATGTAGCTGGACGCATCGGGTGTCACTGCCATGGTGCCCTTGTTGCCATATCGCGCCAACATGCAAATGTTCTGTGCCTGGATATTGCCCGCTTTGAAATTGTTGTCATCGAAGGCCATGTCTTTGTATCGCAGACCGTCCTCATTCACCAACATAAAGCCTGACAGAGAGTCGCAGTTTTCACAAAGCGGCTTGCAGTCGCCTCCGAGATTGTCTCCGATACCCAGCTTCGTGCACCCCCTGGTCTTGAGGAACTGTGGACCCCACGTTCCGGTGCCAGCTTTCTTGACAGGCCCCGCCTTCGCGGGTCCCACTCCTGCTTTGCCAGTCTCTCCGTCCGGACCAGCCGGACCGAGGTCGCCAGTGGTGCCAGTGACCCCCTTGGAGCCTCCAGGGCCCGCGGGGCCGGCAGTTCCTGGTGTTAATCAATTCTTGTTAGTCTTTGTTTTGGGTCTCGTAGGCTCTGTAGGTGTTTGCAGGGCCGACAAACCCTCACAACACCGACACACACAAAACTAACACGCACTAGCAACACCTTGACAAGCACGAACAGAACACACCCTCATTCAACAGCGACACATGCAATAGACTAAGAGACCCCAAACAAAGGGCTGTAAGTGTTTTTGATTTGTTGTAGCGTTGGTTAGGGGTCTGTTTGGGTCGTTGAGTTGCGTTGGTTAGGGGTCTGGTGGGGTCTGGTCTGTCAGGGTCTTTGAGTGTCTGTCAGACCGACAAATCTTTCACAAGCACCAACACACATTCAACAAACACCACAATCAACAAACACCAACAGCAACCGAACAAACCCTGCCAACTCCTGAACATTCACTAACAAAACCCCGACAAACACTAACAGACCAGTACAGCAGCAGGCACGAACAGACTCCTGAAAGTGTCTGTTAGTGTTTGTTGATGTGTTTTAAAATAACAGACTCCTACCAAACATTTGCAAACCCCAAAAAAACACCACCAAATCTTTACAACTACTATCAAACCACTAAAAAAGCCCCACCACACACCACCAAACATTAAAAAGATTCCTACCAAAGTGTCTGTCTGCGATATGATAACATTTTTATAGGTTTGCACAGACGCACGGACACACACACACGCAGGCACATACGGACACACACATGCACACGAGGAACACACACCTGGCGCTCCATTGGCACCCGGGTCGCCCGGGTCGCCACCCGCGCCGGGCGGGCCAGGCACCCCATTCTGTCCCGGGGGGCCGGGAGGACCATCCTTGCCATTCGAACCCATGACACCGGCCGCCCCTGTGAAAGAGGAGAGATCGAGAGAGAGAAGCAGAGAGAGCGAAGCAGAGAGAGAACGAGAGAGGGATAGATGGAGTGTGTACCTTTAGTGGCTGATTGGTACATGGACACCCAGACACACACAAGCAGACACCTTGACACACATGAAAAGACATAGACACACGAGCATGCATACAAACACCAACACACATACACATACACACAAACGCCTACAGACAGACACACAGACACACAGATAGACACAATGCACACACATACACAAACACTTCTGCCCACCCACCCACCCTCGCAGACAGACCGTTACCCCCGCCCATGCGCTCATGACTGAGAATAAAGGGCTTTGACAGACACTCTTAGGACCTTACAGACATCAATAGACACTAAAAGGCAACGAAATGCACTACAGAGTGTCTGATAGGGTCCAGTAGTGTCTGTCAGTGTCCGGTAGTGTGTGTTAGTGTCTGAATGGTCCCAAAACGTGCGCCGACTTCCAAAGTTATATGAAAGTCCCATATAAATAAGTTATCACATCTGCAGACATGACACATTTATGAGAAATGCCACATTGTGAAGATTTCATCGCACCGGGCAGGCCCTTTGAACCGGGCGGGCCTGAGAAGCCCACATCGCCGGTGGCGCCCTGGAAGCCCTTGCCGCCCATGTCGCCGGCCTCCCCAATGCTGCCGGTCATGCCTTTTTTGCCCTTCCTCCCAATCGGGCCCCTGTCGCCGTCATACCCCCGGTATCCCCTGGGCCCTACAGGCCCGATAGCGCCCTGTTCGCCCATCACACCTTGCCCGCCACTGACGCCCGGCGGGCCTGTGAAGCCGCGCGGACCACGAGGGCTGACTTTGACGGTGAGGTCGCGCGGGGCGCCCTTATAGTAGTCGGCACGGACGTCGCGAAACTGCTGCTTCATCTTCCGGAATTTTGTCTCGAGCGCTTTGACAACTGCTCCGATGCTCATGTCGCCTGCCGCCGGCGCGCTACCAGCCGCCTCGGCACCCTTATTCTCCTCGCCACAGCAGCCGGCATCAGAGTCCCCCGCCGTAGCCTTGTTGACATTTGCCAGGTAGTTATCAACAACTGCGGCAGAGCACCCGCCGGCCCGCAGGCTCGTGCACGGCGCCTTCGCTCCGAAAGTTGCTGAGTATTCGCCCACCAGCTGGCCGTTCTCGCCCTCTGCCGAGTTCACCTCATTGCGCAGGCTCCTGAGCCCGCTCACGTCTGCAGTGATGTCGCTTCCCTCGTGCACGCTCGCGCCTCCGCTGCCAAACAGCGCGGTCTCGAGACCTTCATCCAGCCTGGTCGCCGCCAGTGCAAGGAGTGCTGTGCAGCTGAGAACGCCCACGGCTGCAAGGACCCGCCGGCGAGTGAGCACCCGATGCGACATGGCTGGCACCGCCGCTGCCATGCGATGAGCCGTGTGGCCTATCGCCATCACGGGCCCGTCGCAAGAAGGACTTACTCCTGTGTGGGCGCTCGGTCGTTGGCTCTTCGGATGACACAATCACGACACGCGAAAGAGCTTTTTTTAAATTATATTTCATGGCAGACTCTTTCCTTCTTGACCTTCCATCGAGCGGTCTGCTGTCGCAGATTGACAAGAGTGTGTCGCTCAATGTGAGCTGTTTCCCACACGCAGGGCGAGCTTTTTTGCGCGTGCGGGCGACGTGATATGCTTGCTGTCCGTGGTGGTCATTCTGACTTCTTATGCCCGGGCGACGCTAGTCGCCCGCCCGCAGACATCTTCAGACTCGGGACGCGGACGAGGGCGAAAACTACCAGGTCGTCCATACCGACAAGACAAATATCCTCATCCGGCAAGTTCAGCCCCCACCAACCCAAAAACCACAACACAAAAACAACTTCCCCTCAACAATTGGTTAGGGGAGTCGGCCAGTTGAGGTAGTGGACTGCTGACTATTTTGTTGTCCCTCTGTTTGCCAACCTCGCGATGCTTCCTCCGTCTGCCCCCTTCGCCTCGCCCCCACCATTTCGTTTACAACTCAGCCCATCTTCGCACTGTTTGTTTCCGTGCACGTCACTTGCGAGCACCATCACGCAGCTAAAAGTAACAGCGGTGTGGATGATGGGCGAACGCTGAGAAAAAAGGGTGGAGCGGACGAAAAGTGACACGTCCAGTCTCCCTTCAGTTTTCTCTTGGGGATGATGTGCCACATCTTCTGCGGTTCCCTGCCGCATATTTCGCGTTTTCGCTCTCCTCTGATTGAACTGCTGATGCCGTGCCTTCTTGATGATATCAGGAGCCTGCAACAGAAGAGACGGCGACAAGCAGCGGGCAGCGGATATCATACAGAGGTAGCGTCAGCAGCCCCACCCACGATCCAGAGAGGGCTCTCCCGAGCTTCGTCAGCAGCCCCACCTACGATCTCCTCAGGAGATGTTAAGGGCAAGAAAAGGTGCTTTACTTTCCAACATCCAACCTGTCTCTTTCATCTATTTTTTTGCCTGCAGACCAGGGGCGCGGCAAGCGGATGGGCTTGGGCGGCGGCGGCGGGGCTTGAGCCCGTCCCTCGGACTCCCCTTTTCCTGTGTTTTTGGGCCTGAGACGCCCGATTTCCCCGCTGTTTGCAGAGTGTTTGCAAGCGCGCAGAACAGGCCACAAAAGCCCGGAAAAACACCAATTTCCGAAAAATCGGCCGATCGAAGCACGGATGGGTACTGATGCGTTGGTCGGCCGATTTTTCCAAAAATGAGTGGGTTTTCTGTTTTTGCGCCATTTTTGCGCGCAATGGCAAACGCTCGGCAAATACCTGATATTTTGGTCGATCCCTGCAGCCGTTGCGCACCACTCGTGTTACCTTGGCGTCCGGTGCGATTTTTATTTATTTTTTGACTGCGCCGACATACAGGGAAAAAAAAACTTGTCAGTGTACTCAAAAAATGAAACCAAACTTGTCGGCGCACTCACCAAAATAAAACTTCAACAAAAAACAACAATTAGTCGGCGCACCCTACAACAAAAACAAACTTGTGGGCGCTGTGAAACAGTCTGTGCGAGTGTGTGTGTGCACGCATGCGTGTGTGTGCGTGTGTGTGCATGTGTGAGTGTGTGCGTACGTGTGTGTGGAAGTTCTTTTTTTTGTGTGTTTGCATTGTTGCGGCATTGTCTACGTGCCATTTTCTTTGTTCCCGATGTTTCTTTGCTCATTACCACGTCTTCGTCTGCGATAAATTTGTGTGCTCCTGTATTTGCCTTTTCATCTGCAATGCGATTTTCTACACGTGGCGCGTGGCAAGCGGAGTTTCCTGAGCCGCCGCGCGCCACTCGGGTTACCTCCGAGGTGACCTGATGGAGACTAGAATCATATCGGGCGGGCGGCAAGAAAAAAAACGAACCCTCAAGGGTTCTCCCGCTAGACAAAAAGAGGCGGGGTTTAGTATTCGGAACACTGCAATGCGATCAAGCAATCACGAGAGGAGTGCATAGCAGGGGCTACTCCTAATGTTGACTTGTAGGTGTTGAATTGCCCCCGATGTTGGGCGCGCCCTCGCCACCGCGCGCCCGAATAGATTCTGATAGTCCATCACGATGTCTCGAGGTGTATGTCGGCGCAGTCAAAAAAGAAAAAATGCGCCGGACGCAAAGTGAATTCGAGTGTCGAGTGGGGCGCGGTGGCTCCGGCCCTCCGCGCGCCCGTGGTTTACTGGCAAAAAGGTTGATGAAAGAGGCAAGTTGGCTGATTTCGAGTGGCGCGCAGCGGTTTCCGTGCGCCCCACATTTTTTTGCCCCGAAGTAGTGCCTTTCAAGAAAGGGGCGGACCCTTTCTTGAAGTGTTGCCAGTATGTTACACGGGGGTTTTCCTCGAAACAACTGTGTTGGCCTTCACTTACTCACACATATTCGAACACGCATACTTACAGGGACATAGATGCGACATCAAGCACGGGGCAGGACGAAACACTTGAAAAGGAGAGTAAAAAGTCAAAGCCGGCTGGTGGGCGTGCAGCCCAGGAAGAGGGACCAGCGTCGCCTCCTGGGGAAGGTCCAAGAAGCACGCGCGGGCAAAGAGCCACTGATCAGAGGAGATAACCTTTCCGCGTGAAACGAAACCAAATGCATTGCGAGAGTAGATACACGGCTCGGTCTGCTCGCAGTACTGCTACGGAAAGGAAATCTCTGTGCGTGAAAGGAGAAATGACAAAAACCACACACAGGAGGTTGGAATACCTGACAGTCTGGCCTGTAACCTAACAACTAATCCCTACGAGCATAATCAGCGAACAAAGGGTGCTAGTCAAGAAAGAAAGAAAAAGATACGGCGCAGACGCGAATTGGACCAGCAACCAGATGGTTTGAGCGATGGATTGAATCTGTTCCAGTCGATAGCGCCACCAGAACACAAACAGTACGCATATCTGATTAATGGGTTAAGCAGTACCGTAATGTTAACTAGGATCTAGTTAGATTCCTGTGAGGTAGTTTTAAAAACAGAAAAAGGCATCTTCGACTTTGCGTGTCGCAGAAAGAAGAATCTTTTGTCTGTGTGTGTGTCGTATGCTGCTGCCTTCCAAAGACAATTCGCCGAATCCGTGTGAAAGTCGGCGCAGTTGAGATCCATCACCCTGAACCTTAGCTACCTTCTCTCATTCAAGTTTGGGAAACCGGACGAGTGTGCAGTTTCTTTCAAGAAACCACTGACAAGCACTGAGTGGTTTGTAGTGATGTCGCTTCCCTCGTGCACGCTCGCGCCCCCGCTGCAAACAGTGCGGTCTCGAGACCTTCATCCAGCCTGGTCGCCGCCAGTGCAAGGAGTGCTGTGCAGCTGAGGACGCCCACGGGTTACTGCAAGGACCCGCCGGCGAGTGAGCACCCGATGCGACATGGCTGGCACCGCCGCTGCCATGCGATGAGCCGTGTGGCCTATCGCCATCACGGGCCCGTCGCAAGAAGGACTTACTCCTGTGTGGGCGCTTGGGTCGTTGTCTCTTCGGATGACACAATCACGACACGCGAAAGAGCTTTTTCTAAATTACATTTCATGGTAGTAGACTCCTTGACCTTCCATCGAGCGGTCTGGCAGATCGACAAGAGTGTGTCACTCAATGTCATGGTGCAATGAGCTGTTTCCCACACGCAGGGCGAGCTTTTGCGCGCGTGCCAGTGGGCAACGTCATATGCTTTCCGCTTTCTGTCAGCGGTGGTCACCAGTGATGCTGATTTTCGAGTCGCAGACATAGTATTTTTTCTTGCTTGTTTTCTTGGTTGGCGAATATGCAACTCATTTATTCAGTGGAGTCAGTGGACTCGGATGGTGAGGACCCAATTAATCGCGTAGGACCCAAGAAACTTTCCCGGACCGTTGCCGAGCTAGTTTATGGCCGATCCGCTGTGGCCCGGGGTAACAAACAGCATGATCAGAATCGGGACGCGGACGAAGGCGAAAACTACCAGGTCGTCATAACCGACAAGACACTTCAGAGATGTTTATCAGTGTCTTTTGCAAACCGTGCTAGGTAGGACCTACCCGAGATAGGTCCTCCATATGGGGGCTGTAACAATTTTCGGACTCAAAAAATTGATTTCTCGGGACTAGGACAAGGATTTATGCACACTATCAGTACTTTTTGATACCTTTTTCACTACCGCAAACGACTCTTTTTTAGGTACAAAAGGACTGCCCCGATTATATT
>Ga0335398_10009593_pt1 | contig 11151 bp, 10 predicted proteins | sample BON03_FD_205742 | JGI IMG/M metagenome (GOLD analysis project Ga0335398, IMG submission 205742) | Freshwater microbial communities from Lake Bonney liftoff mats and glacier meltwater in Antarctica - BON-03 (spades assembly) (version 2) | ecosystem: Environmental > Aquatic > Freshwater > Ice >...
AACCCCCCCCCCACGCAACCATGAAGACTCAAATGAAGACTCAAAAGCTCATCCCCCGCCTGCTGCACGGCCTGCTCGCCGTCGCCCTTGTGGCCAGCGTCGGTTTGGCCTTGGCTCAGCAAAAATTTGTCCGAGGGCAGGGCAACGGCAACAGCAAGGAGGCGGCCGTCGCCGCGGCCAAGATATCGGCATGGAAGAACTACCTTGGATCGTTACAGGGAGCCAAGCTCGACAACGTGATGGCCAACGAGAAGGCGTTGCTGGCCGACATCGATAGCATCGTCGTTGACGTCAATGTGATTGACGAGAAGTGCAGTTCCGGCTTTTCGTCCATCTGCACGGCCAGCATCAAGGCCACAGTCAACGAGTCCATCGTAGATAGCCGCCTGCGCGGCCAGGCCCAGGCAGGTGGCGGCGGCAAGGCCACGGCTCAGGACGACATCGCTTTCCTGGTGATGGCCCGCGTGGCCGACTCACAGGTCTCGTTTGACACCAAGCTCACCAAGCGGGCCGAGTCCAGCGTAGGTACCAGCGGCTCGGCCGCCAGCGCCGACGCATCGGCCAGCAACAAGACGGGCTCGGCCGATGCCTCGGCTGACGCGGTATCGGTGACGCAGAGCGCCAAGACTGTCACTGGCGGGTCGCAGGAGCAGAAGCGCGACCGCATCAAGTACGTGGCCTGGCCCAACATCGACGACTTGCAGAACCGCGTGGGCGAGACGCTGACCAACAACCGCATCAGCACCGTTCCCTGGGAAGAACTGGTGAGCAACTGCGGCGTTTCCGACAACGACCCTTTCTCTAAGATGTACGCCGATTCCGAGAACGGTCAACTACCGGCCAATGTGCGCAACGACACGTTCAAGAAGATCAAGGACTGCCAGCTCAGCAAGTTCATCCTCGCGTCCATTGACGTGGACGGCTACCGCCAGGATCCCAATACCGGTCTGTGGCTGGCTACTGGCAACATGAACATCACGGTCTATGACCTCAGCGGCCGCTTCGCCCGCAGCATCGGATCAGCCAACCGCACTTTTAGCGGTCGTGCCGAGAAGCTTAACGACGCCGGCCGTGCCGCCCTGGCCAACGCCGCCAAGCTGGCGGCCGACGTGGTGGTCAACCAGTTGAACCTCAAGTGATGCCCAGTTTGTACGGCCTGTCCGCTTGGCGCCACCGTTGGCTGGCTGCAGCCCTGCTGTTGCTATCGATGCTTTCCGCTGCACAGGCCCAGATCGTCTACCGCGAGGTCGTCGCCACCGGCAACGGCGGCGATCCTTCGAAGGCGACCATTGACGCTATCGAGAACGCAATCGCTCAGGTCGGTGGGATCAAGCTCTCCACCGCCACTTCGCTGTCGATGAGCGAGATCACCAGCGGCGGCACGACCAAATTCGAGGAAAACTTCAAGCAGAACATCGAACGCATTACCCGCGGCGTGATCAAATCTTACGTTGTGCTCGAATCGGGCGCCAGCCCGGGAACGGATCGGGCCTTTGTCAAGATCAAGGCAGTCATTCCCAGCTACAAGCCTTCTGAGCAACTCAAGCGGCTCAAGCTCGCGGTGCTGCCGCTGACAGTGGTCGGCGCGGCCGCCAGACGTCTGGACGGCGCGGAGTTCGCCGAAAGCGTGTCTTCGGCGCTGGAGGCCTACCTCACGCAGTCGCGCAAGTTCGCCATGATCGACCGGCGCTACACGGATTCTGGCAACCGTGAGCTGAAGCGGGTGAATTCGCGCAACGCCCCCATCGAGGAAACGGTGAAGATCGGCATGCGCGTGGGCGCTGATTACATGGTGCTGGCCGCGCTGAAAGAATTTGACCCGCAGGAGAGGCAGCAGCAGCGCATCACCGGTCGGGTGGTGATACGCAGCAGCGCGCCGGCTTCGATCGACGTGCGCGTGATCGACATCGCCACCGGGCAAATCAAGTTTGCCCAGACCTACGTCAACCCTGGCCGCTTGCCCTCAGGCATGACGCTGTCGCAGTACGCGGCGGACATCGGAGCCGACATCGGACAAGTGATCAGCACGGCCATCTACCCGATTGCGGTGGTCGGCGGCAGCGCTAACGAGGTGACCTTCAACCAGGGCGGCGACACCGTGCAAATCGGCCGGGTATACCGTCTAGTCAGCCTGGGCCAGAACCTTTTTGATCCCTACACCAAGGAGTCGCTGGGACAGGAGGAACGCGAAGTTGCACGCGTTGAGGTGACCAGCGTCACCGACCGCACCGCCACTGCCAGGGTGGTGGCTGGCAGACTGCCGGTACCGATCAAGCCGGGTGCTATGCTGGCCCGCGTTTTGCCCGACGAATCCGTGGCGGCGCTTAACGTCCAAGTGATGCTGCAGGTCTTGCCCGGCATGAGCCCCCCGGTGGGCGCTGCGGGCGGCAAAGCAAAAAAAGACAACGAAGACTGGTAACCATCCAAAGGAGAAATCGTGAAGCTGAAGACTAAACCTAACCTAGCCCTGCACCTGCTGCTGGGCACCACGCTGCTAATAGCTCCCCTCAGTCCGGTCTGGTCCCAGGACGGCAAGATTGAACTCGAGCAGAGACCTCTGGTCGAATTACCAAACAGCATATCGGGCTCAGAGACAGTGCGTTCGCGCATGGATAAATTCATCAAAGAGCAGGGTTTGCAAGGTATCAAGGACAGTAAGAAGGACGAGCGCGGCCGCACCGTCCTGATCGACTTCGCCACCAGTGTCATCGCCGCGCCGGCGTCCGACCCGAATTTTGTCAACGCGCGCATCGCCGCCTTCGGCAAGGCCATGCTCAATGCCAAGGCCCAGTGCGCGGAATTCCAGAAGACGGTAGTGGCCACCGAGGCTATCGCAGACACCACGCAACCGCCAGCCGAGCGTGCGAAGGCGGATGCAGAGCAACTCAAGCGCGAGGGCATGGCGCAGGAAGGCGCCGCCAAGGTGGCCCAGGCGCTCAACACCGATGTCAAAAGCAAGGCAGGCATGCCACAGTTCATCCAGACTGCTGCTCTTTATGGTGAAAAGCTGATAGGAATGAAGATGGCGGAGGAACTGCGCAAGAAGGGTCTGGATCCGTCCAAGCCAGTGGACCAGCAGGCGGCCAAGGAAGTGGCCAATACCCAGTCGTTCAAAAATATGGTGGCGACCGTGGCGGCGGCCCGCTGCACCGGCATCAAGGTTATGGCGTCGTTCGAGCAAAACCCCAGCTCTGGCCAGGGGCAGGTCGGCATCGTGACAGTGTGGTCTGAGAAGTTGCATGCGATCGCCGACGCGATTGTCACCAACCATTGGGATCTGATCGCCAAGGGCGAGCCGGGCAAGACGATTGCCGAGCACATCCCCGACGACAAACGCACCCTGTTGACGACCTATGGCACCCAACTGGTGCGAGACGAAAGGGGTGAGTACGTTTTGCTTGCCTATTCGCAGGCCCAGCCGCGCACCAAAAACCAACAGAGCATCGACATCGCCTACGAGGTCGCCAAGACCCGTTCTTTCGGCCTGATCCGATCGTTCATGGGCGAGGCGGTGGAGACCAATCGTGGGCTGCTTGATGCCGAGGTATCGACTGTTTTCACCGACGAGTCCACTCGCTACCAGGACGAGAGCTCCTTCCAGCGCAGTATCAAAGCCGTGGGTGCCGCATTGCCCATCAGTGGTATGACTGAGGCTTTCACGTGGGAAACTAAGCACCCGGCCAGCGACAGTCCTGTGGTGGGTGTGGTCGTCCAGTGGAAGGTCGACTCGGCCAAGATCGCTGCCCACTTGGCAAAGCTCAACCAGGCCAGTGGGTTTAAAGTGCAAGCGGCAGCGACCCCCGGAGCTAGCGGCGGTGGCGGCGCAGTGGCCGCCCCAGCTGCGCGTGCGGCCGAACCCCGCAAGGCGGATACCTACAGCGGGCAGGGCAAAGTTGCGAGAGACTTTTGATCTGTTGCCGATGAAGGCAATGCATGGTGCAGTGCCTGCACTGACGCTGGTCGTGCTGGCCATGCTGGCCCAGCCGGCTTGGACGCAGGTACCCGACGAGGTGCGAGCGCGCCTCGGTCGCAATAGCGCGGTGACGACTTCGTCGTGGGTGTACGCCAGTGCCACCGGCCCGCTACGCGGGTCACGCGAGGTCAGCGAGGACCTACAGGCCACGCGGGCCATGCGGGAGGCCGCGCGTGCGCTGTGCAACTTCGATCCCGCGCCCGGAAAGTCGCTGGAGGCCGGCATTACCGGGTTCACCATGATGTCCTCGGTCGTACGTGGCCGCGAGGTCGAGGTGGTGATGCGCGCGCCGATGCAAAAGCCCATTTGCCGGGTGGTGGTGGCTCCGCTGTCGGCAGCCGCTACGGCACCCGCGCTTGCCGCCGCCCCGCCCCGCCTGGCCTCGCCGACCGAACGCGCGGCCGGCGATCCGTCGACGCAACTGCTTAAGCCGGCCTACATCCGTTCCAGTGACATGACCATCAGGATCTTCGGTGTTGAATACTGACAACCTTGCGCAGGTCGTGACCATTTCATGCCTGCTGGCGCTGGCCAAGCTCTCGCCCGTCCTGGCCCAGAGCGTGCGTGAGGATGTCGCCCTGTCCGATAAACCCGACGGTCAGCAGGTCGCGGCCAAGCTCAAGGCCGGTACGCCCGTCAAGCCGCTCAAGCGGCAAGGTTTCTGGGTTGAGGTCGATGCCGGCGGCAAGACTGGCTGGCTCAAGGTTTCGGCCATCAATTTCGCCGGCGCCACTGGCGGCACCACCGCCATTGACACCGGCCGACTGGGCACCGGTAATATTGTCGCCACTTCGGCGGTGCGCGGCCTATCGGCCAAGGATCTACTCAACGGCAAGCCCAACTTCGATGAGGCAGCCAAGCTTGAGGCCCTGGTGGTGCAGCCCCAAGCGGCGCAGGCCTTCCTGGTGGCTGGCGGTGTAACCGCAGTCGCCGACCGCGTCCAGCTGACCGCGCCGCGGTCTGCGCCAGTGGCTCCTGCATCCGCAGGAGCAGTCAATGCCGGCGGCGTCGGCGCCGCAAAGAAGAAAGGCGACGATGACTGGTAAATCGCTGCTTCGCGGACTGTTTGCCCTGGCTCTGGTGGGCGCTGCCACCGCCTGGGCCCAGACCGACGAGGAAAAGGTCGGCAAGGCCGCTGTGGCTCAGGTTCTTGGCGCCGCGTCCTTACTACCCAACGATGCAGTGCAGCAGTACGCCAACCTGCTGGGCATGGCGCTGGCGCCCTACGCGGGCGCGAACTACAAGTGGCACTTCGGCGTCATCAAGTCCGACTCGATCAACGCCTTCGCGATGCCTGGCGGCTACGTTATGCTTTCGGCTGGTCTGCTAAAAACGCTGGCCAACGAGGACGAGATGGCCTTTATCGTCGCGCATGAGATGGCACACGTGGTGCGCCGCCACCACTACCAGGTGGTGCAGCGTCAGCGTTTGGCCGAGCAGGCCACCAAGGGCCTGCAGGCGGTGATCCAGGACAGCGACACCGCCAAGCTGGCCCAGGCTAGCGGACAGATCTACGCGCGCGGTCTCGACAAGACCGCCGAGTTCGAAGCCGACCGTCTAGGCGTGGAGTTCATGACACGGGCTGGCTACGACCCGGCCGCCGCCATCGGTGTGCTGGAGAAACTGCAGCGCCTCAAGGGCGACGACCCGCGTGCAGAATTGCTGTTCTCCACCCATCCCTCGCCCTCAGAGCGGCTGGATATGCTGCTGCAGTCTGGTATCGACAAGCTACCGCGGCCGAATGAAGGCAAGCCGAACCCGGCGCGCGCCGCGCGCTTCCAGAAATTCATCCAGGCGCTTTGAGGCCGGCTAGTACTGCAACCCGGAAGTAGCGGAACGAAATGAAAGTGATGGATTCACGCCCAGGGCAAGGCGCAAGCCGCAGCGAAGGCTGTACGCCCTCGCAAGGACTGCAACGCCGCCATGGGTGCGAAGACGCGCTTTCACGTTTCGATATTTTCGGGTTGCAGTACTAAAGTACGGCCGTCAAGTCCATGCCAGCAGATCGCCAAGACCGCATCCAGCAAGCAGTTCCGTGCAAGGCGGCGGGTAGCGTCGGCTTGGCCGGAGGGTTCCGGCTCCAGCGGCATCCTTGGCTGGGCTTGACGTATTACCCCAGTCCATCGAGCCAGCACTCCAGCCTGCAATGACCCGCCGCGAACTGATCCAGCGCCAGGAATTCGGGCCCTATCAGTCGGTTAGCGCCTGGTGCGAACCGGGCAAAGGGGCCGGACCGCAGCGCTATCGCAAGGTCTGGCAGAGCGCGCCTGGCCACAAGGCCGACGCCTGGCTGTCCTGGGCTCACCACGAGCATCTGATGCTCACGCTGCTGGCCGGCCACGGCGCCGAGCACGTGGTACTGATCAGTGGCCTGCAGGTGAATCCGGGCCAGGTCGAACTCGTCACACTGGACGCCGGGCCGGAACTACAGCGCGACTGGCTGGCACGAAGCTACGCACCCCTGTTTGCCGGTGAGGCTCAAGCACTGAAGCTGGCGCGGTCCTGCGTGCGCGCTCTGGTGTCCATCCACCGCCTTGGCGTGGTCCACGGCGATGTCAAGACCGACAATCTGCGCGTGCAGCCTAGCGCCAACCCTCGCGGACTCGATTTGTCGAGGCTGCGCAGAACCATTCGAGCTGTTGAGACAGGCCTTGACCACGCGCCCGGCAATGCTGCCGTCCACGCCCTTGCTGGCCGCTGCGGCTCCTACGGCCCTGCTAATGTAGCCGCTGACACCCTGGCCCGGCTGGCTCCCGCTGGCGACGCCAGCCCGGCAACGCAGCGCCCAGCTCAATCACGTCTGGGCAGTCCGCGCTGGCAGGGAGTGCTGGCCAGCGCTATCCTGGCCGCGTTGTTTGCGCTCATTGACCGCCATTTCGTCGGTGCCGGCTTGCGCCTGGATGACCTGGGCTATGCCCTTGGCCTGTCCGCCTTCGCGCTTGCAGTGCCACTGCTGCTGAGCGCCGGCTGGCAGGCAATGCGCCCGACGCCAAGGTACGCATTCTGGCTGCGCCTGCTGGCGCTGGCCTTGTTACTGATCGCCGCCTATTTCACCAGCAGGATCTGGGCCCAGCGCTCCGATCCGCAGCTTGTCGTTATCCTGGTGCTGAGCCTGTTCGCACTGGCATGGGTACTTCGGCGCGAAACCTAGCCGCAACTCAACACGCACAAGAAACCATGAACAAACTGCTGGAACTGGCGCTCAACATGCTGAGCGACTTCGCCAAGAGCTACCTGCCGCCGCTGTACAACGTGATCCACCGCGCCTTCAACGTGAAGTCGCTGTCGATTTCTTTGGTGGCCCATTACTCACGGCGCTTCGGTAGCCGCGCCATCCTGGCGCTGGGCATCCTGGCGAGCGGTTACGCCACCTACCTGCTGGTGATGAATACGTTGTTGCCTGATGTGCCCAAGGCCAGTCACGACGTGGTGCTGAAGAACCGCTTTTCCGGCCCGGCACCTTCTGGGGGCGTGCTGATCGTCGATATTGACGAGCGGACACTGGCGACGCTGGCCCCCAAGCATGGCCGCTGGCCTTGGTCGCGCGATGTGCTGGCCGATGGGCTTCAGAAGATCATGGACCACGGTGCCAAGGCGGTGCTGTTTAATGTCATGCTGTCAGACCCGGACAAGGCTAATCCCGATGCCGACGCCGCCATGGACGCGACGGCGCTGATGAATCCGGCGGTGGCCTTCCCGCTGATCCGGCTCAATCCCAAGAACGACGGCCAGAGCCAGCTGCGCGTCGAGCAGATCACGGGCGCGGCACTGAGCGTCAAGCACCCGGCAGGCAAGACCGTGGCAGTGATCCTGCCGATGTTCGGCTCCATGCAGGGCCGCCTGGGCGTGGCCAACCAGAAGCCCGATGCCGACGGCATCATCCGCAAGTACCCGCTGCGGTGGGCCGAGGACAGCTACACACTGCCTTCACTGGTGCAGCGCAGCGCGGAACTTGGGGGCGCGGATCTGTCCAAGGTGCCCGCGTCGATCTCGCTGAACTGGCGCAACAAGAAGGGCCGCTATACGCGGCTATCGTTCAGCGACCTGTTGGGCGACCAACTTGAGCCGGACGTGGTGGCGCGCTTCAAGGGCGCCTACGTGGTGCTCAGCCTGTCGGCTCCAGGCCTAGGCCAGACTAAGGCGACTGCGGTGGCCGCGATCGAAGATGACGGGGAAATCCTGGCCACCGCGATGGACGACGCGTTACATGGCACTTACCTGCGCATGATGCCCAACTGGGCCGCCTACGCGATCAACCTGCTGACGATCTGGGGCCTGGTGTGGCTGAGCATCCGGCCGCTCAAGAGCGGTGTATTTAATAAGGGCTTCGTCGTCCTGCAGGCGAGCCTGGGCGGCATCACGCTGCTGTCGGCCAGTTACAGCAACTACCTGATCGACCTTTCCGACAGCATGTCGTTCGGCTTGAGCGTGTTCGCAGTGATCAAACTGATCCAGAGTATGGACGACGGCTGGTCGCGCGCGCGCCCAGGCTACCGGAGCGCCAGCAAGTCCAAGGGCCAGCATGGCCAGGTTCTGCTGCTGTCCTTTCTCGACAGCCAGATCGGCGCCGACGCTGCCCGGGCCCTGCAGCAGGAGGCCGAGCGCATCGCTGGCTTTTCCAACGTGGTGCGGATCGACGACCTGTTTGGCGGCGAGAAGAGCTTCATCAAAGATGCCTGCGGCCGCTTCAAGTGCCTGCTGGTGCATGGTGACGAGCCGCAAATCGCAGATTTACAGGAACTGCTGGCGCAGCCTCGCTGGCAGCTGGTGGCTGCCACCCAGCACCCACTTGAACAACTCTGGGATTTGGAGAACAAGAGCTTTGCGGCCGAGCTGGCACCCCAGGTGCTGGAGTGCGGCGCGCGGCTACTGCTGGAGGAATGGACGGCCCAGGGTCAACCGCTCGGTCCAGGGGAACGCCGCTCATGACGACGGCCACCCCCCATCGCCCCGCCGGCCAGACCTCAGGTCTGCCGCCATCGGGCCGCCTGATTTCTTCGCGATTGCCGACCGCGTCGGTGGCGGTGCCCTTGGCGAGGTGGCTAGTGTAGTGTTTGATTCTTGATGGAACTTAAATGAATTGACTCACTCCAATGCCTTACTTCGGTTTGCATAGGAGTGAGAAATTGCGAGTTGCCCCGGTCGTTGTACTCAGTGAGGAACAGGAAGCGCAGTTGATCAAGCTGGCGCGTTCGAAGCGCACGAGCGTGCGTCTTTCGCAGCGTGCACGCATCGTGTTGCTGGCCGCGCAGGGCCTGCAGAACAAGGACATCGCTGAGCGATTGGGCGTGGGCCGCGTGCAGGTTTCCCGCTGGCGAGAGCGCTATGTGCAATTCGGTCTTGAAGGCATTGAGCGGGACTTGCCGCGCGGTGCGCCGCCGACCAAGGTGGACGTGCAAAGGCTGGTGGAGTTGACCACCCAGAGCAAGCCCGAAGCAGCCACGCACTGGAGCACGCGCAAGATGGCCGCTCAGTTGGGCGTCAGCGCCAGCACCGTCATGCGTCATTGGCAGGCCAACGGTCTGAAGCCGCACATCGTGCGCGGCTTCAAAGTCTCGCGCGACCCCAAGTTCGTGGAGAAACTCGAAGACATCGTGGGCCTGTACATGTCCCCGCCCGAACACGCGCTGGTGCTGTGTTGCGACGAGAAAAGCCAAGTGCAGGCGCTGGACCGCACGCAGCCCGGGCTACCCATGAAGAAGGGTCGCGCGGCCACCATGACGCACGACTACAAGCGCAATGGCACCACGACGCTGTTCGCCGCGCTCAACGTGCTGGACGGTCAAGTGATCGGTCAGTGTCAGCAGCACCACACCCACGTAGAGTGGTTGAAGTTCCTGCGCCAGATAGAGCGCGAGACGCCCAAGGACAAGACGCTGCATCTGATCTGCGACAACTACGCCACGCACAAGCACCCGGTCGTGCAGGAGTGGCTGACCAAGCATCCGCGGTTCAACATGCACTTCACACCCACCTCGGCATCGTGGCTGAACATGGTCGAGCGGTTCTTCCGCGACATCTCCGAGAACCGCCTGCGCCGTGGCGTGTTCACCAGCGTGGCGGAACTGGTCACCGCCATCGATCAGTACGTCGCTCACCACAACACCAACCCCAAGCCGTTCATCTGGACCAAGAGCGCACGCGACATCCTGCAGAAGGTGATTCGCGCGAACAGCCGGTTAAGTTCTAAACAGAATGCAACACTGCACTAGTGCGATGTTGATCAGGCACCTGTCCGCTCTGGCTGCACCGGATTAGACAAGCCTGCAGCAGGCGTTGCAGGAGGCCGACAGCCTGATCGCCCGGCGCTTGGCGGGCGAAGGGCAGGGCACCGGTGCCGCGGTGTTCGCAGGGCTGTGTCGCAGTGCTGGACGCCCGGCGCCGTGGCTGGCGGCCAGCGTTGGTGATTACCGCTTGGTGGCCGCCCGCTACCGTCACGGGCATTGGGTCATCGACTGGTCCTCAACTGATCAGACCTACGAAGCGAGCGGGCAGACCCCACAGCCCGGCGTGCCGGCGGACGCGCCGGCCAACATGGTTGGCTCCGGCATGGTGCTGCCAGCACAAATTCATCATTCGGCGCTGCACGGCAGGCAGCGCATCGTGCTCGCCTCCGACGGGTTCTTCAGCGTGGTGCCAGCCGAGCAGTTGTCAGCCCTGCTCGATGCGGAACCGACACCGCTGCCAGCCGACACCGCGGCGCGCTGGTGCGCGCTGGCGCGCGAACGCGGCAGCAACGACGACGTGACCGTGGTGCTGGTTGAGCACGTGGTGACGCTGGCGTGGTTGCAGCCATCGAGCTTGCTGGCGCTGCTGTGGCTGGGGGCGCGATGAACGGTGTTGCGGCCAACACCGGAACCGTCGACGCGCGCAGTTGGCGCCGGGCGCGCTGGCAGGAACTGGCCTGGATGCTGGGCGCGCTGGCCTTCGTGCTATAGCTGGGCCTGGCGCTGCAGCAGCTTTCGGCTAGCGGTGTGGTGCGCTGGCAGGCCGACCTTCAGGCCGGACAGGGCGCGGCTGAGCTGGATGTCGACGAGGCGTTGGACCGTAGCGCATTGATGGGCACACTTGATAAACTAAATGATCGCTTCGGTCGTGGCATGTTGACGCCGACCGAAAACTGACCCACTTATTGAGGTTGTGCCGACCCAAAATTGACCCAGGTGTTTTACTGGCTC
>Ga0335398_10009601_pt1 | contig 11148 bp, 11 predicted proteins | sample BON03_FD_205742 | JGI IMG/M metagenome (GOLD analysis project Ga0335398, IMG submission 205742) | Freshwater microbial communities from Lake Bonney liftoff mats and glacier meltwater in Antarctica - BON-03 (spades assembly) (version 2) | ecosystem: Environmental > Aquatic > Freshwater > Ice >...
AGGTTCTTGGGTCCTAAGTGGCTAATCTGGTGTTCGCCATCCGCTTAGTCCAGTGATTAGGTTGGGTCTTCGAAACCCAAGAAAGAAAGAAAGAAAGAAAGTCTTCAAACAAGTGGTTAATCTGGTGTTCGCCATCCGCTTAGTCCAGTGATTAGGTTGGGTCTTCGAAACGCAAGAAAGAAAGAAAAAAAGCCCTCGTGCCTGTTTCTATGAGAATGTGTCGTGTATGTATGTTTTCTTCTCTACCTGTTGTTCTACCAGTGTTGCGCGCGTTACGTATTTTGTGTTCTGTTCCATATTCATAACACCTTTTTCCTCAAATTTGATAGAAACCTATGTCACTGTGCCTTTTGATGTACGCACAATCCTGCCCACGTGTCTATCCACCTTTTCCATCCGCATTTTCGTTTCTCAAATCCCTGCATATGTATATGTCAACATGTATACGCATTTCCCTCCTCTTCCATATTTATACACACTAATCGCTATATTCATATATATGGTTTGTGTTCTTTTCTATACTTCTACCCATAATTTGTTTTCTTCCTCCTGATTCAACCAATTTAATAGACACCTATGTCATGGTGCCCATTGATGTACGCACAACCCTGTTCATGTATTTATCCTCTTCTTCCATCTGTATCTTCATATCTCTAATATATGAACAAACAAATAAATAAATACGATTATCCCAAAAAAAAGAAAAGAAAAAAAATATTCTTGCAGTGACACTGCACATACAGTATGAATGTTAAATGAACAAACAAATTCAATACATATGATCCATGACAAGATATTTGAGAAACATAAATTCATAAACAAATATATGTACAAACGAATAAATAAATACGATTATTTGTCCAGAATTAATTCGTGCACACACTGACACATTAATCCACCTAAATTACTATTGTGTTTATGTGTTGTTTTCTATTCTTCGTTTGTGTATACCTGCGTTTGCGTATTTCTTCACATCCAAAGTCCATTGCGGGAGTACTGTTCGATTTGGTCAGTACTTCCGTGCTACCTTATTGCTGCGCACCACTTGTATGCGTCTCTGCTGTAATGGAGTTGCTAGCTGTGTGACTGCATAACAAACCAAAAACCAAAAACCAAACGAAACCCAAGAAAGAAAGAAAGAAAGAAAGAGAGGAAACAACGGCCAACCAACCAACCAACCACGGGCTACCTTATTACTGCACACCACCTGTGTGTATTCCTGCTGTACTTTGGCGCGGTAGCTGTGTGGCGGCTTTCAAGAAAAAAAAACATTGAAGTGTCTGAGGTCCATTGCGGGAGGGCTGTTCGATTCGGTCGGGCGCTTCCGGGCTACCTTATTACTGCGCACTATTTGTATGCGTCTCTGAGGTAATTAAATTGCTAGTTGTGTGGTGACACAACCAACCAAGAACCAAAAACCGAGGAAACCGTGATGATTCCTAATATCAGTTTAATAAAACAAACACACCAACATTGTGGACTGTTTTACCCACTTGTCTGGGGACTCACCTAGGGTCTACTCTAAAAAGAGGAAGGCCCCTTGTCCTCCGGTCCGGGACAGTTCCTTGGGTCCCAAGTGCTTAATCAGGTGTTCACAATCCACCTAGTCCAGTGATTGGCTTGGGTCTTCCAAACCAAAGAAAGAAAGAAAGAAAGAAAACAAAGAAACACACACACACTTGCGTCACAAAGGATTCAAAGGCAGAAAGAAAGTCACAACTCAGATGTCTGGCACTGGCACTTGTTTTTTGTGTGTCTTGGTATTTTGACCACCAACTTTTACAGTGCAGCTATTGCTCGATTCACTAATTTTGCTCAAAAAATTTTCATTGTTTTTGGCAAGGGTTACCGTTAAATTTTGTACAGACATACGTCGGTTGGTTGGTTGGGATTTGGGCAGAGGGATGACTTGACTGATGAAAAAAAATTTACTGCAGACCCCTTTCCTTGTACAAATTTTAGTCAAATTTGGCGGGATTCTTTTTTTTGGGAAAATAAAAGGAATATGAGGAGGATTAGGTGATGACAGTCACAGGTTTAATAAAACAAAGCAACACACACACACAATCAAAAGTGGTATTGACATACATCTCTGAAAGTGGTACCAAATCACAACCAGCCAACCAACCAACCTAAACAATACAAAATCGCAACGTATGGGATTTATTGTGGAAAAAAGCGGTTTTTGGCCCCAAAACCAAAAATCAACTGTGGATTTCCAACCGTTCCAACTGAATGGCTCTTGGATTCTCGATCCAAGAGACAAGCACACAAGGGATGAAGAGGAAGAAAATCCGAGCGCAGAGGCGTGTTGTATGATCGAGGACTGGGATCCGAAAAATCTTTGGAAACGCGTGTGCATGCAAGCTGAACGCGAGGCACATTTTGCATTGTCACTCACGGACACCCCTGAGTTTGTGCACTGATCCGGACTCGAACGCTGCAACTTAAATTTAATAATAAACTTTTTCATATTCTGTTCATTCAACGGTCTAGGGTGGTTGTGTTTTCCCTTTTCTTTTATTGGTGTCTATTAGGACATTGTCACATATGACAACAAACATATTATTTTCCCGTCCGACTGAGATTAATCCCAAGACCTGAGAAAATTGTTACCACGTCTGTCTATGTTGTTTCTCATCCACTGATCTTCCTCATATCCCTTTGATTTGCCCGTAAAAATTTTTCCAGTCAAAGTTGAATTAAATTTGTACCAGGAAAGGGGTCTGCGGTACACAAAAATTCTCATAAGGAAACGTGGTACCTTTTTCCAAATCCCAGCCAACCAACCCAGGATGTATGTCTGTAAAAAAAATAGCGGTAGCCCTTGGTCACAGTCCCTTTCCTTCGGGTTTTTTTGTTTCTTCTTTTTTTTTAAAAAAACATGTGCGGTTTTGATTTGCTCGGTCGTGAGAGGTAGAGAATTTTGCAGTTCCTGGGGACTTCAGTACCCAAGTAATCTTTTTATTACTCAGGGCCCTCAACTATGAGGCCGAACGAACTTTGGACCTGCCCAGACACGGAGCCACCAGGGCTTGCCCCCGGTTGTCAATGGCATTAGTTGCTGGGTCCGTTCGAAGAGGAAGAGGAGGGGATTGGTATAGCCAGCGACGTAGTTAAGGTGGAGGGTGAGGATCCGGCAAACCCCAGTATTATCTGAGGTCTGTTGACACGAGGAAACACCGGGACTGTAACGATTCCCTGATATTGGTTGAATAAAACAAAGCAACACACAGTTTTCTCAGGTCTCGGGATTAATCTCTGTCAGACGGGACAATAATATGTTTGTTTGTAGTCATATGTGACAATGTCCTAGAAGACAAGAAAGGGGAAAAATAAAACCACCCCAGATCGTTGAATTAACAAAATATCAAAAAGGCTATTATTAAATTTATGTGTACAAACCCCAGCGCTGAAAAAGATATTGTTGAAAAAATTACGTTACTCCTCTTGTTTACACTCTTTCCTTACCCCACGGGTTCATATATATATTATCGGGTTTTCCCATTTGTAATAGATATAGATGTGTATAGGTATTGATGTAAATATGAATTAATGTATGTATGTGACTTGAGTATTTACATTAAAGTGCACAAACACAGTCGTGTGGTTTCTTGTCATTTTTTTGACACATGGAAGTCAGCGCTCTGGCCGGATCCTCGAAGAGACTCTTGACATAATCCCTTTCATGCGGGTACATTGCGATACTAGAGACAATAATAGGGGACATCATCAAATTGGCGTGGTTTTGGGAAATGTGTTTGTACAAATACTGTTTCCAAAACACCTCTTAGTGTCTGTTTCCCGTGTCCACAACTCTGCCCTTTGCCCCTTTCGAAGATATTGTGCCAGTGATATGTGAAAACACTATATCAAACCCACATGATTGCTCAGGGTTGGTACATTGATGTGGTTGCGTGTAAACGCGTCAACGCAAGTGGCAGCAGGAACGTACATACACCTTGCAAGTTGCAGTGTTCCAGTTCAGATCAGTGCACAAACTCAGGAGTGTCCGTGAGCGACCATGCAAAATGTGCCTCACGAGCAGCTTGCATGCACGCGCGTTTCCAAAGATACTTCGGATCCCAGTCCTCAATCATACAAAAAGCCTCTGCGCTCAGACTCATCTGCTCTGTTCCTCTCTCTGTGTGTGCTGTGTATCTGAGAACAATTCAGTTGGAACGGTTTGGAATTCCACTGTTGAAAATTTTTGCCGGGAAATTTTTGGTTTTGAAGCCAAAAACTCTTCTTTTTCCCACAAAAAATTCCATATGTTGCGATTTTCTATTGATTAGGTTGGTTGGTTGGTTGTGATTTGGTACGGCTTTTAGGGATGTATTTTGGCACGGCCTTTTAACGGTACCCCTTGGTTTTTGATAAAAGTAAGGACCAAAAAATAGGGAATCGAGAAGCTGCAGTTTGAAAATTGGTGGTGTGGGCATCGAGGGTTAGATGACATAAGGAAAATTAGAGAATGTGTGTAAGACTGATAGACAGGATAGCATGTATAGTTTAACCGGTGCTACCACCGGATTTGCAGGTGCTACCGCCTACTACCTCCCGCTGCGGCCTTTTTCAGTCCCCAATTGATTTTTTGCATTCCGGCCGGATAGCCAAATTTCTTCCCAACCAGTCTGAAAAACAAACAAACAAGCCTGACCCCAGTGAATTGTACAAAAATATTAAATATGGAAGGGCTGACTCCCCGACATGCCCATTCCACATGATGAGGATGAATAGAAAACTGTTTATCTACAACACAAATTCAATTTGGACCGTGACCAGTCTCCCCCACCACCCACATGTATAGATTTGTTGAATAATTGACTCCCGGATTACATATTTGACAATTCTTGGATTCTTGTCCTTGTGAAACCCAAGGATTTGGTTGGATTACAACACCAAAAATTAGTCAAGAAAATCTCGCAAACACGCTGTCTGATGCGCTGCGACATCTCAAATTGAGATACGCTGCGACATTTCAAATTCAAAAAATTCAGCCTCCTGCGGCCTCGCAGGGAGACCAAACACTACCATGACCTACGTGTTCCCTGTTCCCGTTCCCTGTTCCCACAACACTCCACTCAGAGAACAAGTTGTTCCCTGTTCCTGTTTCCTCAGGAGTTTGGGGAACACCCAACGCTGTCAAACTCTTTTATTGCAAATTGAACGTTTTTAAGGCTCAGCCTGGCAGCTAGGAAACCGTGACTTGCGTCACACCCGCCCGACGACCGTCTGACCCCATGAATCATGCAAAAATATTGTAAGGGCGGGTCCCCCCGACATGCCCCTTCGGAGCTGGTACCTCAAGCCCTTTCTTACGGAGCTCTACAGATTCTGATGTTCCAAGATTGGTACGTCCATTCAGATCGCAATGTTTGGCCGCTACAGATTTTTTTCATAGTAAAGCTGTAAATTCAGTGAGATTTCTTCAAAAAATGTTGATGTTTTTAATAAAAAAAATAAAAACTGATTTGGCACATATATTGGTTCTTACACAAATATTGGTTCTTCCATGTCAGCAATCAGGAACGCTCACGGTTTACATGTTAACTCCATGTCATCATTGACCAAACATGTCGAAAACGCAGCCACTCGATCTGGATGATGGTTTAAGTTGTGGCGAAAACTGTTCTAAAAGTCTGTATGTACAAATAGTGTATTACGAAATGAGCAATAACTCATTTCGTAGAGCAAACTTGCTCTACAGATTACCACAGAGTATTTCGTTGCGCGGAAGAGTGTCAAAACACGCTCAAAGTCAACAGATATGCCCAAATTCGTTGTCGGAGCGCCTGCAAGAAAGCCAAAATACTGAAAATGTCGACATCACGACGGAGATACGTCCAGATACCTGGAAATTCAGTTTTCTGTACTCTCCGTTAGAATCTGCTTCAGTTGTACAAACCATTTCAACCCTACCATTTTGGTCCTTCAGCCTGGCTTGCCGCGGCAAACGAAGGGAGGTCCTTCAAATGAAAAACTTCCCCTCCAAAATTCCAATGGGGCCACAATACGAGATAGCAGGCGTCAGCACCTCCAAATCTGGTGATGACACCAATTAAACTGTACATGTCATCCTATCCTCCAGTCTCACACAAGTGCTCCAACTTTTGGCAACGTCATCATGCCCTCGACGCCCACAACCCCAACTTTCGCAATACAGCTATTTCTCGATTCCCCATTTTGTCGATTAAAATTTTCGTTATTTTTGGGTTATTTCGGCTAGACACGCAGCTCTAGGTAGCTAGGACCCACCAATTTTCGAACTGAGATTTTGGGAGAGTTTGCTGTTTCCCAGAGATTTTGCTGTTTTGGATTCGAACAGAAAAATCTTTCTCGCTCAGTCAAAAGACTTGAAAAGAGGAACAAATAGGATGAGTTTCAAGGCAGAGGTTGCGTTTGAAACGCAGCATATTACTTGAAAATCTGATATGAGCTAGCTACCTAGAGCTGCGTGCCTAGCCCCCATTCTCAAGAGAGTGACTCTGGCAGTTCAGATTTGAGGTACCAGAAGTGTGTCTCAAAATTCTTATGTCTAGACACACATGTGATTCTTGTACTTGCATTTCTGGTATAATCTACAATTCATTGAAACTTTGAAAGAATTGCACTTCGATTACCCCCTTTTTAAGGAGAATAAAAACTTGAAATATGTCACCTAAAAAGACTGGAAACACACTGTCCTGTTCGCTACTAATGAACCTTCCTCAAACAAATTCGGCTGACGCCAACTTTTCCCGCGGGCCTGTGCGCGGGGCACTTCGCTGTGCGCAGTAGAAGTGCTTACTTTTCGTCAAAATTTGCCAGAACCCCTGCTCCAAACAACTCCCAGAAAGGGCTCACACCAACTTTATTTAACGCGACCATTCACAACTGACGGTCTGATTCCAAGTCAAAAGTTGCATCGCGAAGTCTTTTGCTGACCACAATTCAAACTGAGGCCGTTTGAACGAGCGCATGTTCGGTAGCATCCAAAAAAGGACTCAAACGCTCTTCTTGAACCTCGATCCTGGCTCATCCCCTCTAGAACGACCCAGTCTAGACAATATCACGAGTCAACCATGGTCTGACGCAACCTACCCCCGTTCCACCGCTTTTTGTACTTTGTCTTGTCCTTTTAAACGAAAAGAGCGTGACAAAGCAGAAATAAGCACTAGCAGAGGTGGTACGAGGGCAGGTTGCGTCAGACCATGGTTGACTCGTACTATTCTGTAGACTTGATCATTCTGGAAGGGATGAGCCAGGTTTTGAGGCGATCAGAGGGTGGGAACCATAAACGGCGCACTGGTTTTGGATGATCTCTGCTGTCAAATGGGTAATTTATGCACTTTTTGGAATTATGTCTAAACTGTTGCATTCCTTCGAATATCGGAAAATTTCTTTCTAAAATGCCTTGTGAAGGTGTCTGCTAGATAATGGAACAATTCTGAAGAGTTGATTACAACATTTGCATGCTCCAATTTTTGAGCTCTCAAGCATTGCCCCCTCATTTCGACTTCGTCACTGCGCCAACAAAAAGATGCCAAATGTATATGCTGCATTTGCTTAATAACAGTGTCTTTGGAATTTATATTACTACTGACTGTTCGAAACGATTAATAAAAAAGTGTGTTTCTCTGAGAATTTTCATTCGCAGAACAAAAACAAAAAACAAAATCCATTCACAATATTTTTGGGGACAATACACGGTTCACACTGGAAATTGAATGCACGGTTCACACCGGAATTTCGTCTGTTTCGCCCAAGTAGTGTGTAATCCATTCTTAATACTGAGCAACTCAGGATCTGATTTGTAGCTATCCCTTGGCCGGCCTACAGTACATAATATAGCACCACTTGTCCGGGAGCACAAAATGCCGGTGAAATTTCTTGTTTCCTGATCTATAACTCCGAGACAAGTCTAAAGTATCTCAGTTGGTCAGAGTGAAGGTATTTTAATCCTTAGGTCGCCGGTTCGGTTCCGCTAGAAACCTAGACCTCAAATTTATATGGATTTGAGCTACATAGACCCCCCATCAAGGGTACTAAATTACTGTTCCAAGTATTGTAAAGCAACAATCATCCATCATCGTCCAGGTCCCACGTAAGTCTCCCTCTGGAAAGTTCATTTTTGAATGACTGAAACGAAAAAGAATGTGTTCGATACACGCATAGTTTTTAAATGTTCACAATCTCAACCTACCTCTCTATGTTCCATTTTGAATTCAAAAGTTCAAAATAAGAAATAGTTGTAAGAACGATCAAAGAGGGTGTTTTCTCAGTTTGGGGGATAGATCATAAAATTGTACACTTCAGTCCGAATACAAAAAGACCTGTGCCTGTGCAAACATGAATTCTCCGAAGATACACCAACCTTTTTATTCCCCTCATTTCAGATCCTTAGACTGGGTTTTTGTGGGTCGTGTTTGCCAGGAAAAACTTGAGCGAGAAAGGAAAAATCATGAAACGGGTCTGACCCAAAGAAACAAAGAAAGAATGAGCTAAAGAGGGTCTCTTTTCACTCGAAACACGAACTCATGTGTTGAAGTGCGTTCCATTTCACCCACTATTCGTTGCAGTGTGTTGCAGTGTGTTGCAGGGCAACAACCCCACGAGACAGATGGATTCAGTGGCCTCGTTTCCCAAGGCCTGTATTTATTATGGGATGACAACAATTTGTGGGCTAACTCAAAGGGCTAGGTCGCTTTTGAAGCAGAGTCTCATTTTTTACAGAGCGCGTTTGCAAAAGAGCCCTTGATCATTACGGGAGCCTACACAGTGAGGCTACCCTGTAGAGCTCACTGTACTGAACGCCTAACCTACACATACATCGAAGGGCAAAAGGGAGACCCCAGATGTAACTATATATCTAGAAAAGAGCAAAAGGAGACTCCACATAGAACTATATATGTTGACATATATAGGTATATATAGAAAAGAGCACAAGGAGATTCCATATAAAATATATGCGTATATACAAGCCTAAAGTACACAAAAATCGAAGAGTCACCAATATGACCCCAGCAACTCCAAACCAAACGGCCACCCGTGCATCGTTTTGCACGAGCTGCTGCACTTTGTTAATGAGATCGCACTTCTCGGAGCATTCACTAAACTGAACGCTGCGTTTCCTTTAGCTCTGTTCCCGAAAGCCCATTCAAGTCCTGCCGATATGCGTATACATGTATATATCCATATGTTTATATATGGGATTTCTTCTGGCTCTTTTGCCCAAAGCGCATTCAGGTTCTACCTATATACATATACATACATGTATATATATATAAATATATATATATATATATGTATATATATGATTATACATGGAATTTCCTTGAGCTCTGTTGCCAAAAGCACATTCAGGTCCTGCCCGTATACATGTACATATATATGTATACATATAGTCGTATTTGAAATTTCCTTGTGCTCTTTTGTCGAAAGCGCATTCAGCTCCTGCCCATGCACTTACACATATACATAGAGTTATATGGAATATGTGCGAGTTACCATTTGATGTATCCATGATGCATCTTGCATCTTGCATGTTCGTTGGTCTTTTTTGTTGGTCTCTTTTGATGTATGTAGGTCTCTTTTGTAAGTCTCTTTTGATGTATGCGACTCTTTTTTGTAGGTCTCTTTTGATGTATACAATTTTTGTGTGGGTCTCTTTTGTAGGTCTCTTTTGATGTATGTACGCAAGATTCAACATGTATCATTCCGCATGCTTTGCATGATTTGCACTGTTGCGTTCGTCTCTTCTGTAGGTCTCTTTTGATGTATGTAATTTTTTTTTGTGGGTCTCTTTTGTAGGTCTCTTTTGATGTGTGTATGCAAGATTCAACATGTATCATTGTGCATGCTTTGCATGATTTGCTCTGTTGCCCAAGACACATGCAGAGGTCCTCCCTCTCTCTCTCCCTCTCTTTCTCTCTCTCCCTCGCTCTCTCGCTCATACACAAGCTCATTCTCCGACTTTCCACACACACACACTCACACAAACCTGGTTCGTGGAATATGCATGAAGCTCCATTTCATGAATGAATGTATGTATGTTTGTATGTATGTGTTTATGCTTTTGTGCTTGGATGTACGCATGTTTTCAAGTATGTATGCATGTATGCATGTATGTAATTGTGCGTGAGAATATGCGCGAGGCTCCATTTCATGATTGTTTGTACATATGTGCGCATGTGTGTTTGTATGTATGTGTACATGTGTGTATGTGTGCATGTTTGTATGTGGGCATGAAGGTTTAGGTGTTTGTAAATGTGTGCATACGTATGTATGTATCAAATATAAAAAATATTTATACTAATATACGTATGCATATATATATATATATATGTATATATACATATATATATACATATGTATACATATACATATATATATATATATCTGTATGTATACATATATATCTGTCCATATCCGTATATATATACATGTGTGTGTATATATGTATATACACGTATATTCGTCGCATATTTGATATCAATAGAATTCATTTTGAAGCCCAGACGTGTTCGAAGCAATTTATTTGTCATTGCCGAACAAATTGTCCAAAAAAATACTTTATTGCCGAAATTGAGTTTTCTCTTAAAAGCTACCTCTCTTTCTCGTGCTTTGTCCCTCGCTGTTCTCCACACACTATATATATGTATATATTCATATACATATGTACATATCTATATGTATACATAAGTGTACACATATATACGTGTATATATATATGTGTGTGTGTGTATATGTATATATATAAATAGAGCACTCTCCTTTGATACTGTAAGTCTCACCATTGATGTATGTATGTATGTATGTGTATGTGTATGTGTATGTGTATGTGTATGTGTATGTGTATGTATATGTATGTGTATGTGTATGTGTATGTGTATATGTATATATATATGTATATATATATGTATATGTATATGTATATGTATATGTATATGTATATGTATATGTATATGTATATGTATATGTATATGCATATGTATAGGTATATGTATATGTATATATATATAGATATATATCCACACGCGAACTCCTACTGTATGTCTCTGTCTGTTTCTCCATTGATATGTATGTATGTATGCATGTATACATATACATATATATATATATGTATATGAAGATCTATATATATAGATATAGATATAGATATACACA
>Ga0335398_10009606_pt1 | contig 11144 bp, 15 predicted proteins | sample BON03_FD_205742 | JGI IMG/M metagenome (GOLD analysis project Ga0335398, IMG submission 205742) | Freshwater microbial communities from Lake Bonney liftoff mats and glacier meltwater in Antarctica - BON-03 (spades assembly) (version 2) | ecosystem: Environmental > Aquatic > Freshwater > Ice >...
ATTGAAGTTAACATTCCTATTTCTTGCCAACTTCGTACAAGACCGCCTTCTCCCAGCACAAGCGGAGAAGGCATCAAGGGCTTGTACTCAATGTAGAAAATCACCCCTCGGGGGTGATTTCACGTCTTCTGGCAAATGCAACGCGCATCGCGCTCAATGCATCCCGTTTCACGTCTTCTGCACCCCGCATCACGTCTTGTGCAGGATGTCTTTCGCATCCCGCATCCCGTCTTCTGGCAAGTGGAGCGTGGCAACTGCACCCTGCATCCTGCACCGCGTTCACTGCATCCCGTAGCGCGTTTCCCGCTTCCTGTTCCATGCATCACGTCTTCTGCCAGATGCCCAATGCAGCGCGGTCCTTGGACCCTGCAGCCTGCATCCCGCATCGCGTCGCCTGTCCTGCGCTTCCCGCTTTCAGCGCTCTGCCGAAAGCATCACGGCGCGTGTATCCCGCCCCCTGCGCGCCGCATCACGTCTTCTGCTTGACGCGGTTGCGCCGAGAGGTTAGCGGCAATATAGCATCTTTGTTGCGTACCACTATTCTTGCAGAAAGCGCGCGCCCCATGCCGAACGACAATCTTGTGGTGATCGCTGCGATGGCCCGGAAAGGGGGGAGTGGGGTCTGATGCCGGAGGGGGCAGAATAGTACGTTAAGGGCTGATTTTGGTCCCTGTACGGTGCAGGGTTCTGTAGATCGTTGGTCTCGAGACCGCGAACAACTCTGCCAGATCACTGATTGAGTATTCCCCGGTGCCATGCATGCGGCCAAGTTCTTTTTGTTGTTTTTCAGATAGTTTTGGCTGTTTGCCGCGCAGCTTGCCTTTGGCGCGGGCAATGGCCATGCCCTCGCGAGTACGCATGCGGATAAGATCGGACTCAAATTCAGCAAATGTGGCGAGGATGTTGAAGAACATCTTTCCCATCGGATCTGTCGGATCATAGACTGAGGCCCCCAGAGCGAGCTTCACACCCTTCTTTTCAAGCTGATCGGCGATGGCGCGGGCGTCGGGAACGGATCGAGCCAGTCTATCCAATTTCGGCACCACCAATGTGTCGCCGTCCCGAACGGCGGCGAGCGCCTGGTCTAGGCCAGGGCGAGCGCGGTTTGTGCCGGTCAAGCCGTGGTCTGTGTAGATGAGGGTCTCCGCGACACCCAATTCCACAAGAGCCTGTCGTTGAGCTGACAGGTCCTGTTTATCGGTGGAGCAGCGGGCATATCCGATGAGGGTCGTTTTCATGGGAGATATGTACGTATAGGGGGCCGTTTTTGCAAATCTTTCCGTACCATTTATATGAGACGCGCTTGAGGCCTGTTTTGCATGACTGCGATCCACTTTCAAAATCGTCCGTTGAACGAACCTCTTACGGACGGCCATCTCCATGATCTTGGAAGGAACTACATGCCCCGCCGGATAATGCTGACCGACCGCCAGCGGGCGGCGCTGTTTGACCTACCGACCGACGAAGCGTCGATGCTGCGCCATTATACGCTGGCGGACGATGATCTGGAAATCATCCGCGCCCGTCGCCGCCCCCATAATCGTTTCGGCTTCGCCCTCCAGCTTTGCGCCTTGCGATACCCTGGTCGGTTGCTGGCACCAGGTGAGGTCATTCCTGCGGCAGTGACACGCTTTTTGGCTGCGCAACTCGAGCTGAAACCCGATGATCTGGTAGACTATGCGACGCGGGAGGAAACCCGCCGTGAACACCTGGCCGCCCTGCGTGAGTTTTACGGCTACAAGATGTTCACGGGCCGAGGGTCGCGCGATCTGAAAGCATGGTTGGAGAGCAAAGCCGGAACTGCCCGATCGAACGAGGATTTGGCACGGCGCTTCGTGGAACAGTGCCGCGCAACCCAAACCATTCTGCCCGGGATCACGGTTATCGAGCGTCTTTGCGCAGATGCACTTGTCGCCGACGAGCGACGGATCGACGCTCGGATTGCCGACCAGCTTGATGATGATATGCGCAGCCAGCTTGATGCCCTGCTGACCGAAAGTGCGGCGGGCTCCGTCACCCGATTTGTCTGGCTGCGTCAATTTGAGGTGGGCCAGAACTCAGCCGACATGAACCGCCTGCTCGACCGGCTGGAATTCTTGCGGGGCATAGCGTTGGACAAATCCATCCTGGCCGATGTGCCACCCCACCGCGTTGCCCGCCTCCGACGACAAGGGGAACGGTATTTCGCCGGTGATCTGCGGGATATTTCCGGCGATCGCCGCCTTGTCATCCTCGCGGTCTGCACTTTGGAATGGCGCAGGGCCATTGCGGACACGGTGGTCGAGACCCATGACCGTATTGTCGGAAAGGCATGGCGCGAAGCAAAACGCGCATGTGATGCCAGCGCGAACGACGCCAAGGCTGCATTGAAGGACACGCTGCAGGCCTTCTCGAACCTCGGATCAGCGCTGCTGGAAGCGCATGAGGATCAGGCATCCCTTAGCGACGCCGTTCAAAACGCTGGCGGTTGGTTATCCCTCAAGGGACTTGTCGCTACTGCTGCCCAACTCACCGACACACTGGCGGCTGATCCTCTGGCACATGTTGTTCACGGGTATCACCGCTTTCGGCGCTATGCGCCGCGCATGCTACGGGCGCTCGATATTCACGGCGCGCCGGTGGCTGAGCCGTTGCTGGCCGCGACCGGTATCATCGCGGGCACGGAAACGACGGCCATCCGGCCACTGGCCTTTCTGCGCCGCTCCTCAAAATGGCATCGGCACCTGAATAACGACGACGGGAACCGGCTGTGGGAGGTGGCAGTCCTGTGCCACCTACGCGATGCATTCCGGGCTGGTGACATCTGGCTCGCACATTCCCGCCGGTATGGCGATCTCAAGGAAGCGTTGGTCCCTGCAGCAGTTGCCCGCGCCACGCCAAAACTAGCCATGCCGTTCGAACCGGAAGCCTGGCTGGCCGATCGAAAATCTCGCTTGGCGGATGGTTTGCAGCGACTGGCCCGTGCCGCCAGGGCCGGTGCCATTCCGGGCGGGTCCATCGAAGACGGCAACCTCAAAATAGACCGGTTGACTGCCGCGGTCCCCGAAGAGGCCGATGCCATGGTGCTCGACCTTTACAACCGCCTGCCGGAGATCAGGATCACCGACCTCCTGCTCGAAGTGGATGACGAAATCGATTTTACCGAGGCCTTCACCCATCTGCGCACGGGTGTACCGTGCAAGGACAGGGTCGGCATGCTGAATGTGCCGCTGGCCGAAGGGCTGAACCTTGGCCTCAGCAAAATGGCCGGGGCCACCAACACACATGATTATTTCCAGCTCTCGCGCCTGTCGCGGTGGCATGTCGAAAGCGAGGCGATGGCACGCGCCTTGGCCATGGTGATCGAGGGACAATCTGCCTTGCCGATGGCCCGGTTCTGGGGCGGAGGTGTGACCGCATCCAGTGACGGGCAGTTCTTCCCCACCACGCGCCAAGGCGAGGCGATGAATCTGATCAACGCCAAGTATGGCCATGAACCCGGATTGAAAGCCTACACCCATGTCTCGGATCAGTTCGGTCCCTTCGCCACCCAGACCATTCCGGCCACGGTGAGCGAAGCACCCTACATCCTCGACGGTCTGCTGATGACCGATGCTGGGCGAAGGGTGAAAGAGCAGTATGCCGATACAGGCGGCTTCACCGACCATGTTTTCGCCGTCACCGCTCTTCTGGGCTTCCAGTTCATTCCCCGCATCCGGGATCTGCCATCCAAGCGCCTCTACCACTTCGATCCGGCATCCTGTCCAAAAGAGCTGAAAGGCTTGATCGGTGGCAAGATCAGGGAACCCGTCATCACCTCGAACTGGCCCGACATCCTGCGCAGCGCGGCTACCATGGTGTCAGGGGCCATGCCGCCAAGCCAGCTCTTGCGCAAATTTGCCGCCTATCCCGGCAGCACGAGCTTGCGGTCGCTTTGCGGGAAATCGGACGGGTCGAACGGACGCTATTCATCATCGACTGGTTGCTTGATGCCGACATGCAACGTCGCGCCCAGATCGGCCTCAACAAGGGAGAGGCGCATCATGCCCTCAAGAATGCCCTGCGCATCGGACGCCAAGGCGAAATTCGTGACCGAACAACCGAGGGGCAGCACTTCCGTATGGCCGGGCTGAACCTGCTCGCCGGCATCATCATTTATTGGAACACCAAGCATCTCGGCAATGCTGTCGCCGTCCGCCGCCGCACTGGATTGGATTGCTCACCCGACCTTCTGGCGCACATCTCCCCACTTGGGTGGGCGCACATCATTCTCACCGGCGAATACAGGTGGCCCAAAAAAGGCTCAAAGAAGCCTTAGCGTACTATTCTGCCCCCTCCGGCATCAGACCCCACTGAGCTACAGCCTATCCTCTTACGTCCGATAATCTTGCATTATCGGACGTGATGGACTGGTTCACGAAGCGGCGGTAAAAGCGGATATATCTGGCGCAAAGCGCCGTCATGCGGTAGCCTTCCGCCATGAATGAACCCCGGTTTGCCGCCGAAAACGATCCCGCCACAGTCACCCCGCTGCCGGGCTGGATCGTCTCTGTGCCTGCTCAAGCGCCTCAGGATGTTGCATTTCGCTCTGGGGCGGCGCTGGCGTATTTTGCGCGGGGTTGGCGGGGCGGCGCGAGGAACAGGCCGCCTTGCGCGATGCGGTGCATCTGCTGCGCCCCGGCGATCATCCGGGCCCGGCGGGCCTAAGGATTCTTTAGCGTCTGACATCTTGCTGGTCTTTCTGGTGGCTTCAAGGAGCCAGTCTGCCCGAGATGGGCTGGATCGTGGCCGACAGGCTTTGTCTGGGGCGGCCCCCGGCTGTTCACCGGGCAGCTATCTTGCTGGGCGGTTCTGGTCCAACATGGTGGGCATTTGGATCAGCGGTGCAGTCGTAACCCTCGTGGTGGAATTGATCCCCAAAATTCTCCCGGGGCCCCAAGCCATCCCCATCTTGATCGGCGAAACCTTCTAGGACTTCGTCTCCAAGGAGGGATCCGTCGCTGCGGGTCTGTCAGGAAATGTGCGGCCATTCCTGTGCCCCTTGCGCGTGGCGGATCTCAGTCCAAGAACGACGGCTGGTTGGGGATTGCTTCGGGTATAGCATGCAGCGAGGCTCCCGCAGATTGGTAGATGAACGCGCAAACCCTTGGCGTGACCGCACTCATGAGGCGACAGCTCGGCTCGTTTCATCTGCCCACCGATCACATCCTGTGAGGCAGGTGCCAATGACGCCGGATCTAATCGGCTGTCTCACACCGGGCGCGATGAAGGCGCACCCGGCAGAGCTTGGACCGGCGCCAGCTGGGTTCATCGATTTCTTTCAGGCGTCAACCACTGGCTCCTACCCTTCTGGCGCTGTGTCGACTGGTGATCCTTGCCCGCCTTTCAGGATTGGTAGACTGGGCACGCGAACCGGGTGTAGTCTGTTGGCGAGATCCGTTCCACCGGGTTCGTCTTCTTTGGGTTCTACGCCTGCCGAGGCAATCCGAAGAGTGGTGAGCAGATGCAAGCGCGCTCACCATCCATTTGTGAACAAGGAAGGTGAGTGTGGTGACGGCTCCATCGACAATCAACCCGAACATGGGCGGTCTTGATGTCGGGTGCGGTGAGGATGTTGCGCGCGCCGCCGGAATCAATGACGCGCGGAGGGGCAAAGCAAGATGTTGAGCAATCTGGTCGTTCAGTCGCAGGCCGGGGGAAGTGACCTCTACTCTGCGTGGGCAGAGCGCGGTGGTCACCGTGGCAGTGGGCACGTCACCCGCTATGGAAATCTACAAGCCCGACTGCAAGCATATGAGAGTGTCAACAACCAGATGCTCGCCTCTGATCCGACAGCAGATATCTGGACCAAACGGCCGGCAAGGTCGTGTGCGCGGACCTGATTGTGGCCTGTCGGGTGGCCTGTCGCTGGCCTGACGGCGGCCTGATCGCGCGGTCTGATCGCGCGGTCTGACCGAGCGGTGGAAGGTGCCAAACACCGTCGCCTGAGCACGGTTTTGGCAGACACATTTCACCGCCACGACAGGGTTCGTCTCACGCAAATAGTCAAATAGCTTGTTCCCTTTGGTTTCCCTGTCTCGACCAAAAAAAGTGTTTAACGGTTTTTGATTGTCGAGGGAAACCTGCGGACGCGGAGACCCCTTATATTCAGCACTTTCGCGACAATGGCACGTGAGGTGGTAACCCTGATGACCACCGTTTCATACTGGTTGGTTTCCCACTTTGGGCGATTTGGTTTCCCATTTTCCCGAAATGGAACCCGGTCAAGGCCCGGATGGAAACCAGATCCGGGCTGATGGAAACCAGATCCGGGCTGATGGAAACCCGGTTTCGTGCCTGTGCCGTGGTCAATCGTGCGGCCTTTGATGAAGATCGTCGGCGATGAACGCGTCAGCGCAGGCTGCCTGAACCCCGCTGACGAACTCCTTTTCAGTGATGGGCTATTTCGCAGGCCCGCCCTGTGACGGGTCACGGTGGCTCGCAGTCTGTATCTGCGCCCCCATCGCCTTCAGGGCCTGTATGCCCGCGAATGACGGCGGTGGATCACGATCCTCCGTGACCATGCGCCAGAACACCAGCCAGGCCAACTCGTTCTCGGTTGGCGGATGTGTGGAAGGCAGCTGCATACCGTCGACACTGCGGGTGGTCATTTGCCAAAGACCCCGCGCACTGCGGCCCGTGCCCGCTGCGTGAGCGAGGGATCCGCATGGCTTGAGGCTTCGCGGATCTCATGCAGCCAGGCGACCTCGTTCTGGGTGACGATCGTGCCGAAGATCTGCTCGATGGCGAGCGCGGTCGTCTCGTTGCCCTGCTGTTCCAGGGTCAGCCGGAACAAATACTTGGCATCGACCTCGAGCGCCTTGGCCAAGCCTGATACCCGGTCGAGCGGCAGCTTGCTGGTGCCGCCCTTGATCATCGACAAGACATTGGGGTTGATGAAGCCAGCCTCGACCGCGATGTCATGCTGGGATTTCTTGGAACGCATCTCCAGGATGCGCTTTGCTACGAACTTCGCGAGGCGGGTTTCCGCATGTGGTTTAGACTTATCCATTGGTTCACTCAACTATATGATTCGCAACGTTTATTCGTTGCTTGTCTTACTTATAGCGTGCGATCGACGGGATGATGTTGGGACCTGCTTCGGTGTGATGGGGTCTGTGAGTTTGCTGTATGTCGAAATCATGAATGGATAATTTCCGCGCCTATTCATGATGCAGGTGATGCCGGGCTGTTTTCGAACCAAGCAAGACATCCAAACCCCGCAGCTTGGCGTTTAGGAGTCGACAATCCGGCTTTCGCGAGATCAGGGTCTGAACATTCAGGCCATGCTCCTATGGGGAACATTGGCAGATGCATGCGACTAACCTGTCGACGGTCGGCCGGTTGCGGCGTGAGGGATGGAAAATGAGGGCTCAGTTCGCATTGGCTATGCACATGGTCTCACCGGCAGGATTCCTGCTGCTGCGGCGAGGACGGCGCGTGGTGTGGGCTGCCGTGGCAGCACCGCAAGGTGAAACCATCTGAGATAGCTGTCGAGATACCTGGTGGCGACGTCGCGATGGCGACGCAGGAAGGTCTTGAGCCGCTCATGGCGGCTGTTGACGGTCTGGATGTGCAATTCAACCCGGACACGCTCACCGGCGGTTTGATTGAGCGCCTCATGGCTGATACCCATCGCGGCGGCGCAGGGCGGGTAACTGGTGCAGCCGTCAGTGACCAGCAGGGCGTCCTGATCCAGGACTGGCTGCAAAACCGCTTGCAGATGAGCGGCCGACACCGCCGGCAATATGGCGATGACGCCGGAGCGGTCGGCGGCCACCAGGACCGGAACCTGCTCATGCGACAATCCACGTCCGGACGCCTTGCCGCCACGCCTGCGTGCCTTGCGATCGAGCTTCCGTTCGCCCTTGCGACTGCTCAAGACAAACGTCTCGTCGGCCTCGACGATACCGCGCAGTTTGATCGCGCCCGCCGTCACCGCCCGCCGTCACCGCCCGCAGGAAGCGGTGACGCCAGCGAAAAGCCGTGCTGCCGGCCACCCCGCAGCGTGCCGCCGAGGTCTTCACCGTGTCGCCATCGCTTGACGACGCCGCGAATTCCGTCCGGCACTCCTTGCGTCGCAACCGTAAGCGCTACGGCGTTCCCCTATGCGGCGAGGCTTGACGGCTGATTGAAGCACCAAGGCATCAGGTCTTCGATGCGACTTTGCGGGTGGCCGTCAAGGATAGCGCACAGCGTGGCGGCAATGTAGTCCACCGGGTTCACGTCGGCCATTTTGCAGGTGGCGACCAGCGAGGCGAGCATCGCCCAGTTTTCGGCGCCGACCTCATTGCCCGCGAAGAGTGCATTTTTTCTCGTAAGGGCAATCGGCCTGATCTGGTTCTCGACCGGGTTGGTATCCATCTCGAGGGTGCCGTCGTTGAGGAATCTGACCAGGCCGGGCCAGTGCCCCAAGGTGTAGCGGATGTCCTCGGCCAGCTGGGATTTCTGCTGGATGCGCGAGAGCTGGGCTTCCAGCCATGGCTTGAGCGCGGTGATGACCGGGTCTGCGTGTTCGCGCCGGGCCGCCAGGCGAGCTGCGGCGTCCTGACCTCGCACGGACTTCTCGATCTGATACAGCAGCGTGATCTGGCGCAGCATCTCTTCGGCGATGGGCGAGCCTTCGTTCTTGAAGCGCTTCACGAAGCGGCGGCGGACATGCGTCCAGCAGTAAACCAGCTGCCACGGGCCATTGTCGCGCGCGATCTCGGTCAGCGCGTTGTAGGATTGATAGGCATCGCATTGCAGGAACCGACCCTGATACCCGGCGAGGAACTTCAGCGGATGCTCCTTGCCGCGGCCGGGGGCGTAGTGGAGTAGGGGGATGACTGCCATCGGTCCGAAGGAATGCCCGAACGACGATGGGCGGGCCGACACCGCCATGACCGCGATCATCAGCAACCACGGCCCATAAGTAGCCGCTCTTGGTGGCCTTCCGCCCCGGGTCCAGCACCGGCGCGCGGGTCTCATCCACGAAGATGCGGTCTGCGCCGCGCAAATGGGCACGCATGTGGTTGATGACTGGCATCAGGTGGAAACAGGCACGACCAACCCAGTTGCCGAGCGTGCCCCGATCCAGATCGATCCCCTGCCGTTTGAAGATCTCGGCCTGACGGTAGAACGGCAGATGATCCCCGAACTTTGCGACGATGGTGAGCCATCGCGGCGCCATCGGTTCGAGCCCGATGGCGAACGGCGATGAACAACTGCGTGGGCAGCCCGCCGGGCACGACATGCTCGGGCGCATGCGCCTGCGCCACGGCTTGCGAGCACCGGCGGCAGGCATATTTGGGCCGACGCGTCACGAGCACCCGGAACTGGGCGGGGATCACATCGAGCCGTTCGGACACGTCCTCACCGATCCGGGCCATCTCGCCGCAGCCGCAAGGGCATTGCGTGCTGGCGGGTTCGATCACCCGTTCGATCCGGGGCAGGTGCGGCGGCAGGTGGCCGCGATTGCGCCTGGGCTTACGGGGAGTATCGGAACCTTTCCCCCGCAGCGCGGCCTCGGCCTTCTCCTGCGCCGCCTCGAGCACGCCCTGGGCCAGTTCGGCATCTTCCAGTGGCAGGTTGAACTGGTCGGGCGACAGCTTCTCGGAGCGTTTGCCGAACTTCTCGCGTTGCGCGGTGCGTGAGGCATATCTTCCAGCCGCCGGTTGGCCTCTTGCACTTCGGCCAGCACCGCCTCGACCTGCGCCAGGCGGGCTTTCAGCAGGGTATTTTCCTGGGCGAGACTGGCGGTATCCATACGACGGAGTGAATCACAAGACACCCCATTCGACCAGCAAAAACAGGGGTATCCTACAAATCTTGCCAATCATCCTGCTGCCAGTGGACGCCGCGTACGCTCCGGCCGGACCAGTCGCCAGTCCAGCCCTTCGAGCAACGCCGACATCTGCGCGCTGGACATCCTCATCACCCCGTCCTGCAACTGGGGCCAGACGAACTTGCCGTCCTCCAGTCGCTTGTGAAGTGAGGGGCGTGTGCGCCACTGGTTCGAGCACCGCCCCGAACACCATCCCGGTTTGATCCCAGACCAGAAGTTTAATTCGGTCCGCACGTTTCGACCGGAACACAAAGACCGCCCCGCAAAACGGATCGAGTCCGAACATCTCCTGCACCGCCAGCGCCAGGCCGTTCGTCGGGAAAACAGTCCACCGGACTGTTTTCTGACCCTCCTCACTGCCCTTGCGGAAATCAACAGGCCGCGTCGCCAAGAAGACCGATCCTGGCCCACCCTGAACAAACATCACGATGTTGCCGCCCGCGCCGCGCGGATGGCCCGCGTCAACTGGCCTTCATCGGCGACAGTTCCTGCGCGGATCACGATGTCGCCCACGACAATCTCAATGCCGGAATTACCGCCTCTCGCCAATACATCCGGTTCGCGATCCTCGACGACCAGTTCGGCGAACATCGGCAAGGCCGCCACGCTTTCGGGCACCACCAGGTTGCCTCTGCGTATCTGCTTGCGCCAATCGTAAATCTGCCAACGTGTCGTGCCGTGCTTGCGCGCAATATCGGCCACAATCACCCCGGGCATCATACTTTCCACCGCGATCCGCGCCCGCTCTGCCTTCGTGCGCCGACGACGACCGCTCGGCCCCTCGATCACCTCAAGCCGGGAAACCACAACATTCCTTGAGCCGTCCAAATGGACGCCCATTTTGCTGTCTCTGTCCAAAACCAAAACCAAAACCTCCGCTGCACATCTGCGCGAAGTATGGCCGGATCACATCAATAATGGCAGGAGGTGGTCGGCGTCGCGCTTACGAAAGTCGTGGCTTTTTGCCGGATTAGAGCGCGGCGGCGAAAGGGCGGCATTCATGTATACCCTGATCGTCAGTTGCAAGATGAACGATATCGACCCGCAGGCATGGATGGCAGATGTCCTGGCGCGCCTGCCGGATGTCATCGTCTCACGCGTGCCTAAATTGCTCCCGTGGAACTGGAAAGCCGAGCAGTAAGCTGTCAAGGCCGCGTAACCGCGTCCCCCGCCGGATGCTTACCAATCATCCAAGACTCGAAAGCTAGTGGATTGACCGGAACGAAGGAGTCCGAATTTGGATTCCGTTGTATTTCCAGATGTGCGATTGAGGGAGATGCGCACAGGAATTGGGTTTATC
>Ga0335398_10009607_pt1 | contig 11144 bp, 18 predicted proteins | sample BON03_FD_205742 | JGI IMG/M metagenome (GOLD analysis project Ga0335398, IMG submission 205742) | Freshwater microbial communities from Lake Bonney liftoff mats and glacier meltwater in Antarctica - BON-03 (spades assembly) (version 2) | ecosystem: Environmental > Aquatic > Freshwater > Ice >...
GGGCCAGTGCTGAGAGTATGGCCACGGATGTCAATAGAACATATCCTATACACCTAGTGCTCCTCTGCACCAGAAACTCGATAGTCTACGCAGTTCACTTGTTGAGAAACACCAGAATATCGAAAAATTTCAAAAAATCAACTTCCACACAAGCCAGCTGGAATTCGAAGCAAGAGAAAGACAGGCACTCTGAAAAAACCACTTTTATTCAGAAAGTATTGTTGCCGGTACCAAGACAACATTTTGAATCGGCTTGGCTTGGGCCGGAGCTCAAACCACCAACACACACTCAAACACCGCGGTGGGAATTCAAAATAGACTGCATTCTACCAGTGGTAGTGTACACAAAAAGTAAATACACGCAAACACATACATACATACATACTCCAGAATCTTGTCTTCATCTCTTTCTGTCCATGTCTAGTCTTACTTAACAGCATATACAAGTTCAACACAAAGAGTGCTGTCAGCAGGTATTTCTTCCTCCACACCCACCACGAAACCTTCAAGAGAAGGCACAGCAGCATAACTTCCAAATTGGGTGCCACTGACAGTTCCAACAGAGGCCACTGGTTTTGATTTGTTTACCTTAGGACTTTTAGCAGTGATACCTGACGCCTGGAGTAACATCTGAATAGGCGATTTAAGCTTCTCCGACGTATGGCCGTAGGCATGCGGGTGCTCAGAACCGTAAAAGATTTCGGAAATCACTTCATCTTCCAGGCCCTCAACTAATGGTTTCTGGAAGAGAACAGGGGCATCATCGTGCGACAAGGAAGAGAAAGCATTGGCATCAACAGGTCCTGCAATCGCGCGACCCTGGATGATGCCAGCCTCAGTGTAGCCTGGCATGAATTCTATGAGGCCATTATTACTGACTTGAACAGATTGCACTGCCTGTTTCTGCGAGGAATACCTGGGATTGTAGTCAGCACCCAGGCCGTCGTGCCCAAATTTGTTGGCGAGGGCCTGTGGAAGCGGCTTCGTATAGAAATTCTTGCGGACCTCAGCATCGTGCCCAACATACGACAAGACAATTTCATCCAAATGCCCTGCGTCCAAGTATCCTGTGTCATCTGTGCCAAAGTCCTTGCCAACATCATAGCGAGGCGCATCGAAGTCAGGCATCATAGGAGCTTTGGAATTGAAATGCTGCACAAAATTGTACTGTATGTCTTCCTGCAGGAAATCTTCCATAATTTTGGCCCACAAGAGAGCCGTCTCAAACTTGTTGAGTCTATTTTCGTTCAAGTCTTTCAGTGGCTCGGCAACGTTTGAGAGCCCTACCTTTTCTGTGATGAGCTTGAAAAACAAGGAGAATAACTGAATTGCCAATGCAGTCCCAACGCCTGTTGACGAAGCCGCTGAATTGCTGGTGGAAGGCTCTTCGACGAGAACAAGCAACACGATTGAATAGATGATCGAAGAGAGTGTTGTCAATTTCGCGTCCATGTCTAGCAACGACTTGTTCACAGAGGCACGCAGCACTGCACCGAGCATGACAAACGAGCGGTAGCAGGTCGAGAGATTGACCACCAGTGTAAATATGATGTTGAGTTGGGTGAACAACAACGTGTAGATAGTTAACACAAGATTAACCATGGTGATACGAAGACCAAGACGTTCCGGTGATTTACCCTTGAGAATTATCTGTTATATACGTATGTGTGCACGCAAAAACACACAAAAACGAAAACGTAAATACACAGATGTGGATGTGTGAGTTGAGCTTGAGTGCGCAGGTGTGTGCGTCTGTGTGCATGAGAGACAGACTGGAAAGAGAGAAGGAAAAAACGAGAGACAAAGAGAGTGAAAAACAATCAGAGGGAGAGAAAAGAAGGAAGAAGGGGGAGAGCAAGAGCGAGAGAGATAGACAAAGGTAGAAAGCGAGAGCCAAAATAGAGAGAGAGACAGATGCATGTTTGTGTGTGCGTAAGAGAGAGAGTTCGCACATACCAATACCAGAAAATTAAAGAAAACACAGTTGTGATACGGAAAAAAATAAAAAGTATTGCCTTGGTATCAATAAATCATAATTCACAAAAAGACTGTATATATGCGATGGGGAATAAGATGTGAAAATTCTTCAATCCACGTTTACACCCCATCAACTGCTGTATAATCTCTCACATCAGTGTGTATGTATGTACATGTATCGCAACAACCATGACATTATATAAACACATGCATGTACATTTTTTAACATTTTTATCATATATGTACATGTATATATGAGTTTATGCATATACATAGAATGCCGCATGTATATATGTATATACCAGAATAATCAAGACGACGGGCGAGAGGAGGAGAAGAATGCTCGAAAGAAGCATCAGAATCGCCAAAATAGTGAAAAATCCCGAGATATATCCGAGTTCCTTGAATAGGAAAATACCGACGAGCGCTGCACGCTTAGAGACCTGCACATCTAGGATGCCTATGAATGTTTGTATGTATATGTCAGATTATGTACGTATGTTTGCTTATATGTATTATATGTGTGCGTATATATATACATGTACATATGCACATAGAAACATGTAGAGACGTGCACCTCCAGGATGCCTATGAATGTAGTATGTTAGACTATGTTTGACTATGTATGCACACATGTATATGTATATATAAATTTGCACATATGTACATGAACGTCTAGAGTGCCTCTTTTTGTATCAGTACACGTATATATGTGTACATATGTATACAGTCTTTCACCCTTGTTTGTGATCGTGTTTATGTGTGTGTGTATGTTTGTTCGTGTTTATGTGTGTGTGTATATGCGCGTGCATGTGCTTATGTTGATATGTTTGTGTGCGTGTGCGCGTGCATATGTGCGTGCGTTTGTTTGTGTGTTGTTATATATACACATGTGTGTTGTTATATATACACACAAATATACACATGTATAGGTCTACCGCTAGATATGTATTAAATGTATTAGTATGTACTTGAACTTATATACACCTATTTTGACATGTACTTGAACATATGTACATCTATTCTTACACTTATGTATACCAATAACTTAAATACATCTATTTTGATATGTACTGAAACTTATATTCATCTGTTCTTATACTTGTATATATGCAATCGTGTTTTGTAAGTATATATGTATGTGTGCATTTGCACGAAAGAAATTCGATCACATGAGAACATGATATGCTTGTCGACATACCTTGAACGTCATCCCCATCAAAAGAACCTCCATCAGTGTAAATAGTTCCATCAGAGTCTCTGAAATTGCACTTTTTGTACTCGTAGCTGAGTTCAAAATTGTCATTTGGCTTTGCAAAAAAGCACCCGTAGTACATGTTCTGAAAATCGTATTCATGTGCACATTTACATGAATATGTACACACAAAAAACCTAGTGAGTCGTCCACATACGTATGTACACGTGTATCTATGTGTATAATTATGTGTGTATATATATATACATATATACACATATATATACATATATATATTATATATATATTATATATATATATATATATATATATATATATATATATATATATATTTTATATATATATATATATATATATATATATATATATACATGTATATCATGTGTATACATGTACGTGTGTCTGCGTTTGTATATATAAATTATTCATTATGAAAAATCAACATATTCATATATGCATGTATACATACGCATATACATATACAAATACAAAAGCATATATATATACAAATGTGTACATACATATATGTAATTACGCACTTTGATGGCTTTACACAATACACAAATATACCCACTTGAATCATGTTCATACACATACGCACATCCACATATATACTTATACCCGCGAAATCGGTTCAGATTCTTCCCATTTGACAACACATTCAACTGTCTCATTTGAACTTGTGCGGGGGCATATCTTTTCCCCGCCGCATATCTGGCCAGATCCCTTCCCCCCATCGCACACTTTAATCTTTTCCTGTGTATGTGTGTGTGTGTGAGAGACAGCAAGAGAGAGACAGAGAGAGGGCATTTGTTCTAAATTTATGCCGTTGCTACTTCCCTCACTAACACCATTATCTTTGTTCACTATGTGTCATTGTGTACATGTGTGTGTTTGCTCGTGCGTGCGTGTGGGCAGGGGCTTACAGGTTGGTGTTGGTGAAGTATCAAACAATACTTTCTTGCGCAGGCCTCTTTCAGCCACCAAGGTGTGTGTGCGCGTATATGTATGTGTTCGTGTGTTGAGTGTGTGGGCGTGAACTCATCCCTCTCACTTTCGTATAAACACTTATCCATATCTGTACCGTGCCCTGGTGGAAATAGGAGAGAGGGTTATTTTTCCAGGCCTTTTCGTGGCAGTCGCACGGGTGTGCATCATTGTTTAATGCTGTGTTTATATAAAAAACAAATATATAATTATGTAAATATGTGTACATGTATCTTTTTTGATATTAATACATGATTGATGTTGCTTTTATTACTTCGTAAAAAAACAGTGTAACAGCTTTGCTGGAAACTCTATGTCCTCGAAATATAAACACAAATATATATACACACATATAAATATATATATACAGATGCAACAACGCACACACACAAACATAAATATAATTACGTATTTTTAAATATTTATATATATACATATATATACAGAGAGATATATATAAATATAAACATGTATACATATATATGTATATATGTACGTGTATATACGTATATATGTATGGAATTCAGATGACAGGGCTGGCAAAATTTACATCATTGAATTATTGAAATTTAGATTAATTTGGCTTAACAATTCAGATCTGAGTTGGTGATATTTAAATGATTAAGTTGTTAAAATTGGATGGTAAAGTTGTGGATTTTTTAGATAATAAAGTTCGTGATATTCAGATGACAAAGTTCGTGTCACTTAAACCATGTTTTTTGCCACGGCGTTTGCCACTGAAATTATATTTATCTTCTGTTTTCTTTTCTTTTCTCACTGTCTTTTATTTGTTGTTCTTAGTCCCGTCCAACGGCCCTTCGAAAGTTTTACAGCAAAATGACAATTTGAATGGATACTCGAGAAATTGTAAAACGAATGTTTGATAGATAAATATGTGAATTTATACATGTCGCAAGGAGATATACTGTACCTTGTAAGACGAAGAAAAATGGAAGAAAATATGCATAGATTCATATACATATGTTGTGAATCAATTTTTGGCAGCGTACCTTGATCAACGCATTCACCAATCTTAGTAGTCACATCTTTTTCGACCCTTTTCTTTACGATTCCTGTACATTTGTACACATATACACATGAATCGTACACACACATGCACACACATACACATGTATGCATATGTACAGTCAGTAAGACCAATTAAGAAAACAGAGATACACCTCAGCTTTAATTTCTTAAGCAAATATGTCTATGCTAGATTTACTGACTCATATCTAGGTAAACATCCAAAGTTTCAACCTGGGTTTCTTAATGTTGCAGTCTCTGAATGTGCCTTACTGACTGTATATAAAAGTGCACATACGTAAATATATTCATGCCAAAATACCTGCACATCATGTAAATATATGTATATATGGCTATGTTATATACATCATTGTGGCCAACCTTATCTTGATCGCTGTATATATGATAGAACGTATCATACGCATATCATGAATGCATATATTTATGTACACACACATACATGTATGTCAATAACCATACAAGTGTACATATACATATATATATAATATATGTAAATATACATACGTAATATATGTATATACATACATGTACATATATATATATATGTACACGTATAATATATACATGCATAGGAACATATCCTTTTCGACCCTCAATTCTTTGATCCCTGTGTTAATGTATACATATATACATAAATGATATGTATATATATGTACATACATCATACGTACTCCTTGATTCTCCCTTTTGCAATCTCTACCATCAATAAATGAAAACCATTGTATCAAATCCTGGAAACCTTTGATGTGTGTGTACATAGGTATATATATACATATATATTGTTATAAGTATTTTGTTCAACGACATGTGTTCGTATGTATCTCTGTGCATGCAAGCACACAGCAATATATGCATGTATATCTGTATTTATATTTATATAGTGTATTCGTGGGTATATCTACATGTTTATAAAATATTTATAAATATATACAAATCTACAAGAATACGAATATGTATCATTTATCTACGTATACATAAGTGTGAGTGTGTGTGCGTGTTGAGATTTGTAGCCCCGTTCCACACTACATAAATACATATACATCTATACCTACGCAAATATGTATTGATACACACATGTATGCATACACATATATTTATGTATAAATGTATGTTTGTGTACAATGTTCATATAAACACAGAATTGTATAAAAATGTACATAATCGATATATATACATACGTACATACATACATGTATATGTACATTTACATACATAAATATATACACTGATGAAGCCTGAAGTGTTAGAGGCGTATTCCGCCGCAGCAGATCAATATACATATCATCACTCATCAGTGATTCTTTTTATCTGAGCTAGCCCACACTTCCAGCGTGAGCTACGCTGCTTTTGAATAAACTACCTTCAACCTATACCAATAGCCTCACGACTAAAGACCCTCTCCCCTGAATCTTCATCATGCACACACATATGAACATATATAAAGATGTACATATATATAAATAGTATCCATAGAGTATATGTGAATAAACGTGGCGTACATGTAGTATGTATATATATACATATCTATGTACATACACATATATATATATTGAAAGTAAGAGAAAGAAGGAGAGAGCAGGTACCATTCTACCATTTGTTGGTAACACACGTGGATGCTTTCGAAGCAGACGATACGCATATACATATGTATGTATATACATACATATATCAATATGTAAATTGTACATATTTATTGTAAACAGATTGAGAGAGCGACTACCTTTTCACCAGGTATTGGTAGCACACGTGGTTCCTTTAGAAGTACACACTATACACACATGTATGTACATACATATGTATTTATGTATGCAAATGTACACACATATATACACATATGTATATAGAGAGCGAAAGCAAGAAAGAGAGAAAGAGCGAGTACCATCCCACCAGTCCTTGGCGTTGCAAGTATTTCCTCTGCATTCTGGTACGCAGAATAGCGAATTCCTTGTCCTTTGGCAGTCATTCATAAGTTTTATCATGCACGTTTGAGTTGTTTCCCATCGTTTGTTGTAAGCCTCCTTCCTGAATGTCACGATGCTGGTCCTCTGTGTATGAATGTGTGTGTATGTGCGCGTGTCAAAATGTGTGTATTCGAATGTCATCTCGTATCTTTGTCTGTGTGTGGTCTCATACATATGTATACACACAGTCGTATAGTCTTGTACGGCTCAATCATGAATGTCATGATGTTAGTCCTTTGTGTGTGAGTGCGTGAGTGTCACAAAGTGTGTATCCACGTGTCATCCCGGATATGTATGTGCGTGGTATCACATATACGTGTGCATACAGTTGTGTGTGTATCAAATGTGTATGTGTGTGTGTACGTGTATATGCGTATACATATGTATATGTATAAGAGGTGAATTACTACAACATTCCAGGGCTTTGATTCAGAGCTGGGTCAAGGGTGACATTAGTATTTGTGTGTTTGTGTGTGTGCCTGTGTGTGCATGTGTTTCGTACTGTACATTTCTGTATGTATTTGTATGCGCGCACGCGTGTACAGACTTGGTCAACTAAGATTTGGTTGGTCCCGTGTGTGCCTGTGTGTGCTTATGTTTCGTACTATACATTTCTGTATGTATTGGTATGCGCACACGCACGCACAGATTTGGTGAACTAATATTTTTTTAGTCCCGAAATCATCTTATGCATTTTGCTTGAATTCAAGGAGTCGTGAACCAAAGCTTAGCAACACTTATGCAATATGTTCAGTCATACATGTACATCAATATATGTATACACATATAAATATATACATGCATATATATGTTTATATACATATATATGTACACATATATATACACAAGGTTTTTCGAATTTAAGGTGGAAAGCATACTTTAGTCATGCATGTGCATACATATACATATGCATGTATATATATACGGAATATATACATTTACACACACACACGTACTTTTACTATGCCAGCCACGTTGGCGTCATTTTTTGATTTAGCCACAACCAAGATATATGTACGTATATGTGTATGCACATGAGTATATATGTATATATATATATATTCATATATATATGTATTTATATATACATATATGTACATATATACGTACATAACAACAGAATATAATCATAGATACATATTCATATGCTCACATTAAGACAAGTACCTCTAACATTGCAATCACGTTCGAGTCATTGTCTGATTTGGCCACCTCAAACATATATGTGTAGATATGTACACGTACATATAAAACTTTATAATGATGTATAAGTATAAGCTGTTGCTTTACAAGCACTTACTCCAACCATACCAGTTCAGTCGGCGCCATGGCCACCACAGAGATATACGTATATGTATATATGTATATTTACACATGTATATATATACACATTTAAACATAACTTAAAATTCATATATTCACATGTACACTGACCGTATCCATTCCAGTCGAGTTGGTAAAACTTCCTGATTTAGCCTCCACGGAGAAGCTGACTTCCTTGTTTGCACCGCAGTCCAAGTATTCCTGAATTAGGTAGAACATTTAGTGAAGTAAGGGTTGCATTAGCTTATTGGAGTAGATAGCGCATTAGGTTAATGGAGTGTGCAGTACATTAAGTTAGCAGAGTGGGGTGAAACGTGGCAACTAACTTGATACAAACCCTACTCCACTAATCTAATGCACTGCCTGCTCCAATAACCTTGATGCACTACTTATTCCACCAATTCAATGCACTACTCACTCTACTGATCTAATCCAATAATTACTCCACTAAATGATGATGATTGCTTTTATTATCACGCTTGGAGAAATAATGTAGTAATCGCGTTTGGAACTCTCTCTTCCTTTCTTACCTAGCTTCAATGAGTGGCGTTGTTCGCGTTGTTTGTCCTTTTGCAGATAATGAAAAACAGAAAAATATTCATGTCGATCTAGCGTTATTAGTATGAGGTCCTACCCTCCTCAGCTGTACCTTAGCTTACCCAAAGAGGTCCAAAACGACTGCATCCCCACTCTTCGATTGCTCTTGTATGTGGAAAATGTACACACAGACATCATATAGATACTGTATACTTATAAATATATTCATGACGTATTTATGCATACGTTATATATACATTTACACACCTCTTACAAAATATGACTTATTTACATACACTTGAACATGTTTCTTTCAACACTTGCTTCAAGGGGTCCATAACAAAAAAAATCACCGTTCTCAACACTTGCTCAAAAGGGTCCATAACAAAACCCAGATTTGTGTTGCACACGATATTTTTATTAGCTGCTTCGGTGTTCCTCAGTAATGTGACTTCATTTCCTTGCTTCTCCAGTTGAATTTGAGTCTCCTGTATGTGTGTGTGTGTCGAAGAGAGATTGAGAGAGAATGAGTGTATGGCGTGTGACTGAGTTTCCCTGATTCTCCTGACGAATATGAGTTTCCTGAAATGAATGCACACGCACACGCATCATCATGCGAAACCAACTTGCCATTGAAGTCACGGACGCCCAAAAAACGCACACGCGCACGCACATACATCATCATACGCGCACGCGCACGCACATACCTCATAATATGAAACCTTGAGCATCCGTCACGTCACATGCTACTGACGTGACGAATGCTCAAATATCCTCACACAACAACATCAACTCTCTCTCACAGACATTCACATTGACACACACACATACACAGACACAGAAACAGACATAGACACAGACAAATCTCCTCATGACGAAGTTGCGACAAATGTCATGGATGCGCGCGTGCACACACACATACACACACACACACACACAATACACACACCTCATCGTATGCGACCCAGTTGCTCCTGAAGTCACGGATGCCCGCATACACACACACACACACACACAAACACAGTCTCTCTCTCATGCACCTCATCATACACGACCACGTGGCCACTGAAGTCACGAATACCAGTATGCCTCTGAACATATGGCCAATCAGTCACGAACCCTCGACCTTTGGTTGATTCTGTGGTGGGATCCCTGGATATTCCCAAAAACGTGTCTCAGTTTGGCAGACATTTTGTATCAACATATGAGACATTATTTCTTTCGCAGGCCTGTAAAACCTGGTGACCTCAAAAAGAAATAGAGATAAGAGCAGAAGAATCCATATCAATGTAGGTATGCTCGTCACAAACTTCACGAAAGACCTCTTGATGTCACGACCTCAATGGATGATGTCAAATTCATGAGCCATGTCACGTGACTTGTAAATTTATGCGTTTCTGTATTTGTACAAATACACATACAACTTAATGTATAAACGTCGCCAGCCCCTGAACTATTATTCCAAACAAACGTTGATATGCCTGTCACGAACTCAAAGAGGCCTCTTGATGCACGAACTCAATGGGGGATGTCACAAGTACACATCAGTGAGTGACGCCACCCGTGCATATACACTCATAGCCAAAATAAATATACCTCGCAAACCCCTTGCATTGTGGTGTATCTATATATTCTTATACATGTACATATAGTGTTTTAGGTTTAGGGTTTAGGTTACCAAGACTACGTCCAGGTTTATGGTTCAAGATACCTAGATTATGCCGAGACACATATATATATATATAAGTATACACACCCAAACGTATTTTGAGCACATAAAGCTTCCATCAAAGCTACTAGACTATCTCTTACGATGTAATAAATGTACCTGTATTCAATCGATGTATGGATATGTAATATCTATACATGTATATACATATACACAGATACACGTGTATATATATACGGATACACATGTATATACACATGCATGTTCGTACTAATGGGTTTAACGTTCAGATTTATGACATAGGTCTGGGGTTTAGTTTACCAAGGGTACGCGAAGGCCTCGATGGTCGGGGGGGCGATGCGATTGGTGTCTACCGTTGCGCCTGTCAGTGGAGTAGGTTGTTCATTAGGTTCATGGAGTAAGTACG
>Ga0335398_10009609_pt1 | contig 11143 bp, 13 predicted proteins | sample BON03_FD_205742 | JGI IMG/M metagenome (GOLD analysis project Ga0335398, IMG submission 205742) | Freshwater microbial communities from Lake Bonney liftoff mats and glacier meltwater in Antarctica - BON-03 (spades assembly) (version 2) | ecosystem: Environmental > Aquatic > Freshwater > Ice >...
CATCAAAATAGTAGTTTGTTCATGATTAGTACTTTGGAGTCAATAAAGATACTACTATAGTAGTTTTGAAATTGTCAAATAGTAGTTTGCAAAAAAATTAAAACTACTATTGATTTTCAAAACTACTGTAGTAGTTTGTTAAATTAAGAAACTACTGTATAGCGAGTGTATTTTCCTGATGCTGTACTGCTGTGAGGGGCATATTCGCTTGATTCTTTGCCCGTGACGCTCACCTTGTCACTCTTGTGCCTTCCTCCAAGCGTGCCAGCATGTTGACGTACGACATATTGCCCAATCGAGGCCTGCACCTTTGATTTTTTCCCATGTCTATTGCATCGCGTTGCAGGATCTAGAACCTTTTCACAAATGCTGCATCAATGCGGGAGTTGCACCTTGATCTGAGGAGTGGTTGTAGTTCTGCAGAGTGCACAACATGCCATTATACACAAACATGAAGCAACATTCAGTACCGAGATCCGCTACAATATGTGTGTTTGTCTCAACCCAACACAGAGTAGAGTGAACAAAATTGGAGGTCTACGACTTATTCTTTTCTTTTTCTGGTGTCAGGAGGTGATGAGGTAATAATTTGGGGGTGTTCAAGCTGGGATACATCCGCACGCATCTTTGACACATTTTCCTCATTGTACAAGACAAGCACGTCCAGAATTCTCTCAATGCTGTCCTCGCCGTTTTTGTTATCACGAATGGATGCCTGACACTACTTCCAAAATTAATATTGGCACCCACAAGTCACTCACATATAACAATTGTATCATCGATCTGTTCAAAAATTCAACGATAACAAGCACTTCACGCAAGAACCTCCGGGACATATCAAAAATCCAACTCGGTGATTACTATGGCAGATGATCAAGGCGGTACACTCGACAATTGTTGTGTTTCACGCACCAGCGTTACAGAGCCAAAGTTGCAAGAGCACTCAAGACGGAGAAAGGTGGTTTGGCCAGAAAAATTGGGAAGGGGTGCTTACCCTCTCCACCGCTATGAATTTGGTCCGCCGAAATTTTTTCGAAAACTTTCAAATTTTCCATAATATTTTACTCAACTTGGCCAATTTCGGGGGGAGGCCATGGTCGAAAAGCATGCAGATCCCAGAGAAAGGAATCGAAACAGTTGGAAATCACGTGAAAACAGTGAGAACCCGTTAGAAGCATTTCTAAGATCGAGAAAAGAAGAGAATTTGTACGGGCATTGTAATATGAACACTGCCCGAAGAATTGTTTGAAAAGGATTCACACTCTTAAGTGGATGCTGGTTTTGGTCGAAAAAGCTTCATTTTCGAAAGAATTTCGGTCGGTATTTCATAGCGGTGGAGGGGGTTAGCCTTTTGAATTAGTTAGAAAGTGCAGTAAACGAGCTGTTCGAATTTAGTCAACCAACATTTCTCTTTGAGAGTAATATTTGTTGAGTAAAGATTGAAGAGGGGGATTGAGCGAGTCTGGGTAGTTAAGAACACCGTGACGCGACTTGAATTGTAACTCTCTGAGACTCACGTGTCCCCATCTAGGAACACTGAGCACGGAGAGACTCACATGTCCCCTACCAGGGAACACTGAGCATGTTAGGTTATGAGCCCTGCAACTTTCTCCCACTGGGCTACAATGCGAAAGCTGGGAAAGCAGCAGCAGAAAATGCTGCAGGAATGCAATGCAGAGGCTACGAAAGTTATGCAGCCACGGCAATGCGGTGGCTACTAGAATATGCAGCCGTGGCAATGCAGCTGATCGTTTTATTTTTCACTGAGCGTTCACTGTTCTTCAATGAGCGTTTCACTGATTCAATTCAAATTTTGATGCGGACTAAATCCCCTGTCGACAATAGACATGTGCATGTTTTCGTTCCATGTTGCTGTGGCTCTACGGCCAATAGTACTACAGCAACATGGAACGAAAACATGCACATGTCTCGTGGGAAACCACGGTGACAGCTGTCATGGTGACAGTCCTGCTGTTGTCGCTCGCAACCGCTGAAGTTCGGGGACACTTTAGCTTGTCCCTCGAGAAAATGAAGCAGAACGAGCAGCAGTTCGAGCACGGGCAAGGAGCTCACGAGCGCCAGAAAACAATGACTGCAGCAGTGAGGATGATAATGACGCCCACAATAGGGGTGTCAGGCAGGTGCTAAAAAACTTTCAGGCGGTGGAAGAAGCATATTGTCAAGGCTTTAATCACAATCACATTGGAGAAATGGCAGAGCACATGCAGCAGATGGCAGCAACTGGCAATGATGCGGACCAGAGAGTAGCAGAAACAAGTGGCACTGCAATTTGTAATCGTGCGGAGGGCCAGAGCTCTGACGAGAGCAATGCGTCGCAGGGCGCTATGCGTACAGCAGTGCTGAGGAAGGAGGCATAAGCGAGCGTAGCATCGAGTCCTATGGCAAGATCGATGTCTTTGACAGCGACGACAGCCCGGACGGGTGGTAAAGCAGCCAGTACGGCTGTGGAAATGTAGGTGTTATGATACTAGACTTATTTTAAGTATAATATTGGAATAACCCTACACACTTATTAGTGGATATATGTGCAAAGTCGTTGCCCTGCGCTGCAGGGCTGCGCGGACAAAGTACATACGTCTATTTGCATTAAAGTGCGAAGCCTTGAAAAGAGCAGCGCTATGGGGCTGCACGGGCAAGCTCATGAGCCTATTACTATTAAATATTTCAACATCTATGTCAACATATAATAGTATTTAGTTATATGTATACGTCATTTTCTCTAATGAGGTATGTATGATAGAACCATGCGTAAACATATTTGAGATATACATACGTGATCACGCAGTACTTTGAAAGCAATAGTAGGCATGCAGTCTTTTGTTAGTATACATGTTCCATACATTATGGGTGTCTATACGTGCATTGATAAAGAAGATATGTACGTAAGCATGGCGCGTATGTGTAGAAAATTAGAGGCGGGCACGCATGTGCTGGTGACTATGTTATTGCGTATTTGCATATTCATGCGTCCGAGCGCGTGCACCCTTTGCAATTACAGGGCGAATCTACACATATCCTCACACATCAATAATGTAAATTGCAATGTTACGCTAGTTTATATGTGCGATAACAGTAACACAGTCAGATGTGAGAGGAAACATGCAATAAAAAGAGCACCCTGCGAATCCACAATAGCGGGGATCTTGCGCAAATTATAGTATGTGAATATATGTAGATATCCACGCAAATTGTGGTCTGTGTATATATGTATATATACATTATCTATATATATATATATATATATATATATGTATGTGTGTCAGTATGTATGCTTATTTATTTTTGCGCACATCATGCATGTGGACGCATATATTTACATCTATACATGCAGGTAGGTATATGAATATATATGAACAAACATTAATATACACTTTTGTGAAGCCAACTGCAGGTGACTGCGCTTCGTGTGTACTACCTACTTATGCTGATATGTAAGTAATCATTCTGTCGAATCAACATGAGTGTCAAACAATCATATTGCGATGGGTAGCAGAATCGAACGAGGCGAAGGTGAAAGCTGTCTAGTGTTGTATGCTTACTGATAGTGAGAATTGGCAGTATGTATTTATGTGTATACTTGTTTTGAAATCATACTCTGTATATGAATCAGCGGGGATGACCGAGCTAGATGCTCATGATGAATCTATCTACTCCGTATACAAGTTAGCGGGAATGAGCGAGTCTGACTAGTTAAGAACACCGTACTTCGACTCGAATTGTAACTTTGTAGGAGTAGTGACCGAAATAGGTGCTTATGATGAATCCATCTACTCCGTATACGAGTTAGCGGGGATGAGCAAGTCTGGGTAGTTCAGAACACCGTGACTCGACGTGAATTGTAACTCTCTAGGAGTAGAATCATGGTACGTTGGTCGTACGTCAAGGGAACATCCTATCTTGGAGTAAACTCATCTGAAAGCGAAGATGTCGTTATGAAGGATGTCAAGGAGAGACTCACGTGTTCCCATTTAGGAACACTGAGCACGGAGAGACTCACGTGTCCCCTACCAAGAAACACTGAGCATGTTAGGGATTTATGACTCCTTTTCACAGTACAAGTAAAGCTGACTTTTGTATTTTGAAAATTCCTTGCGTTTTGAAAATCTATTCAAACCCAAGGCGCGTTAAAAACAGTCCTACGACCAGCGTCAAAAGGAAGATTGACTTGATATTTGTGTAGAAAGGCTCTCCGCCTCTATGAGAAAAGAGTTCGTTTGTCACTGCTAGTTTTGATGCTTAGCGTGATTACTCAGCCAGCAGGGACCCAACAAGTATACCCCTGTCTATCGCATGTCTGTCCGCATTGGGTTTTGTAGAGTTTCTTCAACTGAAATAAAAGTCAAATCTCAATGCTCCATTGGTTCCAGGAAGGGTTACCAGGAAGAATGTTAGCAGTGTGGCTGCTTAACCAACAAAAACCACAACCTTTGTTTGCTTTTCTTGTAATGAAACTAAAGTTGCTTCACACATTGAGTTTGTGTGTAGATCATATATATCTTGTGAATGTCGCCTCTGCAATTTATGTAAGGCCCCGCGGGACATGCGAAAGTTCCCGCAGACGTGCCAGAAGATAGCTGGGTGTTGAGAGTGCGCCGTTTATGGTTCCCGACCTCCAATTGCCTCGACACCTGGCTCATCCTCTCCGGAACAACCCGGTCCAGACAATATCACGGGTCACTGTGACCATGGTCTGACGCAACTTGCCCCTGTACCACCTCTTGAAGTGCTTACTTCCGCTTTGTCACGCTCTTTGTGTTGAAAAGACAAGATGAAGTACTAGAAGCAGTGTTACAGAGGCAAGTTGCGTCAGACCATGGTTGACTCGTGATATTGTCTAGACCGGGGTTTTCCGGAGAGGATGAGCCAGGTGGCGAGGCAATTGGAGGTCGGGAACCATAAACGGCGCACTCTTAACACCCGGCTATCTTTTGGCACTTCTGCGGGAACTTTCGCAGTGTCCAAGGGCCCTTACATACATTTCTGTGATGAAGCAGGTACGAAAAATGAACCTGACATTTTTTTGTACCACTTCAAAAAAAGGGTCAGAAAATCGATTCTCACGTTTCAAACCTAAGATCTCGTGAATTTCTTTTTCGAGGGGTTCAGGTCCACCCTTAAGTGTGTGTGCGTGTGAGTTTGTTTGCGCTTGTGTTTGTATGATGTGTTTACTTTTGTTTGTATATTGGTTTTATTTTGCATATTCTTTTTCTGATTTGTTTTGTGGTTAGGTTCAAGTTTTTTTGAGGTTTCTCTGAATGTGTATGTGATTGTACGTGTGTGTGTTTGTATTTGTGTATATGTATGTGTGTGCGCATGTGTCCTTGCTCGTGTGAGTGTGTATCTATCTGTGTTCGTTGTCTGTGCTTGTTTTCAAACATGTTTGAGCGTGTTTGTATGTGTATGTGTGATTGTGTGTGTGTGTGCATCTTGGTGTTGCACATGCACACATGTTTGTGTGTATGTGTGCGTGTTTGTGTGTATGTCAGGGTGTTTGATTTCGTATCTGCGGTTTTACATGTGTATGTGTGTGTTTTCCTGATTTTGGTACGTGCTGGTTCACATTAGGCTCATTTTGATGTGAAATTTGAATTGAAGTTTGTGAGAGCCTCAATGTCTGTCTTTGTCTTTAAAAACAAATAAATTTGTGTACATTGTGAAGTATGTGGACATAAAAAAGTCGAGTGACAAATGCGCGGCAGCTTTGAAAGTGACTCTTCAGATTGTATTTGGACAAAGTTGATTTAAGAGCTCTACTCGCTCCGCAAGATCTATGGACTCCCAGTCGACCCTCCTTTCCATCGCCAAGGCCTGGGCGTGGGCCTGTGCACCCAGATGCCAGAGTTTGCTCATGGCCAACACCATCTCTGCTGGCCCCGCAAGACCCAACGACTCCCACTCAACACCCCTTTTCAACGCCAGAGCCCTGGCATGGGTCTACGAGCCCATCTATCCCATGACAACTGAGCATGCAAATCTGAAGTGTCTTGTCGAAGTTTGTCTGTCAAATTATTCCATTCCTTGAATCCAGCTGCTTCCGCCAACATCTTCCCACCGGCGATGCCACTTGATTTGCTGCCGGCCCTGACAATGAGAAAGCGTACCAGCTGAGCATTGGCAAATTTCTCCAGTTCCAAATAGAATGCAATCTTCCACAGTGATTTCCCCTCCATAACAAGCTATGGACAGAACATGTGTTGGTAGGTGCGTGGGTGCTTGCGAGTCTGTCTGAAGACGCGCCATTTGACACATATGACGTGATTGGATTTGTATGATTAATATAAACCGCCATTACGCAATGCACTAGTGAGATGTTTGTTGCGAACGAATGGGAAGTTGTTTAGTCCGGGTCTGTCCAAAAAAATAAGGATATCTTGAGATACATCGCGAATCCAATGCAGATTTTGAGCACATAGAGTCTCCAGCAAACTTACTAGACTATTTCTCGCGAAGAAATCAAAGCAACAACAATCAGTCACAAGATGGCAACTATTTCTTAGTACAAACCGTTTTGGTTTTCGACGACTGCTCAATCAAAGCTGGCCCCGTTGTCCAGAATTGGTGTCCCATGTAGAATTTCAATGGGATTGAGTGTATGTGAGTCAATTCCTTATAGATGTCAGATCAAAACAAGTATGGTCGAGCCCGGTTCGCGGTTCCCTCGCAACGACCAGACTCAGTCTTAGACAGCCAAGGTGTCTGCACTCTACTCTGTGTTGGTTGAGCCAAAAAAAAAATTGTAACACTGCTTTGGTTATATATGTTGCTTCATGTGTGTGTGTTATGGCATGTCGTGTACTCTGCAAAACTACAACGTCTCCCGAGGAGTCAGATCGAGGGGCAACTTCTGCATTGTTGCTGCATTTGTGAGAAAGGTTCTGGATTCAGCAACGCGACGCGATGGAAATGTGAAAGAATCAAATTGATGTGACAGTATTTCGTACGTCAACATGCTGGCACGCTCGGAGGAATTCATATGAGTGCAAATGTGAGCATCACAGGCAAAAAATCAAGCGAATATGCCCCACACAGCAGTACTTTGAATAATATACAAACAGCACGACTCGGACCGCAAACGTGAAAGGTTCAGCAGCGAGCGAAGACCGCGAAAGACACCGGGGCACCCAGAAATATGCAGCCGCGCGGCCCGCCGTGTCAGGTTGCCAGCGGGACAGAATTTCGAACAAACGGACGTCTGATCTTGATGGAGCCGATCGCGGCGCCGCGTCACTACGAAAACTGCGTTCGAACGACAGGGTAGGGTGGAGCTGCCAGTCGCCACACGATGCTGTGGACAGTGACTGTGCCGAAAGGACAGTGACAAATTTAACAGCAAGGAGGAAAAAATAACTCTATTCAGAGTCACTGCCAAGAACATATCTTGCGGCGACTGGCGACTCCGCCTGGTCTTGCGAACGCTGTTTTCGCAGTGACGCAGTGGGCCGCGCTTCTCCATCATGATCTTCCTCTGAGCCCGGGTGCTTTTCCTCCCTGTCTTTAGGCCAGTTGTCCTCGCTCCCTATTTTTTCTTTCATTTCTGCAGTCCGGGTCGGTGCTGAATGAATATGATTTGCTGTACTGCCGTGCGGGGCTTGTTCGCTTGATTCTTTGCCCGTGACGCTCACCTTGTCACTCTTGTGCCTTGCTCCAAGCGTGCCAGCATGTTGTCGTACGACATACTGCTCAATCGAGGCCTGCACCTTTGATTCTTTCTCATTTCCATTGCGTCTCTAGAACCTTTCTCACAAATGCAGCAACAATGCGGGAGTTGCCCCTCGATCCGAGGAGTCGTTGTAATTCTGCAGATTACACAACGTGCCATCATACATAAACATGCAACTCCATTCAGTACCGAGCACCGCTACAATATCCGTTTTTGGCTCAACCCAGCACAGAGTGCACACACCTTCGCGGTCTACGACTGAGTCTGGTCTTTTCGAGGGAAGAGGTGGTGAGACAATAACGTGGGGGTGTTCAAGCTGAGATACATCCGCACGCATCTTTGACACATTTTGCTCGGTGTACAAACCAAGCTCATCTAGAATTCTCTCAATGCTGCCCTCACCTGCTGCGCAATCACAAATAGATGCCTGACAATACAACAAAATTAATGTTGGCACCCACAAGACATCCAAATATAATGATTGTATTAACGATCAGTTCCGAGTGGCAAGCACTGCACGCAAGAGCCCCCGTGGTCCTATCAAAAACGTGTGGTATGGGCACATTGAAACAAGTAAATACCTTGACGACGTCTATGTCGAGGTCGTTTATTAGACCTGTCTCAACGAGCGCATACAATTTGATCAAGCCGTCTGCGGTTAAGTTCAGAGCTCGCAGCATGCCCGTGCGATCAAGGATTTGCATCTGGCGATTATTATCGTCTGGCGAGAGTAGAGAAGGCACATCTGTTGGAGGCAGTGATATATCATAGATTGAGTCAATCGAGATCAACGCAAACCTTACGTTGGGGTAGAAGGCATACATTCGTGACGTTGGTGTGTGGGCATGACAAGGAACATCATCAGAGGCTAAACCAAACACAACCTGCAAGGCGTGCGACGACTTGTTCAGCACCACACACCAAGGCAATGGTAGGATCACCGCAGAATGCCACATCACACCCGCCAGACTTGCACAATGCTGCATGTATCAGTCAATGGAATATCATTGCTTTGAGGTACCATAGATGGTCAAAGCCTTGTGGCTGTGAGGTATCATAGATGTTGAAAGCCTTTGGGCTTTGAGGTGCCATAGATGCTCAAAACCTTTGGGCTTTGAGTCAAGTGAATATCATTACCTATAAAATAAACTGGCACATGCTATGGTTTTCACGACATATATAGAAAAATGGATGAAACAACGCACCTGCACACTGAAGGTTCACGTCGCCGGGTGTATTCACGACCCTGATGCACATTGCCCGGGCCACCAGACGCACTTCGTGCACCTCCTCGAATAAGCATGCTGCAAGTGGCGCAACCACGAACGGCACGACCGACTGTGTGAGGAGGGATTGGAAATAACGCGCGTGACTCAGTGACGCAACAACGAATCGCCGATATCACCAACACCAGTGGTCATACCGGACGTGATCGTGCCAAACACCGTCATGTCGCGCTCGATGGCGCAACGAATCTATTTGTGTCGATGCTACAGACTAATTGCGACTCTCTGATGGCGCAACTGACTGACACTAGACAGTGACACACACGTGCCCTCTACGTCAGTAATGATTGTAGAGTTGAAATACCGTATAAGATGCGCCCTCCCCCCCTCCCCCACCTCTTTCTGCCCACTGATCCTCCTGCTGCCCCCATTCCCCCTCAGCCTTCTTCTGTCTAAACCCATTCCCTCTCCCTGCCGTCCCTCCTCCCTCTCCACGTCGTCCGGATTCACGTCCATCCTTCAACGACACGCCCCCCACCTGCTGAATCTCGTCAATATCAAGCGCCTCTTGCCCCCCTGCTCCATCCTCCTCATCCTCTTCCAACACTCCTTACCCGTCTTGTTTACTCCCTGCCTATTGATCTTCCCCTTGGTTTTCCAATAAACAACATTATCTCTCTCTACTCCCTGCCTTCTCTCTTCCTTCCTTTATTTCTCCATCCTGTCCCACCTTGCACTCCTGCTCTTCTACCTTGGCCGATTCCTCGTCCTTCGGCTTGCCCACTTTCCTCTCCAATTGCTGGACTTTGGCTGTCATGGTCTTGTGAACATATTCAGCCTGACCAATGCGAAGCCGCAACTTGCGTATTTCCACATCCACTTCGTCTTCGGCCTCTTGTGCGACAGTGGGGTTACTGGGAGTAGCAGAGACGAAATCGGCTTGGAGATTCAGATGGTGTGGTATATCCATAATATGTCGCACAACACTGTTCTCAAAACTGTCTTCATTTTTGTCCTGAAGAGAGAGTAGATGAGGAAGGGTGATGGGGACAGAGAAAATATGTACAAGTACGTGTCATTCGCAAATATATTGTCAGCCATTTCATCTGACGTAATTCTTCGGCGCTCACAAATTAGCTCATAAAACTCATTTTGAGACGAGACCAGGATAATTTGATGGAGGGAGCACTGACCATTTACATTGTTCTTTTTGATTGTTGTGTCATGGTGAGTTTTAGCGATGGTTTTCCACATGTTTGCTATTTGAGTGCATCTTAGGATGTTCTCACCAAAACACAAGTGTCTTGGTGAGAAACATTTCTCACCACTTGTGTTTTGTATTATTTTTCACACACAAGACACTTGTGTTTTGTATTATTTTTAGAAGAAAGTCAAGTTTTGGTCTCTTAACTATATAAACACACTTTCTTTTCATTTTTTTCAGTGTGGCAGTCTTTTTTCTGCAGGAGCCTTGGAGCGCCCATTCCCATGTTGCTAGCTCACGCACAAGCCCGCACTAAGTGTGCGTGCCAAATCAGCATCAAATTGTCTGTTTGAAATCCGAGTCCCCAACCGTTCTTGTCTGTGTCATGCATGGCAAATATGTCATTTCAGGTGCTCGCATGCTGTGAGAGGTGGGGGCGTGCTTCGATTTATTGCGGTGGCAAAAGTGCAGGTCAAGTTGGTGGAGGTCGGGTGCTTGGCTTGGTATGCATGGTCAAGTCTGGATTATTCCAGACTAGAGACTTGCCGCGGGCTCATCTTTCTTTCTTTCTTTTTGATCAGGTTTCTTTCTTTCTTTGTTGGGTTTCAAAGACCCAACCTAAACACTGGACTGAGTGGATGCCGAACACACACTTGACCACTTATGACCAAAGAAACCGTACATGTAGACCGGAGACAACCTAGTTTTGGGAAAGCCAATGCTACCACGCACACCACGCACATCTTGCAACAATGCACTGCAATATCGAAGGCTGCTTTGAAGAATTGGGCCAGATGATTGAGGTTTCTTGTTTTTACCTTCTCAAAAATTTTATGTGAAAGTTTAATGTGAAGATCCCCCCCCTACCCAAGAAGCAGTCGATAGAAAGGCTTCTCCTGAAGAGTAGCAACTCCTCTTCTGCCCGCCCCTGATCCTGTGCTGCGTGTGTATGTGTGTGTGTGTGTGTGTGCGTGAGTATGTGCACATGTACGTGCGTGTGCGTGCGTGTGAGTGCGTGTGCGTGCGAGTGAG
>Ga0335398_10009611_pt1 | contig 11142 bp, 12 predicted proteins | sample BON03_FD_205742 | JGI IMG/M metagenome (GOLD analysis project Ga0335398, IMG submission 205742) | Freshwater microbial communities from Lake Bonney liftoff mats and glacier meltwater in Antarctica - BON-03 (spades assembly) (version 2) | ecosystem: Environmental > Aquatic > Freshwater > Ice >...
GGGGGGCCTGAAAATGTGTTGAACATGGTGAGAAGTCAAGAGGTGATGCGATTTAATGTGTTGCTCGAAACGTGCCACATTACTTTGGGGTTGCTGCGACGCGCTATCAAGGGGCTTGTCGTCATGTCTGAAGACTTGGATGACATGCTCTCGTCTCTCCACAACCACCAGGTGCGTGATGTGTGTGTGAGAGAGCGAGAGAGAGGGAGAGAGAGAGAGTGTATGTGAGCGTAAGTGTGTATTTTTGCTGCGGCGCGGTGTCAAGTGGCTTTTTGGCATGTCTGAAGACTTGGATGACATGCTCTCGTCTCTCCATAACTATGGGGTGGCTTCGATTAGTAGGCTCTTCAAAATTATACGTCTCTTTGGAGAATATAGGTATCTTTTGTAGGGCTCTTTTGCAAAAGAGACCTATAATTTTAAGGAGCCTACTAATCGTAGCCACCCCATACCAGGTGCACGATGTGTGTGTGTAAGCGTGTGTGAGAGAAAGAAAAAGAGAGTATGTGTGTGTGTGTGTGCGCGCGCGCGCACGCGCTGTGGTGCGTTTTCAAGGGCCTTGTCGACATGTATGTAGATTTGGATGACATGCTCTCCGCTCTCCATAACTACCGGGATATGTATTCGTGTGTGTGTGTTTGTGAGACAGAGAGAGAGAGAGAGTCTGTGTGTGGGCTGCGGCGCCCCATCAAGGGGCTCAGTGTCATGTCTGAAGACTTAAATGCCATGCTCTCCTCTCTCCATAATTACTAGGTGCGCGGTGTGTGTGTGAGAGAGAGAGAACGCGCGAGAGAGGGTGTGTGTGTATGCGTGTGTGTGCTTTGGCGCGCTTTCAAGGGGCGTGTCGTTCGGAGGCTTTGATGCCATGTTTTCCTCTCTCCATAACCACCAGCTGCGCGATGTATGTGGGTGTGAGTGTGTGTGTGTGAGAGAGAGAGAAAGCGACAGAGAGAGAGTGTGTGTGTGTGTGTGTTTGCTGCGGCGCGTTATCAAGGGGCTTGTCATTATGTCTGGAGACTTGGATGAGAGAGAGAGAGAGCATGAGTGTGTGCTGCGGCGCACCATCAAGGGGCTTGTCGTCATGTCTCAAGACTTGGATGACATGCTCTCCTCTCTCCGTAACCACCAGGTGTGCTATGTGTTTGTGTGTGAGTCAAAGAGAGAGAGAGAGGGTGTGTGTACGTGTGTATGTGTGCTGCGGCACGCTATTAAGTGGCGTGTCGCCCATGTCTGAAGACTTTGACGCCATTCTCTCGTTTCTCCATAACCACCAGGTGCGCGATGTGTGTGTGTGCACATGTGTATGCGTGTGTGTGCGTGTGCGTGTGTGTGTGCGTGTGTATGTGTACATGTATGTGTGCGCACGCGCGCGTGTGTGCGTGCGGGAGACAGGATGAGAGAGTATGTGAAGGCGTCTGCTGCGTGTGCGTGATGTGCGCATCGTGTGGGGCTGCTGAGATTGCGTCCCCTCCCCCCCCCTTCCCCGTTCTCCCTCTCTCTCGCTGTCTCTCTCTTCCTCCCGCACTACGTCTCTTTCCCTCCCTTTCTCCTGCTCATGTGCACTCTCGTTCGCGCGCGCACGCACTCTCGTGTCAAGTTCTTGACCGTGATACCCAATTCTCATACTATACAGGTACCCACCAAGTGGTCGGCCGCGGCATATCTATCTCTCAAGCCCCTCGCCGGATGGATAGCGGATCTGGAAATTCGTGTCTCTTTCTTCCGCCGTTGGACTCTGTCGGGGGCTCCGTCTGCCTACCTTCTGCCCGCATTTTTTTTTCCACAGGGATTTCTCACAGCAGCGCTGCAGCGACATGCTCGCTTCTACAAGCTCGCGATTGATACACTGGCGTTTGACTTTCACGTTCTCAAGCAAGCCACTGGCGAGGATGTTGCTGCACCACAAGATGGAGTCTACGTGCAAGGATTTTGGATCGAGGCTGCGCGCTGGGATCGGCGCTCGAAGATGCTCAAGACTTCCCTCGAAGGCGAAATGCTCGTGCCCCTGCCGCTTTTGCATTTATTGCCCTCATCGGCTTCAGCTAGTGCTGCTGTTTCCCACCAGCGAAGCAATGACAGAGTTGAGCCCAAAGATGTTACGGCGCATCCAGATGCTGTGGCATCGGATGTCAACTGCATTTATGAATGTCCACTCTACAAGACGAGTGCGCGACAGGGAACTGTTTCAACCACAGGGCAGTCGAGCAACTTTGTCCTCTTTGTACTACTGCCTGCCCAGGGCCAATCGGATGATTGGATCCGACAGGGCACCTGTCTCCTCTGTCAAACTAATGACTGAGTGTATACTGCGCTAGCCTTGTCTTCGAAAATAAAAGACTTCTCCGTTTCTCGTGTTCGAAACTTTAGGCGTCGGGCATTCTATCGTGTTTTTGACAGGTTGTGGGGGGGGTGACCCTTGTCTACAAAGCTTTTATCTTTAATATGTTCAGCTCAATGTGTTGCTTCTGGCAGTGGCTACGTGGACCACATAAACAGACAGCACATCGATGCCGTGATGTGCTCTGTATCCCCACACATCCAACGCACAATTTGACCACTTTGCGCAGGGAGGGTTGCGTCAGTTTAATTACTTGTTGCCCTTGGCTGCCTCGTATTGCTCGTGCAAAATTTGGCAATCATCCATGCTGACTTTAGTCCAGCCATCAGCGTGGACGTGGTAAACTGAAACATAGCCTCCGGACATGGCATCCCTGAAATACGAAAACATAATCAGTTGTGAATCTGCGAGAGGCAATTGAGGCCATTCAATCAAATCGTTCAAAAGTCTGAATGCATTTGCGCTAAAAAGATATTTGTCAGAAATTCAAACAGAAGGGAAAAAGCCAAAAAAATCGTATATTTCCACACACACCTGAAGGTGGCATGGTAGATTGACCGCCGACCAAGCTCACAAGCCTCCTCCACCTCCATATCAAACTTGTAGCCCTCATCAAGAACGCCATAGGCGTACGGCGATCCCGAACCTACAGAGAATTTTTGACCCTTGACACGTGTGCCCTCACTGTCGCAATAGTAGAGATTGGGACCGATGTCCTGGTCCCATCCCTGCACACCCCTCGAGATGTCAGTATACACAGGCTCAATAATCTTTTGTCTGTCATTCCGGCAGGGCACCACACCAGTCAACCGGCAACCCAACCAAGACACAAAGGGGGGCAAAAATCAAGAACATACATACATGACCACAAAATACACACAGATAAGCACACACCGCAATCATGGTGCCCATAGAAAGGCCATAACCCTTGTACGAATACATGATGTTATGCAGAAGCTTTGAAGCTGCAGCAGTTGTGATCCTCTCCTTATTGCGCAGCTCGTAGAGGCGGCAGAGCCGCCCAAGATGGCGCTCCCAGTACATGCAATCCGCAGCACCTCCCGCCATCGTGCCAAGTAGATACGGCGTGATCTCAATACACTTTTTCACTGTCTGCGAGCCTGCACAGACGTCATGTCGTTTAGCCTCCTTTCACGCAAATCCCCGTGCCACATCGCTCCGGCGATGCAGTGCACGAACTGCTGCTTCTTTGAATACAGCATAGCAGTGCAGCTTGGCATTGCGTGCCCGCAACAGGTAGTTCAACAGCTGCCGGTCAAGCCAAAAAAAATGATGAAAACTGAGAATTGAAACAGCGGAGCGCATGGGAAATGCGCCACGTTGCAGGGGCGCACAAATTTCGAAAATACCGTCCCTGTACACAAAATGTGCCCTGCCCGTATGGGTCCCGCTCGCAACATATCCACGTAGGTTTCACAACCAAACCCAGCAGAAAAATAGCGATATGACAACCCTGTGCTGCATACAAGGGGACAATGTCACAGCTGAATCACTAGCATCCGCAGCACTCACCAACGTAATTGCCCATGGACGCACGGGAGTCGACTGTGATAATGATGCCCTTTGAAAAGACAAATCCGAGAGTGGTAGTTCCGTGGAGGAACTTTAGCGCGGGGTCATGCACATTATCCTTGTTCGCAAACGCACCTGCCAAGAACTCATCCGGCTGCAGCAAAAAAAAACGAACAACTCGATGCCAGGGGTGTCAGTCATCAGAGACGCAGCGCAGCAGTCAACTTTGTCGAAATATTTAAAAACACGGTGTCTAGCCGAGAATGCGCCCGCACTCAGGCTTGAATAACACGTTTCGGAGTGGAGCGTGTGAAAACGACGTCAGCCCAACTTAACAGTTGCGGCCGCTTCTGCGACGCGCTGCGCGGATAGACGCACCTGGTTGGGGCCAGGGAGCATAAAGTTGGCCATGGAGATGTCCTCCTGCGACATGAGGCCAAGCTCCGGGTCGGCCACAGTCTTGCGCCGGTCAAACTTGGACGCCTCGGAGCCCATGGCACCAAAGGCGCGGGATAGGGAGAGAGCCATCGTTCTCTCCGCTGCCTTGCTCCTCTGCCTGCTGCTGATCGTCCTCTCAGTTCTCCCTCACCTCTCGACGCGCGAAAAACAGGTGTCCGTCCGTTTTGCTTTGATCCTAAACTGAGGAACATTCTTTGCAACAAACTTTTGGTTCGGCATCGTCACGAACCAATTGATCAACACCCAAGCAAACAAAAAACTGGGTTCGAATGTGTTTACACTGGGGTGGGACCCTTACAATTCACTTTTCAGTACAAAAATAATCTCGACGGAATCTGAACCGTGGGTCCAACCCTGTCACGAAAGGTGTTTTCCCAGAGGCGCAAAATACGTACAAATATCGGGAGAAGCGTGGCGGAAGCAAGGCGCCAATCGGTTCAAAGAAGCCACGCAGGTGATTGCGAATACTTGGCAGGCATGTGCTGTGTCTCGACTGTCCAGCAGTGTTTTCCAACAGAGTGGCAGTGATGCAGCGCTGCTCCCAATAGTTTTGAACGAAAAGGGGGCACAATTCGACCTACATGCTGAGGAGGGCGAGAAGGCTGGGGCGAGATGGACGACAGCGCATTTCGTTCCGGGCCTGACTGGCTTTAGTAAACTAGATATTCTTTCGTGTTCAGTGCGCAGCTTCACTTGCAGTCTGATGCCTTAAAGTCGTCTCTCGTACCTGACGCTTTGGAGGCCAGAAACTACGCCGTTCCTTTCAGCAAGAGTGTGATGAACATCGTGTGGATAGCATTTTTCAGACGCGCCTGAGCGGTCTCAGTGACTTTAAGCCGTAACCTGTGGTGTGTTTGATTGCGAGAGCTGATTATTTTACGTACGAGCTGGTTGTGTCATGCTCACGTGTGCGACACGCCAGGTTGTGTGCTCAAGGATATTGGCGTGATGTTTGTGTTTTGCGTGTTTAAACCCATGGTATTTCTGTGATCAATTTATTGCATGCACCTCGTCCTTTTTCCCCCTCGTGTCGTGTGTATTACTGCAACAACAAATTTGGCTCTGTCGAATGTACAGAGCTGGTTGGGCAGCTACACAACTGACATCTTGAGCGTTGGTCAGCTGGATGGAAAATAACCTCAAAATAGCAACGCATTACGCAGTTTCGGAGATGCATGCTCATTTTTTGACTTGCGTTTGCGGTGTTGTGTCAACTGACTGCCATTCACTGCTTGTCTGTCTCAATTCAAACAGATTTGTGGACGGGGTCTCACAAAAATGTTGGCCGCACGTCGCCATATGGCCCGCTCTGTCGGAGCCGTCGCTCGCATGACGGCACCGATGGCTTGCGCCCCCATGCCAGTTCTGAAGCCGGTTGCGAGTCTCAAGGCTCAGCTTCCACCGGTAGTGGCTGCCTTCCCGGCGTCCCGCCGCATGATGTCGTCGTCGCCTGCCTGGGTTGAGCACCCGGACCAATTCCACTTGCGGCACAATGGCATTCTACCGCATGAGGAGGTGCTCATGTGCAAGGTTCTTGGAGTGAAAGACATTCACCAGCTCATGGACGAGACAGTGCCCAAATCTATCCGCAACCGCCCTCCCCTCGCAGTTGGAAAGGCACTGACAGAGACTGAGGCGCTCAAAAAGCTTCAAGACATGGTTTCCACCAACGCAGTGAACAAGACGTACATTGGCATGGGCTACTACAACACTATCACCCCTCCTCCTATCCTCCGCAACATCATTCAGAACCCTGGATGGTATACTCCCTATACCCCGTATCAGGCTGAGATCTCGCAGGGGCGTATGGAGTCGCTTGTCAATTACCAGACCATGATCTCCGATCTCACTGGTATGAAGATCGCGCAGGCTTCGCTCCTGGTTAGCAACCTATCCCTCCTGAAAATGTCATACTGCCACACATTTTTTCATCTGATTGATATGCATTTATCTCAAATGGTCAACAACACGATACTCTTTAGTAATCATACTTGTACACATGCTTTTAAATTGATTAGTATCCCTTTGTCATTATGGTACTCGTGTAGCTCGACGGTTGTGTGCATGCTTTGTCAAATAATTAATGGATTATGACTTTGTTTGTTGCAGGACGAGGCCACTGCTGCTGCCGAAGCCATGGCGATGTGCCAGACCATTACCAAGAGCAAGAAAGTCAAGTTCTTCATCTCGGATCTTTGCAACCCGCAAACCATTGCCGTTTGCCAGACTCGCGCCGAGCCCATGGGCATCAAGATCGAGGTTGGCGATGCCAGCAAGTTGACGCTCGACAACTCGTGGATGGGTATCCTCATCCCGCATGTGGCGACTGACGGTACTATCAACGATTTCTCTGCCACCATCAAGCAAGCGAATGATAACAAGGTGAACGTGTGCATGGTCTCGGATCTGATGGCTCTGACTATGCTCACCCCTCCCGGTGAGATCGGTGCCGACATTGTGATCGGCAACACACAGCGCTTTGGTGTGCCCCTTGGTTATGGGGGTCCGCACGCTGCATTCCTCACCACCAGGGATGAACACAAGCGCGCCGTGCCTGGCCGCATCATTGGTCTTTCCCGTGATGCCGCTGGCAACCCTGCCTATCGCCTTGCTCTCCAGGCTCGTGAGCAGCACATTCGCCGCGAGAAGGCAAACTCCAACATCTGCACTGCCCAGGCCCTCCTTGCGAACACAGCCGCAATGTATGCCGTGTACCACGGTCCTGAGGGCCTCAAAAAGATTGCTGAGCGTATCAATGGCTTCGCCAAGGCGTTTGCTGCAGGCCTCGCTGATGCTGGCATTAAGACTGGTACTGCTCCTTATTTTGACACCGTGAGGGTGGAGGGTGTTGATGCCGCTGCCATGTGCAAGAAGAGTGAGGCTCAGGGTGTCAACCTCCGTATGCTTGATGCCAATACTATCACTGTTTCCGTCGACGAGACCACGGACCCTGCGGATGTCGATGTTCTGCTTAAGCTGTTCGGCGCGAAGAAATCCGCGGCTGAGCTTTTCACCAGCATCACTCCTGGCTTCGATGGAGCGCTCAAGAGAACTTCCAAGTACCTCGAAGCCGACGTCTTCAATGCCTACCACACTGAAACTGAGCTCATGCGCTACATGTTCAACCTGCAGTGCAAGGATATGGGCCTCAACACTGGGATGATCCCCCTTGGCTCTTGCACTATGAAGCTTAATTCTGCATCGGAAATGGTGCCGGTCACCTGGCCTGAGATCAACAACATCCACCCGTTCGCGCCCCTCGACCAGGTCAAGGGCTACCACGAAATGATCGATGAGCTTGGCAAGTGGCTTATCGACATCACTGGTTTTGATGACATTTCGATGCAGCCTAACGCTGGCGCTTCTGGTGAGTACGCTGGTATCATGGCTATCCGTGAGTACCACAGGGCCAACAATGGTGAGAAGCGAAATATCTGCCTGATTCCCCGCGCAGCTCACGGCACCAACCCTGCAACGGCTGCCATGTGCGGCATGGAGGTGGTTCCCATCGAGTGCGACGACGAAGGCAACACTGATATGAATGATCTCAAGGAGAAGATTGCTGCTAACAAGGACAACCTTGGTGCCCTCATGATCACATACCCCTCGACGCACGGTGTGTTCGAGGACACTATCGTCGAAATCTGCCAGCAGGTGCACGATGCGGGAGGGCTCGTCTACATGGACGGGGCAAACATGAACGCTCAGGTTGGCTATTGCTCACCGGGTCACATGGGCGCTGACGTGTGCCATCTCAACTTGCACAAGACCTTCTGCATCCCTCACGGTGGCGGTGGCCCTGGCATGGGACCCATTGGTGTAGTTGCTCGCTTGGCGCCCTACCTTCCTGGCCACCCCGTTATCAAGACCGGCGGCTCGAAGGCTATGGGTCCCGTTGCTGCTGCGCCCTGGGGTTCTGCATCGATCCTGCCTATCTCGTGGATGTACATCCAGATGATGGGCACGCGGGGTCTGGAGCGCGCAACAGAGCTCTCCATCCTTAACGCCAATTACATGAAGGCCCGCCTCGAGGGAGAGTTCGAAGTGCTTTTCACAGGAAAGAACGGCCGCGTTGCTCACGAGTTCATCGTGGATCTTCGTCCTTTCAAGGACGCGTGCGGCATCGATGCCGTGGACATTGCAAAACGCCTGTGTGACTACTCGCTGCACGCACCTACCATGTCTTGGCCGGTGGCAGGCACCCTCATGTTCGAGCCCACCGAGTCTGAGAGCAAGGCTGAGCTTGATCGTTTCTGCGATGCTATGCTTGCAATCAGGGAAGAGATTCGTCTGGTCGAACAGGGTAAGATGGACAAGCTTAACAACCCACTCAAAAATGCGCCGCACACCATGGAGGAGGTCATCGCTGAGAAGTGGGATCACCCGTACAGCCGCGACACCGCCGCCTATCCCATGCCTCACCTCCGTGCCAAGAAGTTCTGGCCAACCATCAAGCGTATTGATGACGTGTACGGTGACAGGAACCTTGTCATCACTCTTGCAAAGAAGAGTGAAGGCGAGAAGGCTAAGATGTAAGCTTTGCATTGTGAAATAGTAGGATGGGTGTGCTAGTGATTTTTTCTTTGCTAGGCGGGATTATTTTGGGGTTCACTACAGTAAATAAAACAAAATTTGACGTGGTACTTGTATTGGGCGTGGTGCTTGCCTCGAGAGAGTCAGATACGTGGTTTTTGTTGCGACTCCAGAATCCCCAAGTTGCCTACTCCTTATTGCGAATTCCGTGTACCTCGAGATGGAATTCAACCAACACCAGCTACAACGCACTGTTGGCAGGGATCACACCAGCTACAACGCACTGTTGGCAGGGATCATGAAGTTGGGTGTGGAGATGGTCTCCAGCGAGACAATTTTTTTTGGCGAGGCGCCATATTGTCCACAATCTAAGCGTCGTGCGTACTACATTTCAGCGTGAGCAAGCGCAGATGCAAATGGTAGAAAACAGCCAAACAGGTGCATGAATAAATGATTGAATGTACTGGTAGGTTGCTGGCGTGCACCGCTACCAACTTCAAGTTGAATTTGTTGCGCGTGTTGCATTCCGATCACCAGCCCGAGAGTGTCAAGGTCGCCGTGGTTCTGAATGCGTTGCTTGATAAGATAGGAAGCGACTACAATTCTGAGTCCATTTCACAGAGCAGAAACTTCCCCAGGAACTGTATGATTTGATAGAATTAAATCACCGAAGGATGATTTATATAATACTGATAAAAGTAAGTTACCGGAGGATGAGAAAGAGAACTTGAAAGACCGCGGGCGCGTGTGTGCGCCGTGGCGAGACTCGAAGAGAAAGAGGTGGGGGGGGAATTCTTGAGTTCAATTTTTTCAAGTTTATGGTTCCTTGTAAAATTCAATTCATCGGGGAGCTTAATCAGTTACAAGTGTAGAGTACAAGTGTCGACGGCAATTACTAAATAAAAAGAACCCCTCTGGCCTGATGATTGACTTTTTAAACTTTGAAAGCGATCTATTAAAGAAGACCTGCTTCAATCCGAGTCGACGATTGAAACTTGAATGAGGGAGGCATGTGTTTAACATCGGGTAGGGGGGGGACTGAATTAGCGACAAGTCCGAAAATGTCAAACAAAAAAATATGTGCAGAATAACAAGAACTCGAGACTCGGAGGAAATTAACCGTACACAGTGTCTCTACAGCTCTCTACCGCTCTCTCTGTCAGTGCCGCTCTCCCTCTCAGTCTACACCACGAAAACGAGCATGTTTGACTCGGACACATCATTGCATCCTTAAGGTAAATTCGGGCCGGGACTTGAGGTGCTTTAACAATCGTTGATTCAAAATAATCAGGGACCCGGGGAAGCTTCAACTTGAGTTAGCAATCATCGATAATTAGTAGTATATTCCGAGTCTAAATCATTACTATTACTTCCCCGGGGGCGTCACAACAATGCATGAATGCTGTGTGTGTGCAGAAAAAGAGAGAACTTGAAAGAAAGAGAGCTAGAGAACTTGAGAGACTCGGGGAAAGAGAGGCAGCCTCGGAGATACGTAAAACACTGTGTGACGTGTAACTCAATACGAATTTCGAACTTTTTGTGTTTTCAAAGTTCAATCAAGACCTCCCGTCCCCTACCTTGCTTTCAAAGTTTAAGTTACAAAATCAACTCCTCCGAGTCCCTCGTTAATTGGCTGTCACTGATTTCAGTCTGGAGCTCCTCGACGTTGATTTATACATTCTCAGAGTACGATGGTACAAATACGATGTAATAGCCTAATATATCCGGGTCGGAGTCGCATAAGATGGGAAATGTCCCTTAATAAGGATGATGATGATTGTTCTCCTCTGTGTGTGTGTGAGAGAGAGAGAGAGATTGTGTTGGTGTGTGAGCGAGGGGCCATATGCTCGCAAGCTTGCTGCCGCGCGCCCTTCGCAGCTGAATTGAGTTGAACATTTCTAAATTCAGATTCCCTGACAAAATTTAGATTTCATTCAAACTGGGATGTGATTGGGTCTTTTGCGTTCTTTCCTTGTTTGTTCGTTTCTGTGTTTCTTTGTTCCTTTGTTCCTTTGTTCCTTTGTTCTTTTGTTCCATTGTTCCTGTGTTCCTTTCTTTCTTTCTTTCTCTCTATAAGGGAGAAACACCAACTCAGTCACTGGCACGTAGGACCCCAGACACTCCAAGGTCACTGTCCACTGCGTCAAAGCAGCTCAGCTGCTACAATAGAGTGGTGCAGGATAGACGCACCTGGTTGGGGCCAGGGAGCATAAAGTTGGCCATGGAGATGTCCTCCTGCGACATGAGGCCAAGCTCCGGGTCGGCCACAGTCTTGCGCC
>Ga0335398_10009613_pt1 | contig 11140 bp, 3 predicted proteins | sample BON03_FD_205742 | JGI IMG/M metagenome (GOLD analysis project Ga0335398, IMG submission 205742) | Freshwater microbial communities from Lake Bonney liftoff mats and glacier meltwater in Antarctica - BON-03 (spades assembly) (version 2) | ecosystem: Environmental > Aquatic > Freshwater > Ice >...
AACAAGATTTCGATTTCATCTGCTGCAACATCCCTTGTTTGAGTTTCCCATCCCCCTGAGTTGCCTAAGAACCAGGATTGAATCGTGTAGCATTGCTTTTTATCCCCCCCTTGCACCTGGACCATACCATAAGCCAATAAAGCGCACGGGAGAATTATACGACGAGCTGTAAATTCGTAGGCCCACACTGTTGGGGCCGTTTTGCCGTCCCTGTTCTTTTTCTGTACAAAACCCTGAAAAGGGTTTCGCGTGTATCTCGGGTCCTTCAGCATGAGTTTCCATTTCGCAGCATCACTTTGCATTGCGAGCGGCAGCACTTTCCCGAGACCTTCTCTTAGCTTCTTTCCACCAAATTGTTTGGTGAAATGTCCGTCTGTACTGTACGAATATGAAACCACAAAAGGATTTTCCACATCCGCATACGTGGACATCTGACATTATTTTGTTGTGATGTTAAATAGAAGCAGTGCGCAGTATTTTATTTGAAAATCAGCACTAGCAAGGTGACAAACACAATTACCCCGAAGACAATCACCTCCACGCGACTGATCTCCTGCTTCTTGTGTGTAATGTGCACAAACGTGGTCTTGAGCGACCCGGCCACGACGCCCATCTCTCCCTCGTAGTGCACCTGGATGGCCTGCCACGTCACGCACCGCTGTCGCTTTTGGCCGTTGTCGGAGAAGGGGTAGAGTATTTTGTCCTGTGCGTCCTTGGCACAGTGCCACGCGCAGTCCAAGCTGCCCAGTCGCCACTGCCATGCGCTCGGATTCTCGAGGTCCGGCGGGCGTGTCGGGTCCTCCTTGGCCATGCACTGGAGACACACCCCCTCCTCGAGGTACGTGCCGAGCACACAGGACGTCTCGGCGCGCAAGACGGTCTGCAGGATCTTCTGGTTGAAGCCCACTGTCACAACCTTCTCGTAGTCGCACTCGAGGCGCCACTTGTAGAGCCCGCCCTGCAAGACGCCCGCGTCACACGGCCGACAGTCGGTGCAGTTGCTGCGTGCCTCCGTGAAGTGGGTACCCGGCGCACAGACGTGAGCACACGTCTCGCACGTTGCCGTCGCTGTGTCCGCAATGCGCCCCGGCAAGCAGCGTGCCGCGCAGTTGGTGCCGACGTACACATCAAGCAGCTGCGGGGCCGGGCATGGCACGCACAGCCGTTTGTGCTCGAGGGAGCACGGGCGTGTCTGCCGCCGCCCCTCGCAGGACTGGCACGGCATGCACGCCGTGTCGTACAGATGCGAGCCGTTGAGCACGTACTCCTCGCCCTCGGTGCAGAAGGCCGCGACCGTCGCGGGCAGCGAGTGCGGCGAGCACACGCCGAAGTCGTCCCACGAGCCGTGGTTGCACTGACTCGCGCACGAGTCGTTGCGCCAGATGCCGGCCCCGGTGAACTCGCGGTTGGGCGGCAGAACACAGGGCAGACACCGGCGGCAGTCGGACAGAAAGCTCCCGGGCGCACACGCCTCGGCCTCGCACAGCCAGCAGGTGTCGTTGTACGCAAAGTACGGGGCGGTGCACGCGACGGCGCACTGCAGCGACACGATGGAGTAGTTGCCGGGGCCCAGCGCCACGCCGCGCTGGTCCGACTTCTGCCCGCACGACACGCACCCCTCCGACACGTTGTGGAAGCCCATGTCGCACTCAAACGGACAGCCCTCCCCGAAGGCGCGGGCGTGGCCCGTGACGGTGCCGCCCGCGACCGCGGCGCAGACCACCGAGAACGCGTCTGCGGTGCTCGTGGCAGACGAGAAGCGCAGGAAGGTGCCCTCCAGATGAGGCGAAGCGTCGTGCATCAGGATGAGGTCCTGGCGGGTGCTCACGGGCATGCACAGCTGCTCAGTCACGTTGAGCCGGTAGTGCCCGGGCCGGCACTCGGTGGCGCACTCCTGCCCCGGCGCGAGCACGAACACCTCGTTCAGGGTGTAGATGCCCTTGGGCTTGTGCGTGCACGGCGCGCACATGCGGTCGTAGAGCGCCGTGCACGCGAGCGTGTGCAGGCCGACGGCACACGTGCCCACGTCCTCGGTGCACTGCAGACACTGCTCGTCGGAGCGGAAGTAGCCATCCACGCAGGTCGAGACGCACACGGCGCCTGGCACCCACTCCATGTGCGCGCCAAGCGGCACCGGGCACGGAATGCACGTGCTGTTGTCGGCGCCGGCGAGCGCCAGGGCGTTGCACCCCGGCACGTAGCGGCCCGGCAGACACGCCTCCTCCGCGGCGGCCGCGTCGCAGGAGATGCACTCGCGGCGACGAAAGTCCCAGAACTCGTTCGGTGCGCACTCGTAGAGGGCGGTGTGCGGTTCGAGCACCACCGTGAAGTGCGCGGGGTGCTCGCACGCGCTGGTGCGCGGGGTGGCCACCACCGCCAGCAGCTGCGTCAGCGCGGTGGGCACCTCGAGGTGGCACACGGCATACGTCTCGTGGCGGGCCTCGAGCAAGCATCCGAGCCGGGGGAGGGTGCTGCCTGGCATGTGCATGGGCACGCCAGCGGCGTCGGTCCGCGCCAGCGTGATGTCGTACGAGCACGTCTGCGCTGCTTCCCACTGCATGGCCACCGCAACGTGCAGACGCTGCCACTCCTCCGTCAGAAAGTTGTCTCCCCGCATCACGGAGCCCAGCGCCAGCGTGTGCACCTCCGACTCGGAGGGCACGTGCATGAGCACCCGCAGCACGTCGACGCACCCGTCGCTGCGGCTCCCCACGCACGGGCACTCGGGGCCCGCGCAGGGCGCCGCTGGCTCTGCCAGCAGTCTCCGCCTGGACTGCGTGACTGGCACGCACGGCCCGCCGCCCGGGCCCGAGTAGCCGGCGTTGCACAGACACTCGTAGAAGTCGTAGCTCCCCGCGACCTGGTTTTGGGAATTGGGGGGGCACGACAGACACTCGAACTTGCCGAGCAGGTACGTGGACATGCTGGTGCAGGCGCGCCAGTCGCCCTCCCATTCGGGGACGCACGCGCACGCTGCGCTGCCTGCCGACGAGTTGGAGTTGGCAGGACACGCCTGACACTCGTCGTTCGAAAGCTCGTCTTTGTATGTGCCAGCGGCGCATGCGCGACAGGAGCCGGCAAACCCGAAGCCGATCGGACACAGGCACACGCCCTGTGCGTCTGGCACGCCGTGTCGACAGACACAGGCCTCTGCGTGTGTGCTCCCTGCTGGTGCTGTGCGGTCGGACGCACACTCGCGACACGCTGCGGAAGAGACGGCACCGAGCGCCGTTGAATAGTGATCGAGTGCGCAGTTGACACAGACATTTCCGAGGACGTACTTGCCCGCGACACATTGCACGCACGGCGCACCTTCATTGCCGACGAACCCGGGCTTGCAGGCGCACTTCGGCCCGCGCAGACTTCTTCCGCCCAAGCACACGCAGGCCTTCCCCTGGAACCGCTTGTTCACGTCCTTGCAGAGGCACCCGGTTCTGTCAACGGCCACCGTCGTCTCTGGCGGGCAGGCGGTGCACCGTGTGTTCGAGATGTCGCTCTTGAATTTTCCGGCCTCGCACAAAGCGCAATTATTTTCCGTTTCCCACACGTTGCTCGAGTGAGAGATCAAATCCGGTGTAAGCACGCGCCTGCCGGGTGCACACGCGCACTGGTTGGTCTCGTCGACGCCCGGTGGTACAAACAAGTTGGATCCCGAACACGGCAGGCATTGGCCCGCGTGGGTCGCGCCCGCGCCGACCGTGAATGTCGCGATAGGGCACGGCGTGCACGCAGCACTGCCTTCGATGCTTTTGTAGTGGCCTCCGGCGCAGGGCGAGCACGAAATGTCGTCGAACTTGGTGAACCCGGCGTTGCACGAAAGATGCACGCTGCCCGCAAGCCTCCTGGAGCCCATTGGCAAGGACTGGCACAGCCCCGCTCCATCGAGCGACTTGTAGGTGTTCTCGGAACACGGTGTGCACGGGCCGCTCCCGAATCCCGAGTATCCTGCTACACACTCGCAACTGTCCCGGGACGGCACCGCCTGAGAGAACGCGTGGCACGACGAGCAGACGCTCGCGCCCTCGCTGGCCTGGAAGGTGTTGTCCTGGCAGTGCTCGCAGGTGTCGGACGCGGCACCCACGACGGCCGAAACCTTGCCGGGGGCGCACAGGCTGCACGCGTGGTCTCCCGTGGCGTTCTTGTAGGTGCCTGCGGCGCACTGCACGCACACCCCGAGGTCTCCGGCGGTGAATCCAGCGTCGCAGACGCATGCGACGACGCCGCCCGGCGAGTGCGAATCGGCAGCACACTGTGTGCACACGCCGCCATCGGGCCCGGTGTACCCGGCCCTGCATACGCAGACAGCGGCCCCCCCCGGCGAGTATGCGTTGGCCGGACACAGTCTGCACACGCTGTCGTCCTGGCCGTGGTATCCCGCGTTGCACCGGCACGCATCGTTGCCCACCGGCGAGTGCGCGTGCCGCGCGCACGGCACGCATGCACCGACGGGGGAGGCTGTCCAGCCCTTCTTGCAGAGGCAGGCATGGCTGCCCACGTTGGACTGCGAGTTGGCACGGCACCGTGCGCATGCGTAGGTGTTACCCTCGTTGCCTTCCGCTCCCATGTACGTGCCCGACAAGCACGGCGTGCAGAGTTCGGTGCCGTTCGCCCTGAAGTGTCCCAGGGGACACGCCGAGCAGTCGTTGGCGACGCACTGCGTGCTCACCGACAGCTGGCACGTCAGCACTGTCACGTTCCACCCGGGCTCGGGCACACAGTCCCGGCTGCAGCCGTCCCAGTTGTCGGTGTTGCCGTCGTCGCAGCCCTCCCCCCCGGACCGGAGCCCGTCGCCGCACAGTGTCGTGCACACCGCACCCCGGCACGTGAAGCCGCACTCGAGACGGCACTCCGAGTCGCAGCCGTCTCCGTTGCCCGAGTTCCCGTCGTTGCAGTATGTGGGGGCGAGGGTGTGTTGGCAGGACACGTATCCCCGGCCCACCTGCAAGTGCCCGAGCGACAGAACGGGCAGCAGCGTCACGGCGTCGACACCCACGGTACGCTGCGTCTCGACGGTGATCTCGCTGCGCCACATGTGCAGCGCAAGCATGTCGTTGGGGCGAAACTCGTCCCCGGAGAGGTACCTGTGCACGGACGCCCACGTCCCCGACGGAAGCGCCGTGGCCGTGGGGCGTCCGGCCTGCGCCAGCGTGTGGAGTTGGCCGACGCCGGGCGTGTGCGTGATGGGCATGTATTTGACGATCTCGGCTCCGAGGTGCAGCGTGTAGTGACACGACGTCGCGAGCACCGTGGCCTCGGAGGGCGTCTTGGTGAACTGGAACTGAGATGCGTTCCAAGACCACAGCACGACCGCGACGCCGGGCCCTCGCGTGGTGCTGAGACCGCACGCGAGCGTGGACGCCTCGGTCGGCAGCCACACCACGCAGAGACGATTGTGGTTCAGTGCGAAGCGGATCCAGCCGGCCTCCGCTTCCTGTAGATGGTAGGTGGACTGCATTATGAAATCCGAGGACACCCGCACCACCACGCCCGCGCTGTCGCGTTGCATGGCCGCTGACTGTGCGTCGGCGTATGTATTGTTCTGGCTGGTGAACGAGTACATTTCGGCGACGGAGACGACGTCAGTGCTCTGCGTGAGGACGGCGTAGTAGCCGAAGCACGTGGCGTCCGGCAGCATGCAGCTGTGCTCGAGTACGGCAGCGGTGTGCTTGGATCGGGAGAGCAGACTGGTCGTTTCTGTGTGCGCGAGCCGCAGACCCACTTTGCGCGTCCCGTGCTCGAAGGCGGCGGTGCGTTCGCACCCCGTGATCGGCGTGTGTGAAAAATGCTCGGTGAACGTCTGACACTGCGAGGAGGGCCCGTGGACGTACCCTCCGCAGGTGGCGTTGCCCCAGCACGCAAGCGCGCACATCAGCGCGGTCGGTCCGAACCGCTGCGTGAGCATTCTGTGCACCACTTTGCTTGTGTAGCCGACAACACAGCCCCCAGCTGCGTCCACAGGGGCATCGAGGGGCACGTCGTACGGCATCAGCACGAACGCCATGTGGCTCTGCGCGAAGTGCGCGTGCTGCAGGAAGCTGTCGGGCACAGGCGTCGCCGTCACCGCGCTGCCCGGGCCCATCCGCACCGCGAGCACCGTTCCCTGCACCCCCACGATCACGACGCTGGCGCTGCTCCACGCAGTCGAGACGTAGCCCACCACGTTGTGCGGTCCCGTGTTGCTGCAGTGCACAATGTGTCCGCTCGGAGCAAACGACGGCGTCACGAAGCCCATGCACAGACACACCTCCAAGGAGTCGGCCGGCGTGACTGGGACGAGGCCGAAGATGTGGCCGCTGTCGCGGTGCACGCGCAGGGCGCTCTGCACGCGGGCTCTGTCGGCCATGCGCGTCGCCCCGAGCAGGTCCTCGAAGAAGTGCTCGTGCGACTCGCTCTCCCACACCCCCTGCTCGCGAGCGAAGACTTGTAAGGAGTCCTCGTTGCCGATCACCTTGAGCAGCAGCAGCCTGTCGGCGGCGGTCGATGCCACCTGCACAGCGCCGGCGGCATCTATGTCGGACGCGCTGAGCGGGAACTCCGGCGCGAAGGCGTGCGGGACGATTTCGAGCCTCTGCGCGTCCGTTGCTGCGTCGTGCCAGAGCACAGCAAACTGCACGCCGTCCTGTCGGTGTGAGAACAGAGAGAAGGAGAGCATGGCGTTGCTTGACGTCGCACTCCTTGCATACATGACCCTGTCGGTGAGTTTCGCGTACTCGTCGGCGCGCACGCAGTACAGAGCCGACTCTGTGCAGTAGTATGCGTCGCACGGGAACCGCGGGTCGTGCTCCATGTGCACAAGCACGGTCTCCGCCAGCTGCGCCGTCGCGTGGCCCCGGAACACCGTGTGCTGGGCTCTGGGCTGCGCAGGACCGCCCACCGAGAATATCACGGACCTGATGCCGTCCAGCAAGAGCTCCTGGCCGGGCCGTCTGCCCACGAGCACAGGCCCGTTGCCGGCGGAGTGCACGAACCTCATGGGGTCGCGGTACACATTGTTGACCTCGTACCCGAACGACGGCGAGCTTATGGGCTCAGCACTCGGGTACGAGAAGACCTGCGTATCCACGTTCAGCTGGCCCCGGCGTGCTGTGCGCAGCATCACATGCACAGGCGGCGGCGTCTCTGCATACAGCAGAGTCGTTTCCCGTGCCACAAGGCCGAGGCGCCACGCCGGGACCCACCCCGTCCCCAGCCAGCGGTCGCCCGGCACCATCACCCCAAGCGTCGCCGATCGCGAGCGCTCGAGATTCACGTTCAGATACACCTTGCCTGCGTAGGGCACCCTCGCAGGCAGCCCGACCGTGGCCCACCGCTCCATGTGTCCCGGAAGATCGCGCGGGGTGCATGCGTACGCCACGCCGCTGGCAGACGTGTTGAGCAGCAGCCGGCGCGGATACGCGCTCGCGAAGGCCACCGTGTTCTGCAGCGGCAGCAGCGGGTACTCGACGTCCACGTCCTTGAACCACAGGCCGTGGCCGCTGTCCTCGGTCGTCCCCCTCGCCTCCGGGGCCTTGATGGGCGTGCAGAACTTGCTGCCCGTGTCGCGGAGACGGTGCTCTGCGTCCTGCTCGTTCTCCCGGAACCAGTGCTGTGAGACGCCCCCGGGGTTCATGTTGTTGTCCACCACGTCGATCGCGTTCCACACGCACTGGTGCTGGAACTGCGGCACCTCGTCGTGGTCGACCAGGATGTTCTCGAAGCTCGAAAACTGGTGCGCGCGCTCCGAGACGGGTTCGAGCATGTTGGCATGCAGCGGCACGCTGGCTCGCCGTGTGCGGGCGCCGGTGCCCGCGGCCGGGTACGAGGACACACACCGCTCGTGGTGCGGCAGCAGGCACGGCAGAGTCTCCTCGGAAGGCGCGCACGCCGCCCTCTGGCAGACGCCGTCACACACGGCGCCACTCTGCGAGATCCCGGTCTTGCCCTCGTCGCTGCACGCGCCGACCTGGCAGTACGCAACCTGGGCCGCGCCCGAGCTGTCGACGTACATAAAGTTGCGGGGAGCCGTCCCTCTGCGTGTCGCGCAGGCGGGGCACTGACGCCGGAACGGGCTCCCGGAGTCGGGGCATCTCTCGAAATACTCGCCGTCCCGGCAGGCCGGGGCTGCTGCGCCGCACACGTTGCACGTGCCGTAGTGCACCGCGTCCTTGCCCCTCTTGGGGGTGCAGTGCGTGAAGTGCACCCGTGCCCGGTTCCCCGAGACGTCGCTGTTGCGCAGGCCGAGCGCTTCGTAGTCTGCAGTGCTGCACAGGGCTGCGTTGTCGAGCTCCTCGCACGCCTTGCAGCGCTGGATGCTGTTGACGCTGTCCTCGGTCCAGTCATATATCTCGTCGACCTCGCACAGGATGCGGCTGCACTCGAGGGCACAGCCTCGGCCGAAGTCAGGCAGCCCGTGCGCGTTGTTCCGTCCGCACGACTTGCACGGCTGGCACTCCGCCTCGTGAATGCTGCGCATGGCCTCGGGCGACAACCCCACAGCCTCCACGGGACAGCTGTGCGCCACGTCTACCCGCCCTTGCTCGTCTAGGGTGCCCTCGCCCAGCCGCATGGCGCACGTGTGCACGCCGCACGCGTACGGGCCGCCGCACTGCGTGCTGTCGTACTTCTGCGAGCCGTCACACATCCCGCTGCACATAAAGTCGACGCCATCCGCTCCCTCCTGCGGAGCGCCAAATAGCTCCTCGAAGCTGAAGCCGCCCAGTCCGCGACTGACCACGGTGTTCCTCTTGGTGCTGGTCTCGGTGCTGAGGAGAAGGCTGGTAGATTGCACAGTATCCACACACCACGCGGTCGGGCTCAGGAACTCGGTGGACACGCACCTGCCACTGCCATCGACACGCACTCCGCGCCAGTCACAGTCTATCCTGACCTCGCCGACAGGACACGTCGCGCATGCTTCACACGAGCCTTCGAGCAGCTTGTCGTCTTTCCACCCGCACTCGCTCCGGTGATATCCCACGTCGCACTTGCCGCAAGGCACGCAGTTCGAATACCCAGGATTGGAGTATGAGCCCGCTGCACATGGCTTGATGACGCCATCCGAAATGTAAGTATCTCTCGGGATGTCGTTACACCCTGGGAGACCTATGCCTACAGTCATGAATTGGTGGCGCTCTCCACAAATACACAATCCAAGGACACCGTTCCATTGCGAACGAGCAGGACACGGCAGACACGTCGTGTTGGACGGAACTGTGCTGTCGCATTGCACACACACCCCGCTCACAAGTTTATGCCGCGGGTTGCATGTACAGACGTTGTTCAGTAGATACTCGTTGCTGTGGCATCTCAACGTACATTCAGATGTGCGACCCGCTTCAGTAGAATACGTGCCGTGCATACACTTCGAACACTGCATGTTGTTGGGAGAATCTTTGAAAAATCCAGGTTGGCAAAGTTCACACTGTCCACCATTCGCCAACCCGTTCCGTGTCCCGAATCCCAACGCACAGACACAATCAGCAAAAAACCAAATCATACCACTTGGACATGTGCAGTCTGACAAAATCGAATTCGTCGCACTTTGAGTTGACATGCCCTTTGGACACAACAAGCATGTTGGGTCGCCATTTCCTCTGTACCGGCCGACGCCACAGGGCACGCACGGCCGGATTAGAGTAGTGTCGTGCGCGGCATATGTCCCCGCCAAGCAGGGAACACATGCGCCGGAAAGCAGAGTCAGTCCACTGTGACACACGCAGTCAGCAATACTCGAACTTGTCGCACTTGCAGTAATCATACCGTTGGGACAAAGCAAGCATGATGCGTTGCTATGTCCTCTATACAGGCCAATGCCACAGGGCGCACAGGGCGCAATAGTCTGATTGTCATATGCAGAATACGTGCCCGGCAAGCAGGGGACACATATACCCGAAACCAACCCGAGACCACTGTGACAAGCACAGTGTGACAAGCTCGAACTTGTTGGAGTTTGTGCTATCATGCCCTGTGGACAAGAACACTGCGATGCGTCTGAACTCGTCGAATTTTGTGTTGTCTGACCTGTCGGGCAAGACACGCAGGATGCATCGGCAGCTCCTCTATATAGGCCTATGCCACAGGACTCACATGACTTTAATTGTGTTGTCAAATGAGTGGAATATGTCCCTGGCAAACAGGCCATACATGCTCTGTGACAATGTCTTGTCCGATCCGTGCTCGCTAGATTCATATATGTATTATCGCCACATAAAAAACAATTTTGAACACAAGTTCTCTCACCCTCCCAGCCGAAACTTAAATATAAATTCAAATATTGCCCATTGAAACACCCATTTTCCTCCCCTGCACTTACGACCGTACCGTCGTCACATGTTCCACCACATTGAGAAAGAACCGAACCCAAGCCTGTCAACACAAAAACTCCCAAAATACCGAAGTATGATGCTCTCATTGTTATGCAGTACGATTAAGAACCTTTTATAAACAGAACAACTGACAATAAAAAAGACAAACTCGATACGCGTGCGGCAACCCCTGTCTACATACACACAGGCATATGCTACCAATCACGCCCCCGCCAGTGGCTCCTGGTACATGGAGATTTCGTGCATCCACTGGTGCTGGATCTGCATCCAAAGCACGACGTACAACAGCATCGTGATGTGGTCCTCGGACTGTTAAATATATCTGCGCCAGGCCATAATCTGTTGAGTTTATTTATTGAGAAGCGACATCACTTATGTGAAATTTTTTTCCCGTTTTGCTGACCAGTGGCCCGGCGACATCATGCACGGTGAATGCCCGCCGAGGCTTCTTCAGCGGCGCGGGGACTGCATTTACAGCCGGCTCTATCAATGCCATAAGTTTGACCCACATGTCGGCTGCGCTGCACCCCTCGTGTGCGTCCGCGGCTCCCTTGGCCGTGCTCTCCGAAGTCGGCATAAATGGAATGAGGTGCTGCCATACATCCATGTTACGTTCGTCCATTCTGCGTGGTTCTGTTGAGCCTCCACTACGCTCTCCTTAATACTCCCCACCTCCTCCCAAAAATACGAAGCCGAAGCGGCCTCTAATCCGCGCCGCGCACGCGTGCCCTATAAAGCGCCCCCGCCGGCGCCGCCCTCTTTCTGCCTTGAGCTGGGCGGGCGCTGACTCGCGTGGCTCTGTGCAGATTGGGACGACGAAAGGTGAGCGTGCGTGC
>Ga0335398_10009617_pt1 | contig 11137 bp, 14 predicted proteins | sample BON03_FD_205742 | JGI IMG/M metagenome (GOLD analysis project Ga0335398, IMG submission 205742) | Freshwater microbial communities from Lake Bonney liftoff mats and glacier meltwater in Antarctica - BON-03 (spades assembly) (version 2) | ecosystem: Environmental > Aquatic > Freshwater > Ice >...
TCAAACGGGCACATCACAAGTCGTCCGCATCGACCCAGCCAACGGCGAAGTCACGCCTGTTGATACCGGCATCAGCAAACCGAACGGCATCGCGTTGTCCAACGACGGCGGAACTCTGGCCGTTTCCGATTACGGCGGTACTCACACGTGGACTTTTCGAGTCAACGCTGGCGGAATCCTTGACGCCAAAATGCCCACGATGCCGATGCGTCTGCCGATTGACCAGAAAGGCGAATTCAAATTCAACGAAGCCCCGCCGTACATTCAGGTCGCCAAAGGTGACGGCATGGCCGTTGACAAAGTCGGCCGCTACTACGTCACCAGCGAACTCGGAGTCCAAATCTTCGACCCGACCGGTCGTCCCTGCGGAGTCCTTCCCAAACCCGACCCCGGCCAACCCCTCACAACCTGCATGCTGGCCGGAAGCGATCACAGCACTTTGTACATTGCGCATGGGACGAAGATCTATTGCAGGAAGCTGACGGTAGAGACGTCTGGTAAATAGCTTTTTAGAAGCGAATTCGTAGCAGTCTGTCATCATCAGTCCGACTAGACAGGGTCAGCCGCACTAAACCCAATTTGGGGTCACAAAGATCAATCGGTGCAGATGTTGTGGATGTGATGATGTATTGGAACGATGCCTCATCGGAGGCAAACAATGATTCCCAGCCGTGAATAACACGAAGCATTTGATGAAAGAGTTGCTCTTCAATATCATTGCTCCTTGGGCTGTCATGAATAACGAAACGTGGATGATGTCCCAGTCCTGCAACACTGGAAATCATACATGCGAGGTCAAAGGACAGTACTTGTGCCATTACTGATAAAGCTGCTCCACTCGGAGTAAGTCTTTCGTCTACATCCGGCTCGAGACCAAAGGCTGTCAATTTCAACTTTCCGGCCGAAGGCACACCGAAGATCTCGCCCAGAACTTTTGCAAATAGGTTTGACATCGAATTCAAACGACGACTCTGGTCGCGTCGTACGGTTTCCTGAACCTTTCCAGACTCTTTAACAGCCGATCCCAATCGCTTTAACTCGCCGTCACACCAATCGATCATTGTTGAGGCTGACTGTCGATGTTTCACATCGTCGCCGTAGCTTTCCCAGCGACCGATCGCTCGCTCTATGCCGGCCAGTTCTTTCTCAACTCGACGACGTTCAGTACGGAGGCTCTTGCGAGTATCATCTGTTGCCGCGCGGAGTTGATCTCTCTCCTGAATTTTGTTGGCGAAAACCGTTCGTTTTTCCTGAATTTCTTGACGCAATGATTCGATGGTGTCTTCTTTTGCTGGATCAGATTCGGGCGTTATTCTATTCGCCAATTTCAAAGGACATACCTCGAAACTGCGATGTTCAAACGGCGATTCAGCGGCATACGCATGCGTGTGAACAGCTTGCTGTTTCGCTTCGAGCTGTTTACGAAGATATTCAATTGCAGTTTCGTGTTTCCCGAGTCCTCGGCTGAGTTCCTCGAGTGTCGTTCGAGCCGATTCTTCTTCGTCTTCCAACATGGCGATACGAGAATCGTTGACGGTATTCTCGCTGAGAGCCTGCAATTGCTGAATCTGAGTATCAACTTTCGATGAAAGTTGAGACGCGAAGAGTCCGTGCGTTAAATCCGATTCAACTTCAATGCCAAGCTTTAGTCTTAATTCTGAATCAACTGTGTCTAGAAACTGTAACTGCGTTCTTCGATCGTCCTTGACACAACGTTGGCTATCAAGCAGGGTCTGATGTTTTTTCCAAAGTGGCAGCTCTTCGATATCAATTAGATTCATGAGCCACCGAAGAATGCGTGATGCTTCGGTCCGTTCGATGACCACGCCCGATTCCGAGTCAGAATTTCGCCAATCATTGAATTGACGATAACCACACTGCCAATCTCGAGTGAGAAACCCAAGGACTTTCAACCAGTGATTTTGGTCCAGGTTGGCATTTGGTAACTCCGGTAACCCGCTCCAGCAAGCCTCTTGAATCGCGTTCGTGAATTGCTCAAACCCACGTCGAGCAATATGCTCGTCAAATAGCATGGGCCAATGATCGGCGTTAACTACAAACGGCTGGTTCCGGCGGTCGGCAGCAAACGGGCGAGCTAGGCACCAGTCCACATCCGCGACTCGCCAGTGTGCAATCACATAAGCATCGGGAAAATGATTGAGAATGCGACTTCGTTCGAGTCTTGGTGCGAAAGTCGGCTCGCCGAGCGAATACCGAATAAGCCGTGTGAGTAATGTCTTGCCGACGCTGTGCCCGATCACTCCAAGATCAGTCGCCAGACGAGGACTGGTTTGCACGATATTCAGTCCCCGGCGAAATTCGATCTCACGAATCGGCAAAGCACTGGCGTTAAGTGATGGCAATACGACAAGCCGCCGAATCCAGAGAACTGGCTCCTTTCGTTCAGCGGATGGAACAATTTGATCTTCTTCAAGCGGAAATAAGTTCAAGGTGGGCATCCAGGATTTCCTCGGTTTCGACAACCTTTCCCAGTTGCCGCTGATCTTCAAACACTTGTTTTACTTCCTGCAGTCGTTGCCTGTCAGCCTGCGAAACGGAATCCTGAAATGGCTTCGTCAACTTAAGCCTCTGCTGAACGTGTCCATTGTCGATTTGAATTTGTCCGGCAATCTCAAGTTCCTGGAGAACGTAGTCCAGACCTTCAAGAGTAGAGCAATCGCGATCCGTTTTCTGCCGGACTAAACTTTGTTCCAGCAATGACGCTCGAAGTTCGTCATCCAGCATCAGAATCAAACCGCCGTCGAGAGCGCTACGGGTTACTACTTTTGCCCAGTCACCAATCAGCAAACCAATGTAGTATCGAAGCCGGTTTCGTTCCAACCTCTGACGTTGCACATAATCGGGCTCAGCTGCAACCTGATCGTAATTCTCTCCACAGTGATGAGACAATGCTTTGACTCCAGCACTCACATCACAGCCATTTTCTGTTTCAGCCGCCCATTTCAGCCAATCAAGTGAAAAGTTGAGTTTCATAGAGCACCTTTATTCAGCAAGCTCGCAGCCTGAATCGCAGTCATTTCAAAATACATCAGACAATCGTAATCTGGATCTCGCCAGAAATCCTTCATTCCTCGTGCTCTGTAGAATTCCTCAGACTGCGGCAGTGAATGCAGGCCAATTCTTCCATCGAAATCCAGTTCAAGACTCAGTTGGATTGCGACCTGCAACATCATTGTCCCTAACCCTCGGAACTGAGGATTGGGCTGCCAGTCCTGTTTCCAGTTCCAGGGAGCAGTCTGTAGATAATCGACGTAGATGATAGACTCCCCGCGAGTAGCCGGGAATTTCGACGCCTTGTTGAGATCCACGAGCATTATGGCCTGTGTCATTGCACCGCATTCGATCACAAATGCCTGTCGTCCAATGATGCCCTGTGACCTATCGAGTTTGTCGGGCCAATTCCAATGAGAACTTTCCTCACGACGATCCGCTGGCATCTTTGCAAGTAATTCAGTCAGTGCGTGGGACCACTGAATTTCCAAATGTTCACGATGTCTTGGCTCTATCGTGTCCCAGAGTTGTGCTGTCTGACTCGAATTGGTTAACGAACCAGCAGTTCAAACGAAGCAATCATTGCCATCAAAGCACCATCAACTCCGCTTTGTCCTTGGTAGTCTTGTTTTCGATCAGCACTTTGTCACCTCGTTCGATCCTCGCATCAATTACCTGGTACAGTCGAATCGCCTGCCGAAGCAACGCAGTCTTGCTAAGTCCTTTTTTTTCGCAAAGCTCTTCTATCACAGCCATCTCTTGTTCTGTGAGATTGAGTGTCATTGTTCGCTTTGTCATCTAAACGCCCAATAGTGGTATCGCACCATAAGAATCGAAGAATTGATCAATATTTAGCTACTATTTGATTATTTGTCAATTCAAAAATACACCAAATTGTAGTTAGTTAAAAGGTTTGCGACGTCGTGCTATGCGGAATTTACGACAGATCATGCGTAAATAGCTGCATTTTTGGGCATCGTACCTGCTGTTTACTGTATTCGCCCAACGCACGTCACAACGGATTCGCGGCTCGTGACTGATGTTGGTTAGTTCTAGGAATACCTGCTCTGATTAAATACGCTGGATTCGCTGGCTGATGATCCGACCATGAAGAATGCTGCGAGTGCCGACGCGGATGGAGTGCATTCATCGGTTTATCAAAAACGTCGCGATGTTGCCGAGGAATGTCTGGAGGACGGCGGAAACTTCTACACTGAATTGGCACTCCGTGATCGCGTTGCTCATCAGTTGGATCCAGCGGTCACGGGCGTTTTGATTGATGGCGAACGGGGCGTGACGCAGGCGGAGTTGGGGATGGCCGCGTTGCTGCAGATAGTCCTGCGGTCCGCCAAAACGAAAGATCAAAAACAGGCGCAACCGTTCTTCCGCACCACCCAGATCGTGAGCGGGGTACATCGCCCCCAGAATGTCGTCATCGGGCACCTGCCGGTAAAACGCAGCCACCATCGTAGCGATACCGTCGGAACCAATGACACTGTGAATCCGGTCTTCGGTAAGTACTGCCTGGTTGTTGGGTGTCGAGTCTGTCACAAGAGCTTCACTGCAATAGATTTGTCGCGGATCACGGCTACTTCTGTTCTTTTTGTTTTTCCGTCTGTTGCTTCCGCCAGTCCCAGGGGGCGACAGGATCTGCTTCGGACCAGAGCCCTGCTTTCTTGTCCCGAGCCTGTTTTTCACTTTCGGCCAGAGTTTTATTGTCAGGGGCGACGCGGACGAAATGCCAGGCGAAGCCATTCGCAACCATGTATACGTTCAGATGAACGTCGTCGCTGTCCGCTGACTTGTCGCCTTTGAAGTAGACGTCGCCGATGATCTGGCCGGTGCGGTCTTCTCCCTGCGTGACGACTCGCACGGTCTTGTCACCAACCAGGCTCGCTAGTTGTTCCTTAGACTTTGTCCCGAACGACTGCTCCAGCTCAGGAGCGTCGATTCCGTTCAGGCGAACTCGAAACGTCTTCTTGTCGTCCGTCTGAAGTTCAATCACGTCGCTATCGGGGACGCTCAGCACACGGCCTGTGAGTTCGGCACCGGTGGGAAGTTCTTTGCGGTACTCAACAAAGTAATGTGTCGTTCCGTTTGGAGCTTTGAATTCTTTTGGAAACTCTTTCCCATCCAGGTCATAGCAAACTCGCAGGATTGCATTGTCCGTGAGTTCGAAGATTGCCAGTAACGTTTTGCCCTGATTTGGACCGGCTTTCCCCGTGATCGTCATGCGATGCGGCAGGGTCGAACGATCCACGACGCAGGTTCCTTTGTCCGGCGTTCCATTCACAGTGACGGCATACTGTTCGCCAGTGAGTTTCAGCACGATGCTGTCAAGCACAGTCTTCGGAAACTCCTGCCCGCCAAGCACAGCGGTCGCCGGATGCCATATGCCATCGGTGGAACCCGGTTCCTGAGCCGCATGCACACTTTGCCCAGCGAACAAAACAACAGCAGCAAACAAGATTGGCCTATAAAACATCAGAAGTTTCCTGTACCGAAATGTGACGCGACTGTTAGGCAACATAATCGATTCATGGGTGTGTTCGCTTCGGTCAGGCATGCGTATGATTGAAATGAGCTAAGTGCAATCCCTGGCTCACGATTTTTGAAGTTGCGCGTTTTCGATTTACCACAACCCGAAACGTAAGTGAGGGATTGAGTTTCGGCAGTTCGACTGCGTGGCCAGGAATCCCTCGCTCACGCTTCGGGTTGTGATGATGGCCTTTATTTTCGACCAATTCACCGCCTGGGATTTCGAATAGCGCATCTTCCAAACTCACGCTTCGGGTTATAAAAATGCGAGGTTTCCCCCAAAGTGACACCGTCCAACTATTTGATGTCGATCAATTCGACCAGAAAATGCAACGTGGCATTAGGTGGAACTGCGGCACCAGCTCCTTGCGCACCGTAGCCGAGTTTCGGTGGAATTTCGAGTTCAATCATCCCGCCCTTTCCGACGAGCTGCATGCCTTCTGTCCAGCCTGCGATAACGCGGTTGAGCGGAAATGAGATCGACTCACCACGCTTGTAAGAACTATCGAACACGTTCTTGTTATCAAGCCAGCCATGATAGTGAACTTCTACGCTCTGCCTTGCGGTTGGCTTGGCACCGTCTCCTGCACGCAGAATTCGGTAGTTCAGACCCGATTCTGTTGTTGTAAAGGTCTTCGCGGCACTCTCATCGATTTTCCCGGCTCCATCTGGAAGCTGAGGAAACGCCACGTTTTTAACTTCATCTGCCATCGAAATTTTTGTCCTTGCGAGCATCAATCCAACCAGGACCACACCAGCCGTTCGTCTTCACGACTTTTTGCACCTGATTCAAATCAAAGGTATCAACGATGTCTGATCGGTCAGTACCCGACGGGTATTAATCTCAGACGTCACGGATCGTAGCGAATGTTGAGCAGAAATCACGTCTGCGCATGCAGTGACACATGGCAGGAGAGTAGTCGCCGATTTCGATAGGTCCAGCCATCGGGAGTCCCTTCTCCCCCGAGCAGGCTGTCGATTTAATGTGTTTTCGCAACCCGAAACGTCAGTGAGGGACGGAATGGAATGCATTCTTCATCTCAAATCCCTCGCTGACGCGTCGGGTTACGATTAAAGCGACAGCCTGCGAGATCGGGGGAGAAGGTGGCCGGATGAGGGGGCGACCACGATCATGATCAAATTGCGTCACAAGCCTTATCGAGGCATCTTCAGCCGTTCGCGAACCAATTCAGGAAGATACTTCATGGATACCGAACCGTGGTCAAGCACAGCTTCGTGGAAACGGCCCAGTTCGAACTCATCGCCAGTTTCCCGCTGAATCTGTTGACGCAGGCGATAGTGAGCCATGCGGCCGACAAAATATGTGCTCAATTGTGTTGAGCTTTGCTTCGCGCGAATGATCTTCAATCTGGCTTCGCCTTCGGATTGATAGGCTCCGTCGGTGAGGAACGAATAGGCTTCGTCGTCAGTCATCGTCGTGCAATGCATTTTATGGTCGAGAATCGTGTTAGCGACGGCTCGCAGATAGAACTTCAACTGATTCAATCGCAGTGCAAGATTGCCGTCACCGTAGCCCTGATCGAGCATCATCTGTTCGGTATACACAGCCCAGCCTTCGATGAAAACGCCTGACTGCAGTACACGCCGAATCAACGACGGACAGCGGTTTGAATATTCCAACTGCACGTAGTGGCCAGGGTACGCTTCGTGAATCGTCAGCACCTGCAGCATGTGCTGATTGTACTCTTCCAAAAAACTGCGAACGCGATCTTCGCCCCAGTCTGATGGCGGCGGACTGACAGCGTATGTGCTGATTCCCATCGGATCGAGCGGCAATGCAGAATCCAGATACGCCAATGAATTGCCTCGGCGGAATTCGGGCATTTCGATGATCTGACAGCGATCTGGTTCCGGCAGCCGCAGAATGTCGTGTTCGTGGATGAACTCTTTGATTTTCCCGACCGATGCCCGCGCGTCGGTCACCAGATCTTCCGGTTTGCCATGTTCCTGACTGACCGCACGAGTGACCTGAGCGATTGTTTCTCTGCGTCCGGGGGCGTCATCCGGCGGTAATGCTTTGGCGGGATAGTAGTGGCTCCACAGTTGTCGCGACACGACATACATCTCAGTCTGAACGCGGACGAATTCCGCCTCTGCATCGGAGAGCACCTGATCGGCCGACAATCCGGCGTTCAGAACCAGATCCAGTTTTTCCGCAAACAGTGCGCGGCCGAGACGCCATTCGCCGTTCGCACGAAAACGACGGCTGTCTTCCAGAAAGATCTGATGTTCATTCAGCGCTGCAACGGCTACCGTTGTCGCTTTGCGAAGTTCTTCCTGTTGGGGCGTACCGCTGGCGAGTTCAAAGATTCCCTTTTCAAAAAATCCGATCGCTCCACGATTCTGGGAGACCGCTGTGTCCAGAATCGATGGCGGTGATTCACGCAGTGTCTGCTGAGCCGTCTTGACGATGCGAGGAATCTGTGTGATGCGCGCGATCGCGTTTTTGACGTTTGTTTCTTTTGGCAGAGTGGATTGCGTCAGAAGCGAATACACACTATCCGTGATATAGCTGCCATAAGTGCGGGCATCTTCCTCGAACGGTTTCGTGTTTTCCGCCAGCCAGATATTTCGAGTCAAGTCGTCGCGGAGGATTTCAAAGTCAATCTGTTCGTTGCGAGACAGATCATTGTAAGACACTTCCTCAGGCAGTTGCTTCAGCCGACGGCGATACTGATCGAGCCATGTCTGCCGTGCTTCAGGACTGATGTCATCCAGCAAATGATCGAACCGATGATCACCCAGCATCGTGGCTTCGAACGGTCGCAGTTGGAATGATTCTTCCAGATACGACTTAAAGAACGCCTCCAATTTTTCGTCCGCAGTCTGAGCAGCAGCCGGTGTGATAAGACAGAAAGTAACGAGAACTGAAAGTAGAATGTATTTGCTCATGCCGGCAGCATACTCAAGTTGCATTCGCACACAAGGCTGCGGGCTTCCTTTGATCGCGGCCATGCAGCCCCGCACCCAACGCCGTTAAGGATTTTGAATCGTTTAACCCGTGGCCGAAAGGCCAGGTTGTGTGCAACCAGCAACGGCCTGGCCTTTCGGCCACGGGTTAAACGAGATGTGATTTCCCGCATAGCAATGCTTAACGGCGTTGCCCCGCACCCAGCCGAATAGTAACGCTGCCCGAACCTCCACCTTGTGATCGGATTCTCGGCCCCCAAGAAACACAGTGACGAAAGGGCCATTCCATGACTAGAATGCAATCTCAACAGTTTGCTCCCTGAATCCGTTCTCTTTGAGTTCGGTGTGAGAATTGAAAGAAACGCTGTTGCCACAGCACCTGGAGATAAGAATGCCGTTGATGATTTCTGACGAACAACTGCAACAAGTGGGCCTGACCGAAGACGACGCTCGAGTGGAATTGGCTTGCCGTTTCTTTGACGCAAATCGACTCACTCTGCACCAGGCGGCCAATTGGGCCGGATTGGATCGTCTGGGAATGGAAGCCGCACTGGTGCAACGCGGGCTCCCGATCTATTGGTACACGGAAGAAGATCTACAGGGAGACCTTGAGACGATTAAGCACTTCGGCAGCTAACAAGTGAACTGAATTTCTTCCTCGCTGAGGAGTTGGTGAAACGGATTCTGCAACAGGTGGGTGAAGTGCCGTAGGTGACGGCGATGGACGTGTCTGGAGACATGGAAGTACAAATTTGACTGCGTGATAAAATGTTTGCCGTTTTGTTTTTCAAGTGCATGGCAGCTGTTTTGTGTTTCTCGGGGCATTTCTCGCAGATCTGCTCTAGCGAAGTGATATCGTTGGCGATATCATCAATGTCGGGGGTCGCCTGGAATGAGAGTATGAAATGATGAAGTTTGAGTTTCTTGTTCCGACAACCCTGAATGACGGGACGCCGGTTTCCGCGAGCTATCTTCAGGGTGTCGCTGATCAACTGGCAATTCTCTGTGGCGGAAGTTCACTGGACGAAACTGCCGTAAAGGGTATTTGGTATGGAGATGGTGGACACCGGTTTGAGGACAACTGTAAGCGGTTTTACGCTGTCGCAGAGCGCAGTTTGTTGAACGATCTGATGAACATTGTCACTCAAATTGGCAAGGAACTGAAGCAGGAAGCCATGTTCATAGAAGTTTCGGGATACGACGGACCGCAGATTTTGAAAATTGTAGACAACTCTTAGGGCTGAATTCAGCCTCATTTTCGCGATCGATCTCACACCACATACGATCGCTCTCTCATCACCACAATTGATCGCGGTGTCGCCACATACGATCACGACAGGTACAACGATGGCCACGAAGAAACGGTCACAAAACGGCCCTGCGGCTCAGTTACTGCAGATTGCAAAAGAAGCGGCGACTCGCTGCGAGCACTGGGAAGATTTGCACAACACGGTGTACGGCGTAGGCGGATCGTTTTCGCAGTTGTTCAGCACACCGACGGCGCGAGTTGCGTTCAGCAAGTCACCAGAACATGCGGCGATCCGTGAATTGATTCAGTCGCTGCCAGGTCGATCCGGGAAAGATTCGCCCGCCGAAGATTATAGTGGCAAAATCCTGCTGCGAATTCCGCGTTCACTGCATGCCGCCCTGGTGCATGAGGCCGAAGCGGAAGGTGTCAGTCTGAATCAGTTGCTGGCGGCAAAACTCTCCGCTCAACTGCGAGATGTCGTCGCAGTATGAAGCAGATGATGCAATCCCGCGGGCTCATTGGGTTGCAACATCTGTTTTTTGCGGCTCTTCGTGAGCGCATTGCCGTGTGACACTCTGACGTGTTTGCTGCTTGGAAAGCAAAAAAGGGTCTGGTTCGAATGGCGTTGTCCACGGGAATTTACGGGGTTTTTGTGATCGCAGCCAGCGCCGCATGAAACATCCGCCTGGCCACCGTCAGCAGTTTGAGAACCTTGGGACGCCGTTTGTTTTCCCGAGGTTCAACGCGATCCGGACGCTGACCTATGACGGCGCAGGTGCCCTGCTGTTGCGCCGAGACGGCCATCGCTTCGCTCACCCCGACGCATGCGCAGAGCAACCAGTTCGTCGCCAGCAACTGATGAGTTTCTGTGAAGCTCATGCTGCGAATCTCGCGACCAGCAGCGTATCCACTTTGCAACATCTTTAGTCGCACAAGATTGTACGTCGGCACTCCGGTCCATAGCTCGCGATGAAGACTCTCAGGACTCTGCCCACGCAAATTCTCTAAGCCCAGCGTGCATTTAATTGACTCAATATCCGGCTCCACTATCCAGCGTCCCTCGTACATGGAACCAAGCCATGCACCAGGATGCTCTTCCACATCAAGCAAAGTGGTAGCGATGGTGCCGGCATTTTGAGCGACGACGCGCCCCGCGATTTGTGCGATCAGGGAGACCACACGACCGGCCGCAGCTTTGCACGATCTGCCGTCCCGTTTGAAGAGGAACTGAGAGATCATTGCCCAGAGGGTAATCGCCGGTGTAAAGACATCTTCGTCGGCGGTTCCGAAGACAACATTGTCTTCCTGGAATGCCTCTGCAAACAAAGAGCTATCGAGAACTTCGCACAGTGGAAGTTTGTTGGCTTGAATCATCGACCGCTGAAAAATGCTAAAGCACTGCAACGA
>Ga0335398_10009619_pt1 | contig 11137 bp, 16 predicted proteins | sample BON03_FD_205742 | JGI IMG/M metagenome (GOLD analysis project Ga0335398, IMG submission 205742) | Freshwater microbial communities from Lake Bonney liftoff mats and glacier meltwater in Antarctica - BON-03 (spades assembly) (version 2) | ecosystem: Environmental > Aquatic > Freshwater > Ice >...
TGTGTGTGTGTGTGTGTGTGTGTGTGTGTGAAGGAATGAGCCATGTGACGGAGTGAATCATGTGACCATTTAAATTTGGTGTCTGCACAGTGTGTGCGTGTAACAGAGAGAGATACAGACGAATAAACGGCAGTGTCTGCCTTCACAGTGTGTGTGTGTGTCAGATAGAGATAATGACAAAGCAATGTGTGTATGTGTATTTAAATACACGAACACTACAGGTATGTGCAGGAGAAATACACAAACACACACGATCACACACATACATTCATATATACGTATGCATATATATATATTCGTGTATATTACACAGCATCGCGTACAGGGTGGCGAAGACTCATAGGATCCCTTAGTTTTATAGGTCATTTTCCGCAAAAGTGACCTATATTTAGTGGCTCTTTTGCGGAAAATGATCTGCAACTTGGGGGATCCTATGAGTCTTCGTCACCCTGTATCAGTACATCGCAATGCACAATTCAATAATGATTCTCTGTGTGCATGTTGAATCATGATTTTCATATCCACACTTGCACATTCTACGTGTATCTTGTATCCGCATATATATTCACGTACATACATTTCTACGCGTGCATATATATATATATAGGTGGACGAAAAAATCTATTCTATCGCAGAGAGGAAAGGGCAACTTGCGAATGCTATGTTAGGGGAAGGTGGCGACGATGATACCTCGGATGCCGCTCAGGTAGTTACGTGTTGCAGGAATGTTGCAGTGTGTCTCAGTGTGTTGCAGTGTGTTGTACTGTGTTACACTGCGTTGCAGGGATACTTCGGATGCCACTCAGATCGTCGCGGGTTGCAGGGGCATTGCAATGTGTGGCAGTTCATTGCAGTGTGTTGCAGTGCGTTGCAGTGATAACTCGGAGGCTGCCCGGGTGGTGGCGTGTTGCAGGGGTGTTGCAGTGTGTCGCAGTGTGTTGCAGTGCGTGGCATTGTATTGGAGTGTGTTGGAGTGTGCTGTAGCGTGGTGCCGTGTGCTGTTTGCGTTGCATGCGTTGCAGTGCAGGTAGTGGCGTGTTGCAGGAGCGTCGCAGTGTATCGTAGTGTGTTGCAGCGTGTTGAATCGTGTTGCAAGGGCGTTGCAGGGCGTTGCAAAGTGTTGGGGTGTGTTGCATGCGTTGCATTGTGTCGTGGTGTGATGCAAGCTTTGCAGTGTGTTACAGTGTGTTGCAGTGTGTTGCATTGTGGTGCATGCGTTGCTGTGTGTTGCAGTGTGTTGCAACTTGCAAGCACCATATCAGCACAAGGTGGAGACAATGATAACTCTGACACTGTCAAAGGTGATGCTTCAAAATAGCAGAACATCAAGACAAAAGCATGTTTAACAATAAATAGAGTAGGGTGCACATGCGGCAGGAGAAGGTTACTTTATCAACTTTATAGAAAGGCATTAATCATATCTACATTAGTGTATAATACTTCGATATGTAAGAAGACGGGTGGGGGAAAATATATTACTATACAGGTATGTAGGGGAGTGTGAATTACTACACACTTGTGATCCCGTAGTGTTATGTATGCAAATGCATGCACCCACCACACATTTCACAACAGATATGTCACAGCACACACATACACACACACATACGCACAAATGCACACACAAAAATGCACACACACACGCACAAAATTTCTCTCTCACACACACTGGCGCACGTACGCATATATATGCACATACCACCACGCACGCAGGTGTGCATTAGCATAAACACCCCCATAAAATCCGCTCACAACTGCAAAACAACACACACACATACATATGCACACGCCCGCACACACCCACACACACACACATATAACACATTCGGACAATTCAAGCACAATTGCACAACAACACAGACACATAAAACACACGCACGCACACACGCACGCACACACGCACGCACACACGAGAACACACAGAAACCTATCCATATATATGAGTATGTGCATGTGCATGTATGTTTATACTTAACAGTATGTGTATGTGGGTTCATTTGCATTGTTGTATATGTATATTTGTGTGTCCCCTCCCCTGCTCACGTCTATATGCACACCAGGGAGACATCAAGGATCTGATAGAAGGCATTCTCGCGAAGCACTGGCGAGACCTCGAACTTGGCAAGAACGACAAGAAAAAGTGAAGACAAAAGACACTCTAGGCGTGTTTGGCAGTGCGTTGCAGTTTGTGGCAGTGCGCTACAATGGTTGGCAGTGCGTTGCGGTATGTTGTAGTGCCTAGAATCCATTCTTGTGAAGCACTGGAAAGACCTTGAACTTGGCAAGAACGACCAAAAAAAAGTCAGATGCAGTTCATGGTACAGCGTTGCAGTGCGTTGCTGTGCGTCGCGGTGCGTTGCGGTGCGTCACAGTGCGTTGCAGTGCGTCGTAGTGTGTCGCAAGATGTCGAACTTGGCAAGAATGTCGCGAAAAGGTGAAGACGAAAGACACTCTAGGCGTGTGTTGCAGTGCGTTGCAGTGCGCTACAATGTGTTGCAATGCGTAGCAGTGCGTAGCAGTGCACAACAGTGCACAACGGTGCGCTGCAGTGCGCAGTGCGTTGTAGTGAGTTGAAGTGCATTGCAATGTGTTGCAGTGTGTTGCACTGCGTTGTAGTGTGCAACGTGACTCTAGGCGTGCTCAGTGTAGCACCACGTGCTCAGAAAAAGACCATGTGGCGTGCTCAGAAAAGGACACTGTTGTAGCTACTGAAGGTTGCCCTCAGATTTCTTTTCCCTTTACTTTATGTCTGCCGATAATAACATCCGGATTCTGAATATGCGCGCGTGAAAATAGCATGGGTGGAGAACATATCTGTATACATACGTGCGTACATAAATACACATGGGTACACATGAATTTGCACGTCTCCCATGTGAATGTACGTATATGTATAGAAATCTATGTGATATTTATTCTGATGTCTACATGAGGTACAACTTGGGCAATTGGAGTTTGGGACAACGAAGTGATGACCAATTGAATCTGCGATTTTTGGAAAATTTGCAAACACATTTCAGTGTTTGTTTTTCGATTAAAACAACCCCCACTGCACGCGAGACTTTGTGCAATTTGCTTTTGGGACAATGAGGGTGCTGAGATGTTGCAAAATTGAATCGGCGATTTCCAGGCAATATCCACATAAATTTTGCTGTTTTGTTTGCAACAAGAATCAATCCCCTCTGCGGGCGAGAAATTTTTGGATGTACGTCTAAATATATATGTATATATACATCTATATACATGTGTGTATATATATATATATATACATTTTAATATATTTATATACATAAACATACACATATATGTATATATATATTAAACATGCTTATGTAAATATATATATATACATACAAATGATTACATATGTTTATGTTTATACATATTGCGAGACAAATGCACTCGCGGAACCGTGAAGTTGGCAAGCATGCAAACGAGATGTCAGTGTGATGTGTGTATGATCACCAACACTTCTTTACAATAAAACTCCAAAACTATATATATAGCACACAAGTCTGTGAGTGGGTGTCATTGGTTGTGCACCTCCGTGGAATGCAGTGCGTTGCTGTGTGCTGCAGCGTGTCGTAGTGTGAATGTTCTCCTCTGTGTGATTGACTGTCTGTGCCGCTGATATACGCTTAGACCAAACAGGACATAAGGAGGCAACAACTCTTAGTCTCATTATGTCCCCAAAAAAACAGCCTTGCACAAACATGGCTTTGTTGTGAGGAAAATCTGAAAACTCAAGTAGTGTACCTTCTCATTGACAAGCCGTCATCATGTGTTCTGCACCAGAGAGCCCTGAACAAACAAAATATTTGGCGAGGAGAATCTTGAAACTCAGGGTTTGTACTCATCATTACCACTTCATTACGATATGTTTTTTGAACATTCATTCTGTATATCATCGTAGCAACTGCCAATTGAAATTTTTGTTGGATTTTGGAACCTGCAATATCAAATGAGACATCCAAAGACGACTAATTACTTCCACACACCGTGACACACACACGTGTTGCAGTGTGCACGTACATTAGCAATATTCATGGAAACAATCATAGTGATGCACCTCATATGTATGCATGCCGTGGCTGCCTCTGGAGAGGTTGGCACTGCAGCAAGTGAGTAACCATTTGGCACATATTTGCCCTGGTGCATAGAACACGTACACACGCACGCATACATGCACACACCAACTCTTGCTGGCTTCCACATTGCCACACCGGGCCCTTCTCCTTTAATTTTCACCTTGAACTATGCTATCCACAATTAGCGCAACTCAGCACCCATTCCTACCTCACCCTCAGTGTGGCTACAAACACATTTGTGTATGCGTGGGCTGCTCTGCAAATATGCGGGCTGTCTATGTGCAGGATGTCTGACATAGTAAATGTGAATGTGTTGCCACAAAGCGAAGCCAGGAATTGCTCTGCTGTGCGCATGACTCTCTGTGTCGTGGATATGCACCATGATCAAGCAGGGTACCTACTGCCGTTTGCGGCTGTGTGTGTGCTTGCAACTGCACATGCATGGTGCTCTTCACGAGAGGCCAGTAAAATCGTTTCTGCCAGGTAACAAAGCTTTGCTGTTTCCTTACCTACAATTGTATAATAAAGAAAGCAGGACACGTGCTATGGTTTGTAAAGATCTCTTGTTCTTGATGACGTTTGTGTTCAGTGACATGGGCAGTAAAAGATGCTGATATGATGGTTTGTTTAAAGGCTGGCTTGGCAACCGTGACAGTAGCACATTCACAATGTCTCATGAAGAAAGGTTTCGGCCACACATCCTCACCCACTGCACCCACACAACAATACAAATGCACACGTAAACATACACGCGTGCACACACGCACACACACACATACATACACGTAGAGTCAAGATTCCCCAGGATAAAACAAACAAATTCAAAAACATACACGCACACTTGCTCTCAAACAGTTGCATTTACAGACATAATTCACAAACATACACGCACAAACACACAGGAACCACACACCACACCACAGACGCACACACACACACACACACACACGCACACGCACACACACACACACAACACACACACACACACACACACAGGTGTAACATGTCTGTGTGCAACAGAATAAGACTTCAATGATACAAAATGACAGCATGCACTCGTCCCAATTTGCCATCCACCCAGATGCTCATTATTCCTAATCCATACAAACACACACACAAACACACACAGACTGACACACAGACACCCAGACAGACTGATTGTCTCCATGATGATTAGACTTGCTTACCGGAAGATGGTGACACCGTCATCGACCAGTTTGACAACAATGCTGATGCGTATCTGCTGCGAGGCACAAATTATACTGAAGCACTTGCGCACCAGATTGTAATCATGTTATGCACGGTCATGTTCAGAGTCTGAGCATTGTTCGTAGATTCTCCTCCTCAGTCACGAATCGCTTGGTACAAGCTTGCAGTAGCGTGATGACGTGGTTGGCGCCTGCAGCAGGCGGTCGGCACGCGACGACAGCAGGAATGTGCATTCTATTCGCATGCTGCGTGCTCTTCACGCAGCAGGCCTCCACGCAGGCACCCCGTCCACATACAATCATTGCCATTGGAGCACGGCACGCTATCAAAAATTGGGGCATCGAGTTATCTCCTGGCCATGCTACTCGACATGGGCTGAAGCGCATAGCACAGAATCACCAACAGTACTGACTGCAGGCAGCCAACGGATTTGCAAAAGGACAGCTGTTTCTTGATTCTGGCGCTAGTACCACATTGATTCATGATGTATCAATGCTCGTCAATGTGAGACGTTTGTCCGAACCTAAAATGGTGATGGGCCTTACGGGACCACAGGCCATAAAGTTCACAGGAGACTTGTGCCTCGAAATGGTCAACACGACAGGAAAGTTGAGTAAGATAGTTGTGAAAGACGTCTACTATGACCCGTCTCTGCAGTACAAATTGGTCAGCATGACTGACATTTCACGTACGGTTCATGTGACCACATTTTCGTCGAGCACATAGAACTTCCAGCAAAGCTACTAGACTATGTTACGAAGTAATAACAGCAACATCAATCAAACCACTGATAGCAACAAAGTGACAGGTCTGGCAGGGGCAATTGAGCTTATTGAAACATGTGGGGTGTTTGCACTACCTGTTCAGCGGAAGGGCACTGGCTGCGTTTGGGGCATCTAACATGACTGAAGGAGCTTACGCATTTACGCATGAATCACTGTGTAAGTTATAACAAAATGCAGAAGCTGAGCAAGTCAGGAGCTCGTGGTGTAAATCCGCAGCTAAAGTGCACCCAAGCGTTCATGCAATATTTGTATGCATGCGAATATTACTTGCAATTTGGCCCTTCCCGCATCAGCCAGTCAGACTGTCACGGTCCGAGACATGAGCTTCAATCCATTCGATATGAGCAAGATCACCACCATAGGCGGCAACAGATAGTGCTTGGTGTTCATTGACAATGGTCGATATGCCACAGCCGTTGTGCATGCCACGAAAGATGAGATTCCCGAGATCTTCAATCGTGTCCATGTACAAGGAATTCATTGCTGCTATGAGCAAAAAAATTGATCTCAGTGACAGCGGGGAGCTCAAGTGGTTCTGGGCAGCATGGTCGACAGGATTGTAAAAAGGGCATAGTGCGGCTAAGTCAGGAGCAGTATTGCAATGACGTGCTCAAAAGGTTTCAGATGAGTGATTGCACGCCTGTCAACACTCCATGTGAGACAAATCTGCACTTGGCTGCTGTGGATACTAGCGGCATGGGCCAGCCGCTGGATAAAAGAGATATTGAAGTGGTGCTTAATTATCAGCAGCTCATTGGGGCGTGCATGTATCTGACCTGTTCACTTGTGGGGACTGCAGCTTTGCAGTTAATCAATGCGCCAGGTTCTTGTCGAATCCAGAGCCCACACACGGTCACGAGTCATGTCGAATCCAGGGCCCACATCCAGCTGCGGCTAAGAGGATCCTGCGATATCTGTCTGGCACCCGAGCGGCCAAGAGGATCCTGCGATATCTGTCTGGCACCCGATCATACAAGATACACATGATGGATCCCAGCCTGTTGTCAGTTAGGGTGCTGACAGCCCCTAATCATCTCTCGGCCAGCGCGGATACAGATGACGCTGGAGCCGATGATCACAAGAGTGTCAGCGGATGGGCAATCATGCTCGCTGGGGCAATAATAGCAGGGTCGTCGAAGCGTCAGCCTGTGACAGTCATTAGCAGCACTGAGAGCGAGTTTTATAGCGTGTCACTGTGACACGCTCTCGATTGTGTGTATCTAAGGCGAATCATGGAGCTTCTAGGACATGATCAGACAGCGCCTACGTTCATTGCGCAAGATAGCAATGCATGTATCTTCCTTGTCAAAGGGAGTGGCATGAATGCGCGTGCCAAACATATCAACACTTGTGTTTATCGGGTAAGGGAGTTCGCTTCGGTTGATGAGCCTGAGGTGAAACTCTATAAGCTATAATTTGAGCTGTCTAATTGCGTAATATTTCCTTTAATTTCAGGTATATAATTGCGTAATCTATGATTTATATTTCAATATCTCCTCCGTGCGACGCAGCGGGGATGATGAGTCTGGTGGGAGTCACAGTTTTAGCTATGCCTGTTGTGGAGGAGGATTCATACAACTGCAACATCAGTTTGTAATATATATTTTGTTGCAGTTCCCGAAATAAACTTGTTAAAACTCGAGCACGCCGCGCAGCGGCTGACTAAGTGTGTAAGTGAGAGTCGTCCCTCCCAACTCATGAAGATGATGGTATCAGCTTCTATCAAACCCCACACGACTGTGATGGTGCACTTTGATAAAGATACTCACAACAAAAATAGTTGCGTGTATTAGTGACATGAATCCATATTTACATCAATATCTAGACACATCTATATCTATTACAAATGAGAAAACCTGATAACATATATATGAACCCCCCCTAAGAAAAGAGTGTGCGTTTCGTGGGCGGGGTTCAACAAACAAGAGGTGTAACGTAAATCTTTCAACAACATCCTTTTCGGCGCTGACATCATGGGGTTTTTTGCACGTAAATTCAATATTAAACTTTTTCATATTCTGTTAATTCAACGGTCTGGGGTGGTTGTGTTTTTGCCCTTTCTTCTATTGGTGTCTTCTAGGACATTGTCACACGGGACCGTTCATTGATTCCCCAATATCGGTTTAATAAAACAAAACAACACACACACACACACATAAGACTACATATAAATTATTTTGCCGTCCGACTGAGATTAATCCCGAGACCTGAGAAAATTGTTACCACGTCTGTCCATGTTGTTTTTCATCCACTGATCCTCCTCATGTCCCTTTGATTTTCCTGTCAATTTGTTTTCCCCTCCAAAGTTGACTAAAATTTGTACCAGGAAAGCCTGGGTCTGCGGTAAAAAAAGATTTCCTTTTTTGCAAAAAGTGGTACCTTTCTGCAAATCCCAATCAACTAAGCATGATGAAGTAAAAACTTGATTTAAGGTCTTTCTGTCTTTCTTAATGTCTTGGTTTTTGGTAATGTCTTTTCTTTTCTTTCTTTCTTGGATTTCGAAGACCCAACCTAATCACTGTGACTGGTTTTTGGTTTTTGGTGTGTTATGCCGCCACACAAGGCTTCACTGCCTGCAAGCAACACCTGTTGAAAGATGTGAGGAGAGCAGCTGCACCTTGCCTGCTGCTCCGCCCTGCGCGGTAGGCGTCCAAGAGCCGCTGTCACGACTTTTCGTGGCGGGCACAACAACAATTTCGCTGACTGGTGCAAGAGCTCGCCTCCAAACACGTGGACGCCTGCATTTTTCATACACAAACACAAACACCAACACTTTTGGCCCTTGCGCCTTCGGCCCTTGCGCCTTCGGCCCTCGTGCCTTCAAACACCAACACCTTCTGCCCTTGCGCCTTCGGCCCTTGCGCCTTGAGCCCTCGTGCTCTCCTGGAGCTCGACTGCGGTGGCGCACCAGCATGACCTCACAATGCACGAAAACCCACACTACCAGTGTTTCTTCCCGAGTGATCGTCGACACCTCTGCCCGCGTGTGGGCCCTGCTCAACAACGTGAGTCGCAAAGGCAATATTGGATGAGTGTTGCCAGGCGTCAATGGCCAGGGCGGAGTTGTGACCTGCATCCGACATCCACGACAAAGCTTACCTCTATGCTCGGCTACAACCATCAGGGGGAGACTCCCCCTCTGCACCACCCGTGCACGTCGGGGGGCATTCCAATTGGCGCGCGGCAGCACCGACTGTTTTCGTCTTTTACTTCACCGCTATCCACACCAATCTTCGACAGGACCTCACACCCGCCTCCACAGACGCCTAACTCATTCACCTTCATAAGAGTTCATCAGACTCCACTCATTCAATCACCTTCCAGAGTTCTGACTCAAATTACTCATTCCCTTTCAAGAGCTCAGGCCCGGGCTCGATTCGTGCCTCAGGGCTTTTGGCCCTCGTGCCCTCAGGCCCTCGCGCCTCACCCCATCCTGGGTTCTGTGGTTTGATACTACATATTGTGTCGTACCCCATACCGGGTTCGTACCTCACCCCATTCCGGGTCTTTGGTTTTGTATTACATATCTTTTAAGATACAACACGACCCAGCATATGTTTTTGCCATGTGCGGGGTTCAATCCTCCAGATTTTTGTTCTTTTTTTCCCGTCGCCTTGCGACCTACCTGTGTCGTGTTGTCTCATTACATCAGTAGTCAGGTCGCGTTCGACCAGATGACCCCCAGCGCTCATTCACTTTCACGAGTTCAGACCCAAATCACTCACTCACTCTCAAGAGATCAGACTCGACTCATCATTCCCTCCCAAGGACACAGACTCGACTCACTTTTCCCTGTCATGACGGTCACTCGACTCCTGCATCCACTTTCAACAGTGCAGGATCGACTCCCTCAATCACTTTCAAGAGTCACGGTTCAGTCTCGACTCTCTCAATCACTTTCAACATAGTACACAAAATATAGAATATAGAAATTACAATATGACATATAGGAGATAGTATATACCGTATAGAATATAGAAGAAAAAACCCGCGCCCAAGTCTTCCTTCACCCCCCTCACAGACACACACATGCACCAACTCAATCCTGCTGGACTCCTGGTCCATCTCCAGAGACAATACAACCCCTCTGGTCTCCCTGTGCGTTCATATGGATGTACTTACAATCCTACTGGGCTTCCTGTGCGTTCACAGGGATGCACCCTCAGACAAACCCCCAATCAAAATTCCTCCCTCAACTTTTCCCCCCCATCCTGGGTTCCATGTTTTATGTTATATATCTTACAAGAGACAGCACTGCTCAGTGTGTGTGCTCGCCAGGTGCGGGGTTAAATCCTCCGGAATTTTTGTCGCCTTGTGGTCTACCTGTGTCGTGTTGTCTCGCTACGTCAGTAGTCCGGTCGCGTAATTCTAAACAATTGGTTGCCCCTCCGCGTGTCTATGTGTGCATCTGCATGTATGTGTGCATCTGCATGGACTCAGCGGGGCCCGCGTGGTCTTTCCTCGCCCAGGATCTTTAAGGTTCTGTGAGGCATGAAAGCGGCATTTGTACGTCCCCCTCTCCGGGACCTTGGCATGCGTGGAGACTCGATAGTACGGTGTGGATTGTCGTGTTTGGTTGACCTCAACTCGGACTTATATCGCCTTTGCGGTTCCCTTCATGGTCTAGATACATTTGATAGTGGGAGCCTTAGCCACCTGGGCTATTTATACCCAGGGACAACTCCTGTTATGATCAAGCTTGATCATAACAGCAGTTGTCCCTGGGTATAAATAGCCCAGGTGACTAAGGCTCCAACTATCATAACAAAGGTTCCGCCTGGGAACCGATCGCGGAACCTTTGTTATGATAGTTGGAGCCTTAGTCACCTGGGCTATTTATACGCTTGTTTGTTTGTTTGTTTGTTTGGGTTTCGAAGACCCATCCAATCACTGGACTAAGCGGATGGCGAACACCCGATGAGCCACTTAGGACCCAAGAACCTGTCCCGGACCGGAGGATAGGAGCATTACCTAGTTTATGGTAGACCCAATCACATCCCCAACTTGGTGGGTAAAACAGATCACAATGTTGGTGGGCTGGCATGCATCGTCGGG
>Ga0335398_10009623_pt1 | contig 11133 bp, 13 predicted proteins | sample BON03_FD_205742 | JGI IMG/M metagenome (GOLD analysis project Ga0335398, IMG submission 205742) | Freshwater microbial communities from Lake Bonney liftoff mats and glacier meltwater in Antarctica - BON-03 (spades assembly) (version 2) | ecosystem: Environmental > Aquatic > Freshwater > Ice >...
TCTCAACGTCAGACTTGTTATGTTTTCGATATTCATCCTCTTGTGCCTGTCGTTCAGATTCAAATTCCGAAGCCAGAAGCACTTTGCGAATTCTTGGAAGCAGGCCAAGGCACAGCCGCGCTTCGCCTTCTCGAACTGGGTTGTCGCTCCAGCGAACCCATTCTTTATGTTTTCGTTCGATTACCTTTTCGATCTGTGCGCGATCCTTCACAGACGGGTCAAGTTCGAGCAGTTCATAGAAGTTCTTCGATGCCATGGCATACCAATACAAACGCGACTCAGTGGCGAGAAACAAATCGGAGTGCCTTTCCGGAGCCGGAAAACTGTCCGCCCCCAGTCTCAGCAATCTCGCGTGCGATAGTACCAAAGGTTGCGGTTAGTTCGTTCAGTGTGGTGAAGTATGCCCCCGACTGTGTGGTCGCCACACGCTCCAGAAACTCCTTATTTGCCGACCCAAAACCAATCGCAATGGTTTGAATTCCAGCTTCGCGACACGCATCCGCCTGAGATATCGCAACGTCTGGACGACACCACATGCCGTCAGTCATAAGGACCACAAACCGAGGGCCATCGTGTTGTTTCAGCAGTTGCAACATTTCTGCAAACGGACTTGCCATATTTCCGTATCCCAAAGGCCACCCAATCTGCATGCCCTTGATTGCTGATTCTGCGGCCTTCGCATTCTGACAGGACTCAAGTTCAACGCGAACTTTGTCTGAGAAGACAACCAGACCGATGGAGCACTTCGACAGATCTGACTGCCGCAGGAACTCAACAGCCGCTTCTTTGGCCTTCTCCAAAGGTGTTCCCGCCATGCTTCCCGATAAATCCACTGCGAGATAAGCCATCACGTGACTACTTCTCGTTCTTCGAGGAGGACCGGACAGCCATTCCAGATTTTCGTCAATGGGTTCTTCTATGACAGTCAGTTTCGCCGAACGAGCACGCTCAACTGCGGTAACATCGACCACACCGTTTTCGTTATAGTGGTAGGAAATGTCGACAACCGTTCCACCATCACCCTGATGGGTCAAGCCGCAGATTCTATATTTTCGCAAGAGCGTGCATGCAAATGGATCTGGTGATTCCCCCTGAGTTGCGTAGACCTCGATTTCATTGGAACTGTTTGGTGTCGTTACAAATTGATACGGTCGCATTTCGACGCAAGGAATCGCCAGATTCTTCTTGATGATGATGCTATTGATGTAGCGTGTGCCGTCAGAAGACTCTGCAATCATCCCCATACTGTGGCTCATCACATCCACGATTCGCTGCTGGCGACCTGGCAATCGATACAACTGAGTCAAACCCGTTTGTTTTCGCGCCAGAAGCTGCCCAGCACAAAGTGCTGCACCCTCAGCGACAGCGTGGTCCGGGCTTACAGACTGTATTCCTGGCTTGCCTGACATTCGGTTGACGTATTCGCGCACCATGGGCATTCGAGTTGAACCGCCGACCAGCAGGACCCCGGCAAGGTCTGACCATTTCTTGCCAGCATCGGCCAATGTTTGTTCGCATAACGTGGCCGTTCGCTCCAGCAGATGACCAGTCAACTCCTGCAGTTTTTCCCGAGTTAGATCATCTGAATGTTTCTGTTTTTGATAAACATATGTCAACCGTGTGCTATGCACGTCAGACAGCTTTTTCTTTGCCTCTTCACAGGCGACGCGCAATTCGTTGAACGCTGCCGAATCGGCAAAAATATCGACTTGGTACTTCTCTTCAAAGCTTCCGCCAAACCATCTTGCAACAGTGTCGTCCCAATCCTTGCCACCCAACTGATGGTCGCCATCCGTGCCCAAAACACGATATTCCGTGGAATTGATATCAACTAGTGTCACATCGAATGTGCCACCACCGAGGTCATAGACGAGCACCAACAGATCCTCGTCTTCGCGTTTCAATCCAAGGGCCAAGGCCGCGGCCGTCGGTTCATTGATAATCTGCAGGACATCCAGCCCGGCTTTCAGACCTGCCGAAATTGTAGCCCGACGCTGGTGATCGTCGAAATAGGCTGGGACAGTGATCACAGCCTGCTTCACAGGTTGCTTCAGAAGAGCTTCTGCATCTCGCACAAGTTTTCGAAGTACCTGTGCAGACAGATCTTCAGGTGACCACTCCTGGTCACCAAGGCTTCGTCGGTATTCTGGATTTCCCATCCAGCGCTTAAAGAATGATGCGACGTTGTCCTCACCCAGGGCCTGAGCTTGCTTGGCATCTTCACCAACGATCACACTCCCATTGTCCACAAACACCACAGATGGGGTAGATAATTGCCCTTCGGCGTTTGGGATTACGATGGGGCGCCCCTGATCGTCCAATGCGGCGATGACGGAGTATGTTGTTCCCAGGTCGATTCCGACCGCCAAAGGCTTCATGCTCTATTCCTGAATTCAGACGGGGGCCATGGTTTACTGGATTTTGGAAAGCAGCAACGCGTAGTGCTTTACTGCATCACCAGTGACTGGCACTTTTCACGGGATGCATGATGTCGCAGGGCTCGATGCCGGAAGTCCGGAAAGAAGGCCTTGCTTTCATCGAACCACTGATGAACGGGCATGTAGTCTTCAACGCAGCCGCCGTACTGTTTCACGGATGACAGCGCGTGGTGGTAAGGATTCACAGCAGGATTTCCTCCTCTTCATGTTCGTATTCCGTGACTCGCCAGTTGTGCTCACGGAGGAATTTGCGATCTTTGATGTTGAGCACAAATTCACCACAGGCTCCGTCGTTGATTTCCCAGCCGCCGGGCAGAAGCGCTTCGGCAGTCTCCAGTAGAAGCTCGTTGAGTTTGTGGGACAGTTTGACCGGCTTGCCGTTCCGAAGTGCGACCGGATCTTCGACTGTGCCGGAATCGCCATAGCCGTCGTAGGTGATGGTCACGATGTCTACTTTGCGCTTTGCCAACTGCTGGCAGGCTTTCTGGAGTGACTTGCGAGCCAACGATTCCTGTTCGCGTTGTTGTTGTTCCCATTGGCTAATGAAGTCAGTCGTTGATGTAGTTTTCGCTTTGGTCATAAATGTTCTCCTGATTAAAAAGACTCCAATAATGAAACAAGCCGGGACATGACCTACGCAGTCACATCCCGGCTTGCAGTGAAAAGTGTTTGTGAAGCGATGCCGCCTCTGTTCAATAAATTCAGTTCAGTTGTTAATCACTTCGCGATGAACTCGCCGTCGCAACTTATTGCCAGCACCATCACGCTGGTAAATCCCTGGCTGTGACGCCGACAGACACCGACCACTGGCCCATGTCCGTAATCGCTCAACCGATTCGCTGGCTGTCACGGCCACAGGCACCACGTTCTGTGCGGCCTCCAGCAGCGACACATCCAGCAAGGCCGACAAACGGCAACAGGCTTTGATCTCAGCTCCAGTCCAATCCGTGTCGTCTGGCATGCGCTGCTGCTGATCAATCGCAAACATGTCGAGGTAAATCGTCCAGATCGCGGCCTTCTCTTCCTCACCTGGCAGGTCCAAAAAGAAAATCCCATCAAAGCGTTCGGACCGTCCGAACTCCGGGGGCAGCTTTGACATGTCGTTGGACGTACACACCACGAACACATCCGACGTGTGATCGTTGAGCCATGACAGGAACGTGCCGAACATGCGAGACGACACACCAGAGTCCCCGCTGCCGTTGACGCCGGAAAATGCTTTCTCGACTTCATCGATCATCAGGACACACGGGGCCATCGCATCAATGATCCGCAATGCCTGCCGAGTACGTTCTTCAGATTGTCCGACCAGTGAGCCCATCAGGCTGCCGACATCCAGAATCAGCACCGGACGATCGACTTCCCGGCCAAGAGCTTTGCAGAACTGCGACTTGCCACAACCTGGCGGTGACAGCAGCAGAACACCCCGTGGACGCGTTCGAACATTCTCCGGTTCTCGCAGGTGCATCGCTCGCTGGCAGAAGGATTTCAACGAGGCCAGACCACCCAGCCGGCTAAAATCTTCCTGACCCCGGTAAAGCTCCAGCGAACCGGATTTGCGAAGTGTCTGAGTTTTGAGTTCCCAGACTGCATCCGGCGTGATGCTGCCATGTCGCACCAGTGACAGACTGAAGGCGTTTTCAGCCTCCTGTCGCGTCAGGCCGGCTGCCGCATCCAGTACCGTGGTCAGTTCGGCACCTTCGGGCAGTTCCGTTGCTTCTGTGGCAATCCCACGGGCGATCTCTTCCAGTTGCCCGCGATCTGGCAGGTCGTGCTCCAAAACCACAAACAGCTTGTCGAGTTCCACCGGCAACTGAACCACTGGAGACAGAATCACCACGATCGTGCGATTCTGCTTGCCTGCAATCACCTGCTGAGCCAGTGCTTGCACGATTTCTGCTGACTGCAGAAACCTATGAAAATTCTGCAGCACCAGAATTGCCGTGCCGTCGTTTGTCGCCAGTGAATTCAACGCTCTGATAGCAGCCAGCGGATCATTGCCGCCCTCTGCGATCGGTGCGCCTTCTACTCGCAACCCCTGTTCGATATTCCATGTGGCCAGCCGCCAGTGTTCCTGACGGCAGAGCTGTGCCAGGGCCATCAGAGCTTCCTGATGTTCATGGCTTTCAATCCAAAGACCCGTGAAGCACGCTCGCACGTACTCACTGAAACGTTCCATAAGTGACATGTAATGATTCCTTTGATTGGCGATTGACGATTGACGATTGACGATTGACGATTGACGATTGAAAAAGCAGTTAGGCGAGCGGCAGATTAGGAACTACCACGCCGAACAACCGGACGCTAGCGCGTGGCGGCTGATTTTATTAGCCGCAGGGCGCTAGCCCCGGTTTTTGACAGTCGGCAGACAACTGCCGATCGCCCGGAAGCAGCTAATCGCAGCAACACACGGCGTGTTACTGCCCCTGCTGAAGTTGTTGCTGTACTGAGGCCGACTGATGGAACTCGGGTTTGAGTACTTCACCGGTCTGCAGGCCGATGGCCTGTTCAATGAACCGGCTGGCGTCCCGGCATTCCGAGCCCGTGAAGCCTTTGGTTTCCACTTTTGCCTGACCGTTGGGAGCGATGATGATTTCGATGATTTTTGAAGTCTTCAAATTACACCTCCAACCTGAACAATCAGCTTAATGGACCCGTCCGTGAGCGGCTGCTCGAACACCGTGTGCCCTAGTTTTCTGGCTTCAAGTTTTGCCTTTTCCACGGCATAGCCCTGGAGAAAGCGATCAAGCTGCTGAGGGGCACCCCAGTGGCCTTCGTAGTTGTCGTACGCGATCGTGGCCGTGTTGACATCGCAGACAACGGGATATCTCCATTCCGGCAACTGCACGGCCCAGCCAGTGGCCGACGTGCTGAACAATCGGACTTCGCCGAACACCGGTTCGGGCAAAGCCAACCGCTGACAGGCCGCACGAATGGCGACGGGGTCACGGATTTCAGTTTTGATCTCAACAATGTGGGACATAACATTTCCCTCCGGTTAAAGTGGTGAAAAAAGCACAGAAACGCGGGACTGACACTCCGCCCCGTGATTCAACAAAAATGCCCGCCATCCCCGAATAGAAGATGGCGGGCGAGGACGCGGGCCTCGTTCTGACGATCGTGCTGGTCCAACATAACGCCCCACGCTATCGGCGGATGGAACCGTCGTGAAGGTTCATGGCGATCAGCACCCCGGCAGTGATCAGAAAGACGATCCAGCTACCAGCGAGAATTCCAAATACCGCAGCAATCACCAGGGCTCCCTGAATAAAGGCCGCATTCAGTTTGTGTTTGGCTGTCAACCCGTTTCCTTTCGAACAGAGTTACCCCGCCATGCTTCACACTGGTTGCGGTATCCGCACGACGGACACTGCATCGGTGACGGGGATGGATAGAAATGGCCAGCTTTAATAGCTGACCACACGTTTTCAAAGACTCGCTTCGTTCTGTCCAGTTTGCCCTCGTCGAAATTGGCTTCGAGCAACTGAACTTTCGGGTCGCGAGCTTTGGTGATCACGGCAAACTGCAGTCGCAGTTGTTTGCCAGGCATGATTTTCCGGACCAGATCGGCGTACAGCAGGAGCTGATCTGACTGGTCCGTCGCCTGTTCCTGGTTCCATGCCGAACGAGACGTCTTGAAATCTCGCACGATAATGGCGTCATCGGTTTCCAGCAGCAGATCGATATAGCCGAGCAGATCCGGGAGTCCTGGTATGAGGACACCCCGAAACTGTTCTTCAATGCCGATGATGCGACCTTCCGGTTGCGTAAGATCACTGTCCAGAAACTTCTGCAACATCCGATCAGCCATGGCGTGCAGCGAATCGGCCGTTTCGGATTTACCGAACTCGACGTTGTCTTCCGATCGGTCTCGCCAGCTCTGCTGGTAAACCTCTAGGAGCGTGTCGAGTGTTGGCAGGGATTCGCCACCCATCTGCGCTGTGAAGTAGAACTCCAGCGCAGCGTGAATGGCACTGCCGAAGATTAGGCTCGACGACACGCAGTCTTCGGCCAGCCCGTCGATGTATCTGAACCGATACTTGAGCGGGCAGTTCTGAAACGTGCGGACAGCACTGTACGACAGATAATTGCGGATTACTGGTTGTCCAGTAGCCGCAATCATGACCGCACCTCCGATCGCAAGTCCTTGAGATCGTCGATCAGAGCACTGGCTTCCCGGATGGACAAATCATCCATGCGATGAACGCGATACTTGTCACGCACTAGGACATTGGCATCCAGCCCCTGCCGTTTGGTGATGGCAAAGATCGCACGGATCTGACTCTGCGTGGCCCGAGCGACTTCCATGCGAGGCTGCTGGCCCGTGGTGCTTGCGTGGCCGTTGCCGTTGCCGTTGGTTGCATGGCCATTACCATTTGCATGACGGGCATGACCATTTCCATTTCCATTGCTGTGACCATTCCCGTGTGTGGTCTCAGCAGCATCCGCTGGCCGCTGCAGTTCATCGTCCACACTCTGGCGGGCCAGCATGTAGAGATCACGCACACGATCTTGAAGCTGACCGGGATCACCCAGCACTCCATTATCGAGTTCCACTTCGATGTTAATACTGGCACCTCGTGAACCGTAATTGGCTTCACCGACTTTACGGCTGAGGCCAATGTTGAGTTTAACTGGCATAGCTTCTCCTTGTGGTAGGTGAACAGGTCGCGACATTGCGATCCTGTGTTATCTGAAAACTGAAAACTGAAAACTGAAAAAACTCCTCTCAGGCAGCGACCGGCTTTGTCGGCTGCTGCCGCTGCAGTTGCTGCAGTTGCTGCAGCCGTTCTTCGTCTGCGTCGTCTGGCAAGGCAGCCAGAATGGTGAAACCGTGACGCATGATGTCTGTGATGGATTCGCCCGTCTGTTGGGCGATCTGACGATTCAACTCAGCTTGAGTCATGACTTTGCTTTCCTTCTGGTAAAAACAAAACGACCGCCCCGGAACAGAGGCAGTCGCACAAAAAGTGACAACCGCCCCACCGTGGAGCAGTACAAGATTTCAATCACCCGATCAGTTGCGAGCGGGTGACTTCTGAGATTCATTCCACTGGAATGAGACGCTGTAGCCCGTGCCTGAGTACATGGCCGATACGATGGCCTCGGCCGACTTTCTGGCTTCGTCCATAAACTCGGGCCGCTGACTGACAGCCTCAATCATGCGCTGCGCCTCGATCATGGCGGCCTGCGTTAACCTCGCACTCTTCCCGGTCTTGTCGGACGTAAACCAGCCGTTGTGCCAGCGCACGCTCCGGGTATCCCACCAGCGTGTGCGTTCGTGGTTAACACGAGGCTGAATTACCTCGAGTGGTGGCATCTGCATCCGCAGTGTTTTGGCCTGAACGTCGCTGTCCACGGTGACCTGACGCAGATCGACGCTGATCAATGCGTCACCCATGATGAGCCATGCCGCTCGGTAGTCCGAGGATTCGGCTTCCAGCATGTCCGACAAACGGATTCTCAGCACACACAGGTCACCAATTGCCTCGATGCGTTCAATGGTGGGAGCCGACGCGAAGATCACTGGCCGTGGCTCCGCAGTTTTTCTGGGCAGCAAGAAGAAGTTCAAATACAAACCAATGCACGCAGCGCACAACACGACTGCACCCAATTTCATGTGACGATCTCCTGATAAGGTTGTGTTTGAGAAGAAACCGGACGAACGGGGGGCCGGTTACGGTTTGCCTTGGTCGGGGTAATCAAAGATCACGGAACGGAACCGGATCGCCTCTTCAGGGCCGTCTGACACTGCAGACTGGTCAGTCACAGAGGCTGGTGATGTGCCAGGACCTGCGACTTCACTGGGCAATTCTGCGTGCTCCTCGCAACCCGCACTGACGACCATGAAGCTGGCCGTCAGCAGCGGCTTTGCCGTCCGACTCTGGATGCGAAAACGTGTGAATAACTTTCGAAACATGAACACCTCCTTCATAAGCATGAGGCGACCGCCGTTGTTCGGGACAGTCGCACAAAAACGTGAAACCGCCCCACCATGGAGCAGTACCTGAATTCCGCCTACCAGCGATTCCCTGAGCGCCATTCCTGGATGCTCACGGCCTTCTCACCAGCGACGATGATGTGATCGATCAACGGGATACCGATCACTTCGGCTGATTGCTCCAGCCGTTCTGTGACGCTGATATCCTGGTCGCTGGGAGTCGGATCGCCAGACGGATGGTTGTGCATCACGAGAATGCAGTTGGCCGCATCGCGGATGGCTGGACGAAACACTTCGCGCGGATGCACGAGACTGTTTCGTAGTGTGCCGACTGTGATCTGGTGACAATCGATCGGCTGATTTTTGGTATTCAGCGTCACGATCCAGAATTCTTCCTGCTTCGCTTCGCGAGCCAACCGACCGAACTGATGCTGGCAGAACCGGATGGCTGTGGCGGGGCTCGTGATACGGGTGGAAGATTCATATTCGCTCTTCAGCTCGGCAATCCGCAACCCGATCTCAACCCCTGCCATGAGTCGCTGTACAGCATTCGGAGTCATCCCACCACAGATCTCACGAATTTCTGCAGCACCGGCATCCGCCAGTTTCTTCAGCCCCAGCTTTTCAACCAGCTTGTGAGCATCCGCATACGCCGCCGCTCCGCGTCGTCCGGTTGCCATGGCAATCAACTCTGCCGGTGATCGATTCAACAACGATCGGTTCATATTGAAAATCCTCCTTCGCAAAAGACCGCCCTGATGCCGGGCAGTCGTGAAAAGTCACAACTGCCCACGCACGACGCGAAGGCATGAAAAAAGCTCCGCCCCTCGATCACCTTATGCAGATGAAAGAGAAACGGAGCCCAGAACAGATTCTTCACACAGCCGCTGAAAATTCAGCGAGCGTGGTCAAACTTCAGGTCGAGGTTTTGCAGCCCTGCCAGTCAAAGCCAGCTTTCGCTGATTGATAATGTATCCATTCATGTTAACTGACGCATTTTGAGGCTGAATTAAGCGATTTCAGGGGGTCCAATTCAGCTATCCAATCGCAGGGGTAGATTGGAGTCAATCTTAGCAATTCGGAATTCTGTAGAGATTGGCTTGCAAATACGGCACTACTTCGCTGCCGAAAAACGGGGTTTGAAGTGACCACGGGGAGCTGCGTGGTTTTTGGGCAGAATTCCCGGATAGACTCTAACATCCCTGAACCCAAAGCTGCCCAAAAAAGTAGGCAGAGTCGCCGGTCCTCTACCGTGGGTCCATTTTACGCGCCGGTTGTACTCCCGAAGTGGGTCCGTTTTGCACGCCGAGCCAAAATTCGCTTGCATCGCGGACCGAGGGATCGGAACAATGCCCTGTCCCGGGCTTGGGTACTTCAGCGTAGTCGCATCCAGTTCTTGGCGGTGGCCGGACTGCGAACCATACGATCGACTGACGACCATCTAAATAAAGCGGCTCTCAAATGTTTGATCGAATTAACGAAATTGATGAAGTTGACGATCTCGATGAGTCCCGGGAATTCGAGAGCGCGATCGCGACGACCGCTTCGTCGGCTGTGCAGCGGATTCCATCTCCAGGCATAACAATGCCGCTGTTCCTTGCAGTGTGTTCATTTGTCGCCATCGGGACCTGTTGCGTCGTGCTCACGCAGATCTGGCGGTTTGAGCAGCAAAAGTATGCTTGGACGTCAGAGGTCGAGTTGCTCTCAAAAGCCTCCACTGTCGTCACGGAGCAACTGGATGCCGCACACGAACAGTTTGCACGACTTGGTGCGGAGATCACTCAGTCTCGAACAGACTCTGGCAAGTCCCGCCAAGAAGTGACTCTGGTCGAAGCGCAGTTGAGGACCTCGCGAGAACAGCTTGAAACAGACCGTGCCGAACTGAAGGTCGCTCAGGAAGCAGAACAGGTGGCGTTGCAAAATACGAAACAAGCAGAGGCTGCCGTAAAATCGTTGAGCAACACGACGATTTCTCTTGAGGAAAAGCGAATGTCGCTCTCTGTGGAGATCGCGACTATCGAGGCAGAGCGTGCCGCATCGCTCAAGGGTCGCGACACTGAAAAAGCAGCGGCGGCAAGCGTGACAGTTGAGCTAAGCGCTTTGCAGAAGCAACGGCAGTCAGAAGAGAAGTCGTTATCAGCTATCCGAGACAGCCTCGCATTGCGACAGTTAGAGCGTGATAAGGCCAACTCTGAACTTGAAACAGCTCAGAAAGCAAAGGCAGAGCAAGTTGCCGCGACCGGCACCGCAGTTGGCGAACAGGAGAACGCTGAAGCGAAAGTACTGAAGCTGAAGCAGGACGAACAGGATGCCACGACTCGACTTGCAAGTATTCAGAAGGCAATCCTGCAGCTCCCAATCGACGAGGCCGCGGTTGAGGCGTTGAAAACCGAGAAGGTGCAGTTGACGAGTGAAGTCAATCTGCTTCTGGAAACGGGGAAGACGGCAAGGGAACAACAGGCGGCGTTGTCTGCTAAGCTCGATGAACTTCGTACGCTGGCGACAACGGCGACGGCAGAATTCCAGAAGGCCATCGAGGATCAAGGTGATGCGGTGCGAAAGAAGGAAGCCGCAGTTGGCGAACAGGAGGACGCTGAAGCGAAAGTACTGAAGCTGAAGCAGGACGAGCAGGATGCCACGACTCGACTTGCAAGTATTCAGACGGCAATCCAGCAGCTCTCCATCGGCGAGGCCGCAGTTGAGGCGTTGAAAGCCGAGAAGGTGCAGTTAACGAGTGAAGTCAATCTGCTTCTA
>Ga0335398_10009628_pt1 | contig 11128 bp, 16 predicted proteins | sample BON03_FD_205742 | JGI IMG/M metagenome (GOLD analysis project Ga0335398, IMG submission 205742) | Freshwater microbial communities from Lake Bonney liftoff mats and glacier meltwater in Antarctica - BON-03 (spades assembly) (version 2) | ecosystem: Environmental > Aquatic > Freshwater > Ice >...
GTGTATATATATATATATATATATATATATATATATATATATATATATATATATATATATATATATATATATATATATATATATATCGGGTTAACCCAAGAACTTCGAAGACGAGCGTGAACATATATATCTATCTATATATATTCATACATACACACACACACATCGGGTCAACCCGAACCCCCCCCCCGGGTTAACCGGTACCATCTGTACCTCTCCTCTCCACACTGACATACCGCCCATGTATCTTGTTAACTCTGCACATCTGGCGCCGCCGCGCTGCGAGTGTGTTTATCGCCCGACCTGATGCCTCTCGGGTTAACCCGATATATATACACATATATATATATATATATATATATATATATATGTATATATATATATATATATATATATATATATATATATATATATATATATATAGAGAGAGAGAGAGAGAGGTATATATGCACACACCCATCTTACGTGCTACTCCCTGCCGTTCATTCTTGTAGATGATGCACAAGATGAATCCGCAGATGCTACAGCACCTTGGCGGGCAATCTGGGCTCGAGGCGATGATGAAGGAAATGGAGCAGGAGGAGAAGAAGCTCAAGGGGTCCAAAAAGTAGCGGCTAGACCAAGACGTAGAGGCTAGAAATAGAGCGCATATGGGGGCGCTATTAATGCATATAGAGGCGCTATTAACGGAAACGAGGCCGTCTGGGCTCGAGGCGATGATGAAGGAATTTAAATGGAGCAGGAGGAGAAGGAGAAGAAGCTCAAGGGGTCCAAAAAGTAGCGGCTAGACCAAGACGTAGAGGCTAGAAATAGAGCGCATATGGGGGCGGTATTCATGGAAACGGGACCGTTTGGGATCGAGGCGATGATGATGGAAATGGAGCAGGAGGAGAAGAAGCTCAAGGGCTCCAAGAAGTAGCGGCTAGACCAAGACGTAGAGGCTAGAAATAGAGCGCATATAGAGGTGCTATCAACGCATATAGAGGCGCTATCAACGGAAACGAGGCCGTCTGGGCTCGAGGCGATGATGAAGGAATTTGAATGGAGCAGGAGGAGAAGGAGAAGCAGCTCAAGGGCTCCAAGCAGTAGCGGTTAGATATAGACCTTGGGAGTGAGCATTGGCCGTTTGAGTGGGGTCGGCGCGCTGTGTGGGACTGTGTTCCCTGTGTCTGTGGTGGTGGGGGCGGCTGTGCTGGCGGCAGTGTGCCGCTGGGGGCTGTGTACCGCGCTGTCGTGGTGTGGGGGAGGTGTATGCATATACTTATCATCAAGATGTAGAAGTAGAGGCTAGAAATAGAGCGCATAGAGGGGCGCTATTAATGGAAACGAGACCGTTTGGGCTCGAGGCGATGATGAAGGAATTGGAGCAGGAGGAGAAGAAGCTCAAGGTCTCCAAGAAGTAGCGGCTAGACCAAGAAGTAGAGGCTAGAAATAGAGCGCATATAGAGGCGCTATTACTATTAATGCATATAAAGGCGCTATTAACGGAAACGAGGCCTTCTGGGCTCAAGAGACGATGATGATCGAAGGAAATGGAGCAGGAGGAGAAGAAGCTCAAGAGCAAGAAGTCTACGGAAGTAGCGGTTAGACGTTTAGACCAAGAAATGGAAGCTATAAATAGAGCGGCGCTCGGATTAAACCCCGATGCGCTCTGAGTCAGTGACTCAGAGCGCATATAATCATATAGAGGCGCTACTAGTGCAGACAATACTACTAAGTATTAATATTATAATAATGGAAACGAGGCCGTTTGGGTTGGGGCTCGAGCAAGCGATGATGAAGGGAATTATGGAGCAGAAGAAAAAGCTCGAGGGGTTCAAGACCAAAAAGTACTACTGAATGAAAAAGCGGCTAGAGCCCCAAGGGACGTAGAGGCTGGAAATAGAGCGCATATAGAGGTAGAGGCGTTATTAATGCATATAGATATAGAGGCGCTATTAAGTACTGTAATTATAATGGAAACGAGGCCGTTTGGGTTTGGGCTCGAGGCGATGATGACATTGATGAAGGAAATGAAGCGGGAGAATAAGCTGAAGGGGTTCACAAGACCAAGAAGTGAGTACTAGTACTGGTATTGAAGCAGCGGCTAGGCCAAAACGTAGAGGCTAGAAATAGAGCGCATATAGAGGCGTTTTTAATGCATATAGATATATAGGCGCTCTTAATGGAAACTAGGCCGTTTGGGCTCGAGCCGATGATGAAGAAAATAGAGCAGGAGAAAAAGCTGAAGGGGTTCAAGACCAAGAAGTAGTACTGAAGTAGCGGTTAGACCAATAAGTAGAGGCTAAAAATAGAGCGTATATAGAGGCGCTAGTAATAAATGTAAAGGTGCTATTAATGAAATCGAGACCGTCTGGGCTCGAGGCGGTGATGAATAAGGAAACGGAGCAGGAGGACAAGAAGCTCAAGGGCTCCAAGAAGAAGTAGCGGCTAGACCAAGATGTGGATGTCTGTGTGTCTTCTGGGTCGGTCGGCCCCTTGTATGGGTCGGTCCCTTGTCCTTGTTGTTAAGGGCGCCCCTCTATGCGGGGCGGTTCTCCCCTGTGGGTCGGTCCCTTGTGGGTCCGTTCCCTTTCTGTGTTCTCGTCGTTCCCGTGGCCCGTGGCATCTACTCGCTTGATGGCATTCGCTCGTGCTCTCGCTCCCGCAGTGTAGGTGTACTGTAGAGGTAGAGGCTAGAAATAGAGCGCACACAGAGGCGCTATTAATGGAGAAACGAGTGGCGATGATGAAGGAAATGGGAAATGATTTAATTTCGGAAATGGAGCAGGAGGGAGAAATAGCTGAAGGGGTCCAAGAAGTAGTAGCGGCTAGACTTCGGGTGTGCGCGTAGGCCGTTTGAGTGGGGTTGGCGCGCTGTGGGACTGCACTGATGTTCCCTGTGTCGTCGGTGGTGGTGGGGGCGGCTGTGCCGGCGGCGGTGTGCAGCTGGGGGCTGTGACCGCGCTGTCCTGGTGCGCGGAGAGGTGTTTCTGCTCCGGGGTATACTTATAGTAATACTTATCACCAAGCAATAGAAGCTAGACATAGAGTGCGCAAAGAGGCGCTATTAACGGAAACGAGGCCGTTCTTGCACGTTGCACGAGGCGATGGTGCAGGAAATGGAGCAGGAGGAGAAGGAAGCTGAAGGGGTCCAAGAAAGAAGTAGTGGCTCGACCAAGAAGTAGAGGCTATAGAAATAGAGCGCATATAGAAGCGCAATTAATGGAAACGAGGCACGAGGCCGTTTTTGCACGAGCAGGCGATGATGAAAGAAATGTGGGAGCAGGAGGAGAAGAAACTCAAGAGTCCAAGAAGTAGCGGCTAAACCAAGACCAAGATCGTAGACGTAGACGTAGAGGCTAAACATAGAGCGCACTTAGAGGCGCTATTAGTGCATAATTGGTGGGAATGTCCCACCTCATACCCCTGTCTCACCCACACGCGGCGCAGTCTCGAGGGTCTCTCAATAAATCAAGCTCAATAAAAGGTCCTCACAAAGCCACACACAGGCAAGGAGAAGCCACATCCCAGCACAACCACAGAGGGCAGCACACACCCTGCGTCACGAAGTGCCGTAGGCTTGGGGTGCTAAGAATGAGTGCGACAGCCCCTAGCATGCGCAACTAATTCGAGGATCTCTAATTCTGCCTGCGCCCATGCGTACTTGCTACGAACGGGTCTCCCTGCACACCGTGGCAGTCGCCACTGCCGCCACACTTCCCTTGCTCTTTTACTTATTTTACACAAAAACAAAGAAACACAGCCCTAACACTGAACACTGACACTGGCGCACGCACACAAACAATAACACAGACACGTCAGCAATCAGAATCAGGGAGAAGCTACACTTCATACTTTATGGGATTCTCTCCCTCGCATATATATGCCCATGTATACACACACACACACACACGTATATATATATATATGTGTGTGTGTGTGTACCTATATATACATATTATATACATGTGTCTGCGTGTCTGTGTGTGCGAGTGGGTGTGTATATAGCTATATCTGCACATGGGCATATATCCGCTCCGCTTCCTCACCCATGCCGCGCGGCCTCGAGGGTCTGGAGCTCGACAGCTCGACAGAGAAGATGCTTCGTCCATGGTCACAGCAGTCGCGACAGCGACAGCTAACACCACGGAGGGAAACAGTCGCGTATCTAGAGAAGTCGAGTTGTTGTGTTCACATTCACACGGGGAATCGATCGATTTCGGCCTGCGCCCGGACGTAATTGTACTTCAGGGTTAAACCGCTCCCCTCGCACCCCTGCTCTACACATACAACCACGCCCGCCCCTACCCTACTCTCTCACTCTCACACACACTCGCCTTGGCCTTCACAAGAGATTCTTGGACTTGGAGCCGTTTGTGCACGAACCAATCGTCCTTTCACCCCCCCCCCGCCCACCTACATTGCCCACACTGTTGCAATGCTATTGCACGACTGTTGGGCAATAGAAGCCCCCCGGCCCACCTGCATTGCCCACACTGTTGCAATGCTATTGCACGACTGTTGGGCAATAGAAGTCCCCCCGCCCACCTGCATTGCCCACACTGTTGCAATGCTATTGCACGACTGTTGGGCAATAGAAGTCCCTCCTCGACCTCCCTTGTGTATGCCATGCACTATACAAGATCGGGTTCACCCCCTAACGCCGCGCGGCCTCGAGGGCCTGCCTCCTACGTGTTGAATAGATATTCATGTATTCCTGTGGCGCAACCACAAGAATATGAATACCGTATTCCGCCTGGTTAACCCTGTATATGACGTGGATGCGTACATATTCAAGGTGGGTGTATTCACAGCCGGTTTATAACACAAAGGGGACACGAGCACACACGCACAGGGAACTGATCCGAGAACGTGGCTTTGGGAGCCTAAGGGGAGCTCCCTGGAATATATCTAGATGCTTGGGGGCGGAGTCGACAGCACAGGCTAAACATGAATAGAATACCGTAATCTTTTCCTCGTTCCGCGTATTCAACATGTAGGGCCTGCCTGCGCCCGTCCTTAATAGTTAGGATTAACCCGACTACCTCTGGATCTCTACACATATACAGCTGCGTATCATACCCACCCTCATACTTCATTGCACGACGCCATTTTACTTTTAGCAGCAGCCACTTTGCTTCTTGTTGTTAGCCCTCCCGAACATTGCCCCCATCTCCCCCACTACCTCTGGATCTCTCGGGTAACCCAGCTGTAAATGTGTAGAGGGGTTAACCCGGTTACCCTCTCGGGTAACCCAGCTGTATATGTGTAGGGTTAGGGGGGGGGTTAACCCCTATATGTTAGGGTTAACCGTAACCCATATACAGCTGAGATATCACACCCCACCCATATGCAGACACGCCGTGAGGTGTAGTGTCTGCGACACGCCGGAGCTCTGGCGTGGCGCCGCGGGCCTGTGCGGGTTAACCCGTAATTGTACGAATCGTCCGTGTCAAGACCCGCCGATGGGAATGTGACAGCACCGGGAGTCGAACCAGCGACGTGCTGGCTGACAGACTGGGGACAAAACCACTGATCACAAAGGCTCCGCTGTGGTGAGTGGTCGGGGGAGAAAGCACCTAATAGATCGGGATACATGTGTGGCATCGACTCGGGTTCACCCGGTATTATGAGCAGTCGGGTTCACCCAAATGGTTCCAGGGCCTATAGATAAACGTAAAACCGGGATTTCCGGTGCTTACAATACTCGAGACAACGTGTGAACGGGGTTTCGGGTTAACCCTACTTATACTAACCACGCCGCGCTGTTTCGAGTCTCTAATTCGGCCTGCGCCCGTGCGTAATTGTACTTCAAGTCCTCAAGTTCGTCGAAAAACTCGGGCGAGCGCCGCCAGCTCTGGGTTAACCTTAACCCTCTAGAATACTCTACTTTTACAACTTATACTAACCATGCCGCGCTGTTTCGAGTCTCTAATTCGGCCTGCGCCCGTGCTTAATTGTACTACAGGGTTTACCCCCCCGGGGGTCTACCCCCCCTCTACACGTATAGCCACGCCCCCACTCGGGTTAACCCTACTTATACTAACCACGCCGCGCTGTTTCGAGGGTCTCTAATTCGGCCTGCGCCCGTGCGTAATTGTACTTCAAGTCCTCAACTTCGTCGAAAAACTCGGGCGTGAGCGCCGCCAGTTCATCGGCCATTGAGTCGCGTTCGCGTTGCAGCGCAGCGTGTTCGCCGTGTAGCGACGCCAGTGCGGCCTCGAGCCGTCCTGTGTATTCCACATCCCCTCCTGATGAAAGATATAAAACGGGATTGTTCATGCCATATATCCATTTACATCTATCTGTATAACCCTAAAACAGGCTATATTAACGCGTTGCGTGTTCGCCGTGTAGCGACGCCAGTGCGGCCTCGAGCCGTCCTGTGTATTCCACATCCCCTCCTGATGAAAGATACAAACACGGGATTGTTCATGCCATATATCCATATACATCTATATCTATCTGTATGGCCCTAAAACAGGCTATATTAACGCGTTGCGTGTTCGCCGTGTAGCGACGCCAGTGCGGCCTCGAGCCGGCCGACATACTCGGAATCTCCTCCTAGTGGACAATGAAGACGGACACGTTCATGTCAAATATCTAGATATAGATCTATATACAACTAAAACGGGCTATGTATAACCATTGCAGCGCCGCGACGCCAGTGCGGCCTCGAGCCGTCCTGTGTATTGCGGCCTCGAGCCGGCCGACATACTCGGAATCTCCTCCTAGTGGACAATAAAGACGGACATGTTCATGTCAAATATCTAGATATAGAGCTATATACAACTAAAACGGTCTCGACGCCGACGTCGGACCTCTTAGCTTAGCTTAGGATAGCCAGCCGTAGTCTAGCCGCCGACGCCGATGCCGGACCTCTCAGCCTAGGATAGCCCGCCGCCGACGATTAGCCTAGGCGTCTTTAGTTTATATGATTCTAAAACGGGCTCAGGAAAACAAAGTATTAACATACGTATATGTATATGTATATGTATATATATATATGTATATATATATATATATATATATATATATATATATATATATATATATATATATATATATATATATATATATATACATATATATATATGTATGTATATATACATATTTATACATTCGCCTTTGCGGTACAAATCGTCGGATTCAGCCTCATCTCTCTCGGGTTAAGGGTTAACCCCTAGGGGGTTAGGTTAACCCACTATACGAATAGTAATCGGGTGAACCCGGGGGCGCTGCACTGCAGCGCCGCGTGCCGTGCAGCGACGCCAGTGCGGCCTCGAGCCGTCCGGTGTATTCGATATTTAGCCATTACACGAGATTGCCATCACCAATATTGTATGGTGTATCGCATAAACAGCGAGGGTCGGTGGTGGCATCTATTGCGCAATGGTCGTGCAATTGTATTGCAATAGTGTTTGATAGTAGGGTTAACCCGAAACCGAGCCGACCGACATACTCGGAATCCCCTCCTGAAGACGTTAGAAACGGGGATGATCCTGCCATACACACACTCACATATACACATATATATACACATATATATACAACGGGGTGAACCCGAAATAAAGACGGACATGTCCATGTCAAATATGTAGGTATAGATCTATAGAGGGGTTAACCCTATACATATATATTAATGACATGAGCATCCCCGAACCCTGTAGAAAAGGGGATGACCATGCTATATATACACACGCACACACACACATATATCTATATCCATTTCTATATACAACTAAAACGGGCTATATAAACGCGAGTTAAACTCGAGCCGACCGACATACTCGGAATCCCCTCCTGAAGACGTTAGAAACGGGGACGATCATGCTATATATACACACACACGCACACACAGACACACACACACACATACATACACATATATATACAACGGGGTGAACCCAACGGGTTAACCCCAAACATACACACATACACACGCACACACACGCACGCACACACACACATATACACATATATATACAACGGGGTTAACCCAAAAAATAAAGACGGACATGTTCATGTCAAATATCTAGATATAGATCTATAGAGGGGTTAACACTATATATATATATTAATGACATGAGTACCCCCGTACCCTGTAGAAACGGGGACGATCATGCTATATATACACACGCACACACACATACACGCACACGCACACACATATATATACACATATATATACAACGGGATGAACCCGAAATAAAGATGGACATATTCATGTCAAATATCTAGATATAGATCTATAGAGGGGTTAACCCTATATATATATATATTAATGACATGAGCATCCCTGTACCCTGTAGAAACGGGGATGCTCATGCTATATATACACACACATACACACGCACACACACACACACACACACATATATATACACATATATGTACGACGCGGTGAACCCAAAATAAAGATGTACATGTTCATGTCCCATATCTATATCCATTTCTATATACAACTAAAACGGGCTATATATAAGCACTGCAGCCCGTCTTCTTTTAGAACCTCTATTGTCGTATATATATATATATCTATCTATACATCTATCTATCTATCTATCTATCTATATCTAACTATCTATATAATATATCTGTATCAATCTCTCTATTTATCTATATCTATCTATCTATCTATCTATCTATCTTTATCTATCTATCTATCTATCTATCTGTACAACATATCCATCTATCTATATCTATCTATACATCCATCTACCTATCTTTATATATCTATCTATCTAGATATATCTGTCTATCTATCTATCTATATCTATCTATCTATATCTATCTATATCTATATCTATATGTATATCTATCTATCTATATCTATATCTATCGATCTATATATGTATATATATATAAGGCGCACCTACACCTTGCCCGCGGAGCGCCTCCTGGGCTGCGAACAGTTCAGAGGCCATTTTGATCCCGTCCTCTTTTAGAACCTCCATTGTCGTATATATGTATATATATATACATCTATCTATCTATCTATATATACATATATCTATACATCTATCTATATCTATCTATCTATATAATATATCTATCTATCTATAGAATCTATCTATCTTTCTATTTATCTATTGATCTATATAATCTATCTATCCCTCTCTCTCTCGCTCTATACATACACATATATATATCTATACATCTATCTATACATCTATCTATATTTATCTTTCTATATGAGACACCTGCTCCGTGCCCCCTAAGCGCCTCCTGAGCCGCGAAAAGCTCAGAGGCCATTTTGATCCCGTCTTCTTTTAGAACCGCCATTGTCGTATATATATACATACATCTAAATATACATCTATCTATACATCTATCTATATCTATCTATCTATATAATATATGTATCTATCTATATAATAAATCTGTCTATCTATTTATCTATCGATCTGTATAATCTCTCTCTCTCTCTCTCTATACATACATATATATATCTATACATCTATATATACATCTATCTATATCTATCTTTCTTTATCTATCTATTTATCTATCTATACATCTAGATATACATCTATCTATCTATCTATCTATACATACATATATCTATACATCTATCTATACATCTCTCTATATCTATCTTTCTATATAAGACACCTGCTCCGTGCCCCCTAAGCGCCTCCTGGGCTGCGAACAGCTCAGAGGCCATTTTGATCCCGTCTGCCTTCAGAACCGCCATTGTCCTATATGTATATATACGTATATATATATGTTTACATATATATATATATATATATACGTATATATATACATACATATATATATATATATATATATATATATATATAATATATATATATATATATATATAATATATATGCACACACGCATACACACCCACACCCACACCCACACCCACACACACATATATATATATATATGTATACATATATGTATATGTATATATACATATGTATATATATATATATAAGGCGCACCTACACCTTGCCCCCTAAGTGCCTCCTGGGCTGCGAACAGTTCAGAGGCCATTTTGAGGTTGTCCTCTTTTAGAACCTTCACTGTCCTATATATATATACATCTATCTATACATCTATCTATACATCTATCTATACATTTATCTATCTATCCATCTATATCTATCTATCTATATCTATCTATCTATATCTATATGTATCTATCTATCTATCTATTTCTACCTATCTATATCTATATCTATATCTATATCTATCTTTCTATATGAGACACCTGCTCCGTGCCCCCTAAGCGCCTCCTGGGCCGCGAACAGCTCAGAGGCCATTTTGAGGTTGTCCTCTTTTAAAACCTCTGCCCGCCGTGAGCACGCGTCGGCCGCGGTGAGTGCCTCTTGCAGTTGAGTTCCCAATTCGACCACCTGAGGAGAGGATCAAATCGAATTAGAGTTGAGGCTAGCTCCCCTTAGGCTCCCAAAGCCACTCTCGGATCAGTTCCCTGTGCGTGTGTGCTCGTGTCCCCTTTGTATTATAAATTCGTCTGTATCTGTGTATCTATGCATCCATCTATCTATCTATATATGTATATAGCGGTGAGTGCCTCTTGGAGCGGGCTACGTTCAGGGTCACGCATATATGTATGTATGTATGTATGTATGTATCTATCTACCTCTATCTATCTATGCATGCATGTATGTATCTATCTCTATATATTTATGGTGAGTGCCTCTTGCAATTGAGTCCCCTATTCGACCACGTGTGTGGAAGGGTTAGGATTAACCCTCTCTATCTATCTATCTATCTATCTACCTATCTATATATCTATATAGCGGCGAGTGCCTCTTGGAGCGGGCGATGTTCTGGGTTACGCATATATCTATGTATCTATGTATCTACCTCTATCTATCTATCTATCTATCTATATAGCGGTGAGTGCCTGTTGGAGCGGGCCACGTACAGGGTTGCGCATATATCTATGTATCTATGTATGTATCTATCTATCTATGTATGCATGTATGTATCTATATCTATCTCTATATATTTATGATGCGTGCCTCTTGCAATTGAGTTCCCAATTCGACCATCTGTGTGAAGGATTGAATAGGGGCGACGTGGGTTAAGACTCGAAGTCGCGCCGCTTAGGCGCACAGAGCACCTTTACGCATATACATATACATATGCTATATATATATATATA
>Ga0335398_10009631_pt1 | contig 11125 bp, 7 predicted proteins | sample BON03_FD_205742 | JGI IMG/M metagenome (GOLD analysis project Ga0335398, IMG submission 205742) | Freshwater microbial communities from Lake Bonney liftoff mats and glacier meltwater in Antarctica - BON-03 (spades assembly) (version 2) | ecosystem: Environmental > Aquatic > Freshwater > Ice >...
GTTCGTCCTCGGTCAGTCGGGTATATGTCTTTGACATAGTGATCTCACATTGGGTTTTAGTCGACCGTGAGCATCGCCCACTGGCCATCAAAATTCAATGTGTCGCACTGGCGACTGAAATCCGCGTTCTGTTAAATAGTTCCAGCTAGACGCTTTGTCGCTGGGGACAAAAGGCAAGTAGCAGCGTAAGTGCTGTTGGGCGTATAAACGCTTAGACCCTGTCTCGCAGAATCGAGCTGGCAAGGCCCCCTAAATTTCTATCCGATGCATCGAATTACGCTTTACGCAACGGACTATAAATCTAACAGTCCGTTTGTCGCGCTTCAATCCACACCGGAAACCGATCCTGCGGCACCAAGTCTAGATAGACCGCTGGCACGTATCCATTGCTGAAGTTTCGATGTCAGTTTGCGATCGCCCATTACTTCAATGTCTGGCAGATTCAACTCTGAAGTGCATAACTCTACCGCAGTAGAGTTATGCACTTCAGAGTTGAATCTGCCTCCCTTTCACTAGGAACATAACATTCTAAATAATTGGGCCGCGTAGCGCTTCCTTGTTGACTTTATTGTATGTGTCTTCTCAATTCCCATGATGACTTTTCGGTGCACTCTTCTATTCATCAAATTATTCCGGAACTTCTTCACCGCTGCTGCCAAAATCTGCGGGAAAATCCCGGAATTTAGTTAAGCCATCTTTAATCGGTAGAACGGTCTCTGCATAATTTATATGTAGGCCTGGCTTGAAGTCCAGATTCGGAATAGTTGCAGTAAAAACATCGACCACGCCAAGACGTGGGTGTCTTGTCATAAGGTGCCCACCACACTTTCTACAATACTGACGCTCGCTTGCTTCTGTCTTAGCGAAAGTCTCAATGTTTTCCTCGCCCTTTGTCCCCGTTACGGTTTCAGGAACCCATAGTGAAAATGCGTTAACCGGGCCGCCGGACCAAGAGCGGCATTAGGCACAATGACAGTGCCCCATCGCTGAAGGCTCACCAGCAACTGAAATAGTTACTGAACCGCAAAAACAACTGCCGTTATATGACATAAAAATCTCCTTTCGCTATTTATGAATTGGCTTCTCTGGACTTCCTAGAGTTTACTAGACAATAATTGTTGAGTCGTACCGACAATCCTTCTTGTCGAGTTTGTTGAGTCTTTTCGCTAATATTTCGACCATGATAGCGCAAGCGTGAATTTTGGATTTTCATCATTTAGTACCTCTGCACGGCCTACAGTTTAGTTAAGGAGTTTTGGAGTCTTTTTGTAGGTCAGGGCAACAATGTCAGCCTTGACTTAAGATCAGTTGAGGAAAATCGAGTTATTCACAGCCAGATTCGAATGATTTCTTAAGCTAGGCTTAAGTTCTGGCGTGCTACTATTTTTTACCGACTACTTTTCCAGCTTATAGGGTTCTGTATTGTCCAGCGTGGCCATACAGAACATACATGCACTGCTTACAAATCAGACTGAACGCAATGACTCTTCTCATCATGCGCGTGCTTTTACTCTCGTCAATCGGAGCATTAGCAGCGTGCGCAACTCAATCTAGTCCCTTTCAAGCGCTGCCTAACGCCAACTTGCGCGCCCCTTCTTTGTCGATTGCCGCGCAGGAACAGGCTATCGATATCACCATGCCTTTGACATCTGAGGCACTCGCGGCAATTGCAGTCTTCACCAATCCCGATCTCAAGGCATTACGCGCTAGAGAAGAGGTCGCCTTCGCGCAAGTATTTGCTGCTGGCCTATACCCAGATCCGAACTTTTCGTTCGGTATAGAGGCGCCGCTTAACGGTAGTGGCCTTGTCTCCGCTTTAACAGGGGGGCTTGGCTTCGACTTGGCCACACTTGTGAATCGCCCAATAAATATACGAGGTGCGCGAGCTAACTTAGAGAGTGTTCGTTTTGATATTGCGTGGGCTGAATGGTTGACTGGGGAGCAGGCACGATTACTTTCTTCGCGCATAGTCCAATTGCGTACTATTAAGACAATGACTGCGCAATTGCGCACTTATGCTGACGAAGACCTCGGGCGAGCATTGCGTGCGAGTTCACGAGGTGACTTGCCTGCAGTGGCTGTAGAGGCGCGCCGTCTTGCTGCGACTGACGCTGCGGATCGCGATCGTAGCGCGCAGCTACAGCTAAAGAGTGCACAACTCGACCTTAATAGACTATTAGGGATTGATCCGAATGAATTGTTGGTTTTGGCGCCCCCAGTCATCTCGACGAAACATTTGCCCCCTAGCGAGGCTCTTTATTCTATCGCGGTAGAAAAACGCGCTGATCTTCGTGGACTTCGAGCGGCCTATGATGGGTCACGAGCAGTCCTAGATCTAGCCCATCGCGCTGCCTACCCGCTCCCAACACTTGGCTTAACGTTTGCGCGCGATACAAGCAATTTCAGAACCTTTGGCCCAAGCGTGTCTTTTACGCTTCCTATTTGGAATAGAGGCAGAGGTGAGGTGGCGCTTGCGGAAACCAATCAGAGGCAACTGTATGCTGAATATCATGCACGTCTTGAAACGGTTCGTGCTGATATCGCGGCGGCTCGCGCAGCGCTTGAGATTACGCGTGCACAGCGCGCCGATGTCACCAGAGAGATTCAGCCCCTTCTACCACAAGCCGACGCAGATGATCGTGCAGCTGCACGTGGCGATCTTGCACAGTCCTCAGCAACGGCGGCCCACATGACAGTCCTCGACAAACAGATCGTTGAAGCAGGGCTTGCGCTGGCGGAAGCGGAACTTGAGATCGCGTTGGAGATTTCCACGGGTCAAATTTTGGAGACAAACTAATGAATTTATCCGCATATCTACTCGCAGTTGGCGTAACTGCGTTGAGCGCATGTTCATCGCCCGAGCTCGACATAGTTCCTGAACCTGTTGCGAAAGTGACCTATACGCCAGTCGTAACCGGTGATATGGCCGAAACTGTTACCGGCTTCGGCATCATAGAGTTTGATCCAGCGGGACAAAGCACCCTAAATGCGGAAATAGAAGCGCGAGTGCTCGACATAGAAGCGCAACCAGGGGAGCAAGTAACGCAAGGCCAAGTCGTTCTACGCCTTGGTCCGTCTAGCGTCGCTGGAACCGAGTTAGTCCGTGCGCGCCGCGATGCCAATACGGCTACAGCCGCCGCCGAGCGCGCGAAGCGCTTGCGTTCTGATGGACTAGCGAGTGACGCTGAAGTTGAAAGCGCAATGAATACTGCAGCGAACCAGATAGCGCTCGCTGACAGCCTCGAAGCTAGCGCGGGGTCTATTCAGACTTTGCGCTCCCCCATCGACGGTCTGGTCGATGCATTGTTCGTTGAACCCAATGATCTTGTTGCTCCAGGAACGATGATGGCGCGACTCGCATCCCTCTCAGCCACGCAAGCTCGCATTGGCATTGAGAGTTTAGATGCCTCGAGACTCGCGACAGGAGATAAGGTGATCCTTACTCCTATGAATGGAGCGATTGCGCCTGCAGTATCGGCAATCAGAGTAGTCGATGCCCGTATAGATACCGTGACACGAATGGCAACTGTACTTGTAAGTATTCCAACGAGCTTAGGCTTTCATGCCGGAGAGGCGGTAAGAGCCGAGATGATCGTCGCTACAAAAATGGACGTGCTTATAGCGGCACGTCAGTCGGTGTTCTCGGATGAGAATGGCGATTATGTCTTTGTGGCAGAGAACGATGTGGCGCTTCTACGGCGTGTTGAAACAGGCCTCACGAACAAAGACCAGACAGAAATTGTCTCAGGCCTAAGATCTGATGAAATGTTAATAGTGGAAGGCGCCGCGATTTTGTCGGATGGGATGAAAATTGCCGCTGAAACCCCGCGCGCGGAGTCGAAACCTTGAACGCGTTCTTATCGCGTCAGATGCGCTTCGTCATAGCGGCATTTGTCGTATTAGGCTTAGCGGGTGCCTTCGCTCTGACAAAACTGCCGGTCAGTTTATTCCCTAAGATCGATTTTCCGCGTATTGCCGTATCCCTTGAAGCGGGGGACAGGCCCGCTGATCAAATGGTAGCGCAAATTACGCGGCCAGCAGAGGAAGCGTTGCGTGCCATACCGGGCGTCCATGATATCCGTTCGAAAACAAGCCGCGGCTCAGCAGAGCTGTCGGTGACTTTCGACTGGGGTCACGACATGACTACTGCCGCATTGCAAACTGAGGCGGAAATAGCGCGTCTCGCACCCCAATTGCCTGCCAGTTTTAGATTCGAAGTTAGGCGGATGGACCCCACAATATTTCCGGTACTTGGCTATTCAGTCACCTCAGATCAGGCATCGTTGGTGGCACTGAAAAACTTCGCACTCTACGAACTACGACCCTTGTTAGCGTCTATCGAAGGCGTGGCAGAAGTTTCGGTCCTAGGTGGACGGGATCAAGAGTATCAAGTCGTGGTCGATCCGTTACGGCTGCAAACCTTGGGCCTCTCTATAACCGATGTGGAAATGGCACTCAACGCGGATAATATCGTCGCGGCGGTTGGGCGGTTTGAAGACCGCTCTCGCTTGTTCCTCTCGATTGTGGATGATCGTTTGAACGGGGTCGAAGATATAGGCGCGATTGTTCTCAAATCTGCGGGCGGTGCTATCGTCGAATTGGACGACGTCGCCGAGGTGAAGCTTGCTACCGCACAGGAGTGGACGCGCGTGACCGCGGACGGCAAAACGGCTGTTCTCGTAAATATTCGCCAAGCACCTGATGCAAACTCTCTCGCACTCACAGATGCAGTAAAGAATATCCTAGCAAGGGAGGCACCTCGATTTCCATCCGGAGTAGTCATCACCCCCTATTATGATCAATCAGACTTGGTTAGATCTGCAGCGTCCTCTGTACGCGATTCGATTGTCATTGGTACTATTCTCGCAGGGCTCGTCCTGTTCTTATTTCTGCGCAGCCTGCGCCTCGTGTTAGTAGTGGCTATTTTACTACCCGCTGTGCTGGCCTCAACCGCACTGCTGCTCACAGTGCTTGGGCTTAGTCTTAACATTATGACCCTGGGCGGAATGGCAGCGGCAGTAGGGCTCATCGTCGATGATATAGTGGTGATGCTAGAACATATAACTCGTCGGCGCAGCGCCATGGAAGCCGACGTCCTCGAGGCCGCTAGTGAGATGACTCGACCTCTTATTGGTTCGTCACTTGCGACCATTATTGTCTTCACGCCCTTAGCATTTATCAGCGGTGTCACTGGAGGTTTCTTCAAGGCATTGGCCGTCACCATGGCGGCGGCCCTAGTCTTCTCAATGGTCTATGCGATCACCGTAGTGCCTCTTTTGGCTCTTCGGGCTAGCAAAGCCGAAGAGGATGCGGAACACACCAGTTCATGGTTGTCGTTTCTGGAAGTCAAATACCAGCGTCTAATGCATTCCTTGCTACGGAGATCGCGACTTGCTGCGTGTTGCCTAGTTTTCCTCGCTGTTATTGCCGGCGGTTTTTCGGCGAATTTCGTCGCCTCGGGTTTCATGCCACAGATGGACGAGGGCGGTTTCGTGCTCGACTACGTGGCGCCGCCGGGTTTATCGCTGACGGAAACAGATCGGCTAGTGTTGCAAATTGAGGAAATTATTCGCGCTATGCCTGAGGTGGCTAGCTATTCACGACGCACAGGTAATCAGTTAGGTGGGGGGTTAACTGAGGCTAACGAGGGTGATATGTTTATTCGCCTTAAGCCGCTACCGCGTCGAGACATAGAAACTATTATGGGAGAGATTCGATCTCGCGCGGCAACAGAAGTGCCTGGACTAGAGATAGAGACCATTCAACTCATTGGCGATGTGATTGGCGACCTTACGGCGGTGCCGCAACCTATCGAAGTTAAATTCTATAGTAACGATCCTGCGAGTATGGCCGCCGCCGCCGGCTTGGGCGTAGCGGCACTTGAGCAATTGCGTGGGATCGTCGAGGTTCGTAAGTCAGACCGTGTCGCGGGAGACGCTGTCGTGATCACGCTTGACCGGGCGCGACTAGCACTCGAAGGCATGGATCCTGCGCTGGCCGCTGCGCAACTAGAATCACTTGTTGGCGGGCGCGTGGTGGGAAGTATTCTTGCGGGCGAGCGCACCATCAATATCAAAGTGTGGACCCCAGCCCTCTTACGTGATCGAGTATCTGCAATTGAGAGCTTAATGCTCAGCGCCCGCGATGGGCATATTCTGCCGTTAAAACGCATTGCCACGGTCGCTGTGGTTAGTGGTCAAGCCCAAGTTAGTCGCGAAAACTTACAACCAATGACGGCTGTTACAGCACGCCTAGAAGGCCGTGACATGGGCTCAGCGATGCGTGATGTGGCCAGCGCCATGCAAGCTGTTGCGCTTCCAGCAGGCGTTCGATATGAATTCGGAGGACTCTATGCCGAGCAGCAGAAGTCCTTTCGAGACTTACTCATGGTGTTCGGAGCCGCCATTGTCCTTTCTGGTCTTCTACTGATCTTCCTTTTCCGTAGCTTGTCGCAGACAACCGCCATCCTAGGAGTAGTAGGAATTTCCGTCGCAGGTGTCATGACGGGTCTCTTTCTAACAGGTACTGAGCTTAATATTGCAGCCATGATGGGCCTCACTATGGTGATTGGGATCATTGCAGAACTGGGCGTATTCTATTTTGCCGAATTACCTGAGGGAGAAGTACAACATGAGCACCGAATTGAAGCTGGACGAGCACGAATGAGGCCAATTTTTATGTCGGCTTTTATTGCCATTTTGGCTCTAGCACCATTAGCTCTAAAAATTGGTCAAGGTTCCGCACTTCTAGCTCCGATGGCAGTGGCAATTATTTCGGGCCTAATTGTTGGAGCTCCCATGGTCTTAATCGCAGCGCCTCTGCTTCACGCTGCCTTGCATAAGCGCACGTGGTAAGACCCCAGTTTCCTAGACACCTTGTAGCTATTTGTGTGATCCCCGCAATTTGACTAGAGCTTGAAATGTCCTTTTTTTATTCCGGAAGATTATAGTAGCCACCATAACTCCGAACGAGGATTTTGGTGCCGTTCTTCCATCTTGGCACTAGTTCGGCGTTCGGGCGCCAAAAACAGCTTCGGACTCTTCGACTTACGAGGGGCGGTGGGAACGCACAGCTCAATCCGGTTCGGATATGGTTCGGTTTCGGTTTCGGTTTCGGTTTCGGTTTCGGTTTCGGTTTCGGTTTCGGTTTCGGTTTTGGTTTCGGTTTCGGTTTCGGTTTCGGTTTCGGTTTCGGTTTCGGTTTCGGAAGGGATTTTAGGCTAGATTCAGACAAATCGGTTGAAAATAATCGACTTAAAAAAAGAAAAACGGGCTCGTTCCACTGCCTCATAATCCGTTGGTCCCTGGTTCGAGTCCAGGTGAGCCCACCAAATTCCCTTCGCTTTCATCGAACTATGTTTTGCGCGACGGACTATAGATTTCAGCGTCCGTTTGCCGCGCCATAATCGCCTGTAAATAAACTTCGAAACGACACAGCGCGGCTCTTTCTAGACGGGTTGCGTGTCAATGGATACTCATGGGGGCATTTTGATGGTATTGACAAGTTAACTATCAAAATCGAGAAAAACCGCCATTTCGCGCTGCTATATTGCCACCGCCTTTTCCCAAGTCACAAAGGCACGCTCTCTGAAAAAACGATAATTTGCAGCTGACACTAAGTGGCGACAAAGATTGAACAAATTGTACACGGAGGAATGTACACCCAAGAAACGCTGTGGTTGCTCTATGAATTTGGTGTTTTTTCCCTAATCTTTGAGCATATTTCGACCCAAACTTATTGCACCACAGCCGAATAGCTTCGTAGCTCAACTCAACGCCACGTTGCGACATCAAATTTTCAATATCTCGATGACTGAGGTTGTATCGGTCGTAGAGCCATTCCTTTATTGGCTGACTTTTTTGAATGACTTCGTCGATCCAATATCAATGCCCGATAACTGTCATTATCGAACATTCGAACTTGAAGAGCATTAATACAACATTAACGCTGAACCACAAAAATCATAAGGGGCAAGGACTGTTTAATCATGCTATACGAGGCGATGATAACGTGTCTTTCCACGTAAGATTTACGGCGTGACGTGAACTCGCTGATATGCATTGCTCCAGCAGCACTGATCAAAACCGTCACTGTCCGAAGCATTCCAGTTGTCCACGCGAGCACGGATTATATATTCTCCCGGTTCCGAAAATGTAGCGATAACGCGAGCCCGTCCTTTGCTTTCCGGAATTTCTATTCGCGCTGGAGAAGCAGGCATCGCATTTCGAAGAGAGGTATCCGGCGTAGTCATGAATGGTGTAGATGGATCTTCCGTAAACCGAACATCACCCGGTCCCTGATGCTGATACCACATAACGCGCGAATCCAGTGGCTTAGCAAAAACTGGATTTGAACGATCTCTTATAGACGGATCACTAGTTTCGACTTCCATTTTTAGGGGCGCGCCAACGGCAACAGTTTCCACAGTGGTCGCCACCACACCTTCAGGACCTCTTCCCGGATTTCCTTCTTCAAACCAGATAAGCGGTTGCACACTGCCTTGCGGCCGCGGATTTCTGTCAAGCTCATAGGCTGAGACCCCGCGCTCGCCTGGCACCTTGGTTTCTTCCCAACTCCCAGTTTTAAGATGCCACCACGCTTTCTCCGTGACCATTGATGCAGGGATGGTGATTGCAAACACGCCCATGTGCCTCCCAGGAAAATAGACCTCGGGCTGCATTCCATCGAATTGTGCGGGCTCAATGAAATTGTCTGCGCCCTTCGGGATGATGACCTCATTTTCGTTTCTGTTTTCATACCCGTAAGACACTGTGACAGACCCATCTTCATTACTGTACCAGCCCTCCATAAATGGCACGATTAGCAGCCCATTCTTGGCTGGTGGGCGCAAATTTCGCTGCGCCTCCTGCGCTCCAGCAGGAACCGTAAATACTGCGCTTACCAAAAACGTCATTACTAAACTGCTTACAACTGCTCTAACTTGGCTCATAGAAGCAAATCCCCATTTCTAATTATTGTTAGGGGCGTTTAAGCGCCCTGCGCCCTGCCCCTTGCTCTACGCATTAATCCCCAGCATGTCGTTCGATGTTGCTTGCCCGTTGATCTACGATCTCCTGATAAGTTTCATCATCAAGATGTGTGATAGCGATCCAAGAATGGGTCATCTCATCGGCCGTGCGCTGGCCCCAGCCTACCCACTGATCTGGATCAGGGTTGTTGGGGTTGTTTGCGGTATTGTCATACCATTGCTTGGTTATCAAGACAGCGCCGACAGGTAATAGTGGGGCGCTTTCCGGCGCATAAAGATGGCTGTGATGCCAAGTGGCGCTCCACTTGGAAATCATGCTGATCACCTCTGTCTTGCCAGTTTCTGGATAGAATATCTCCAGAGAAGCGGCATTCATGCGCAGATGCCCATGGGGCTGAAAACTGTCTATACGCACAGGATGATCAAAAGAATGGAACCCTTGAGTCATGGCATATCCATTCGGTGGAATCAGCAGATCACCCTGATCAAGTTGGTAAGAACCTAGTGTTTGGCTGGACTTGGCTGTATATCCCTTGGGATGGAACCAAATGCCCAACTCGACTACGTTGTCTTCAACGATCGCACCCGGTGCTGTTGCGCCCAGACCCCCTGGAAACATATGGATATCCCACTGCACCATGCTATTGGCAAACGCAGTGCGACAAACACCTTCTGGCACCACTTCGCCCCATTTACCCATGGCGTACTCAGTGACAGGTTTGCGTTCAACGTTACCGTTTTCGTCTACCTCTGCAAAATAAGTATTAGCATGATGTACAACCGTTTTGGCATCGCCACGCGGTTTGACTTGCAATGCTTTAATACATCGATTTTCAGTAATGCCGCTATCTACAAAATGTTTATCCCAGAGGTCATTGCCACTGGCAGGCACATCTATTGGATTGGAGCTCAGCACCACATCGGGCTCACCGAACTGCGCTGAGAAATTCCAATCATCTAGACCTCGCAATACCGGAGGCGCTGGCATCTCGTCTAGGTTTCCCGCTGGCGAACCCTGATTTACCCATGCCACTACAGTATCGATCTCTTCCTGAGACAGGCGCCAGTCTGCCTGTAGATCTTGAACGCCGATATCATGATCATAAGCATAAGGAGGCATTTCACGATTTGCGACTTTCATCTGAATTAAAGGAGCCCAAGGATGTACCTGATCATAACTAGTCAGAGCCATAGGCCCAATGCCACCTGAACGGTGACAAACAACGCAGTTCTCATTAATGATGTTTGCTACATCTTTAGAGTAGGTTATTTGCTCATTTGCATCATCAGCAATAGCTACTGTCGTTTGAATTCCCGAAAACGCCAAAACTGCAATGCTAAGACTCCAGCATGGGACCCTGCTCCAATTTTGCACAATACTCATCTTCTTCTCCTTTTATTGTAGGTGGTTAGGTCATTGTGGTTGGTTAGGATGCTGCGTAATTTAGTGTATATTCCTGTGCCCCAAAGTTCATCGTGACCCGTTATTGGCAATTCGAGAGTATGCCTTTTGTCGCTATAGCGCAAACATCGATTTTTAATATAGAGGAATGAGCGATATCTTATTAAATTCAAAAGATATTTTCGTGGGAAAAATGCACAAAACCTAAATCTTAACAGCGCTATAATTGATAGTTTTGCGCTCCAATAATGAGCAGAGTGGCAATTAGGACATCGATATTATGTCCACATCTCTCGAATAAAAGTCTATGGGTTAGCCGACATACCTCTCGAATAATTATTCCAATTTTTATTGTAAATCTAAAAATATGATTGCCGAAGTTTTTAAAAAATCATTACCTTGCGAACCGCATCGACGCCAACCAAAGTAATCTTCACTCCATTTAGAAAATTAATTTTTTAGAATACTGAGATTCCTGCGTTTTTAATTTCAAAAACGCACGTAGATGTGCCTTAGCTTCGTTACGAGTGCAGTAGCGTTCTAAAATGCGCGAATTTAATAGGCAGATTCAACTCTGAAGTGCATAACTCTACCGCGGTAGGAAAAAAGGTCAGCTGCCTGTAGGCTCTTTCCTTTTTCTCCGACAAGAGATATGCGAAATGAGTAGCTACAAACAACTGACCTACGAACAACGATGCCAGATAGACGTGTTAAAGAGAAGCGGTTTTGGTCAG